>UMCO01102541.1_pt1 | contig 15261 bp, 14 predicted proteins | sample 1964251 | NCBI WGS metagenome assembly UMCO01 (sample SAMEA4835970, study PRJEB28245) | human gut metagenome | biome: gut microbiome; material: fecal sample | place: Denmark | collected 2008
TAATGCCGCAGCCAGTTCTTCTTGTGTCATTCCCCGGCTTTTTCTTAATTCCTGAAGTTTTTCATGAAATTCCAAAACCTCCACCCCTTGCTCGTTTTATTTATTCTTTATTGACAGTATAACCGCTCCCTGATAAATAGAAAATAATCCAATGCTTAACAATACGCCACCTACAATATCCGTGAGCCAATGTACTCCCGAAATCAATCTGCCAATAACCATGAATGCCGAAAAAGCGATTGTTACAATCGTTATCACTTTTTTGACTGCAATGCTTGACAGCCTGCGCTGAGTCTGTTCGATCAAAGTCGGCATCACACACAATACCAATAGTGTAGTTGATGATGGATAAGATGCCTCCATTACTCCGTTAATTAAAATAGGTCTGTAATTGATTGGAATCATCTCAAAAAATATATATGCCAGGATCACGACAATATAATAAATACCCAGAATAATGATATCCGGATCCACCTTGAAAAGACTTCTTTTCTTAATCAACTGAACTAGTCCCACACCTGCAAAGATCAGGCATACTACGACAGGCACCAGCCCCATCCAATCAGTAATCGAATAAATCATCATGTGTACGCCTGTGAAGCGGTGAAACCAGCAATTGAGTGTTGCAAATCCAATATTCGTTCCGTTTTGACCATGAGGCTGCACATCTACCATCTGGATCAAAACTGTCCATAATACAAAAGTTGCAATGAATATTCCTCCAAATAGTAAATTCTTCATTCCGTTCTTTTTCATCATTCTACGTCCTTTCTATATGGGTTTGTCTTTTCGACACATTCACCTTATCAAAAAACATAAAATGATGATAGAATCGCTCGGTCACATACGTGATACGATTCGTATCATACCCGTAAATGCTTGTTTTTTCAGTATTTCCTTCTGATTATCTATCCCTGCAAATCCGGATTTATCTGTGACTTTTGTTTGGTGGTAATCATGAATCAAATCGGTTTTGCCCTTGTAAATTGAAATACCCAATACCGTAAACAGAGCTGCAACTAGAAACATAATAATGGAATACTCTAACATATTGATACCTCCCCAAATTCCGATTTATATAAATCAATTTATCTAAAATCACCTAGAGTATAACATTTATCTATAACTCTGAATAGATGGTATAAATTAGTTAAGACCATAATGGATTCTATTTGATTCAGCAGTAATAATTTAATCACTTAGTATAATGAATTGAAGATCTACCTAAGAAGTAATTTGATCTTCATGACACGCAATAATCGCATCAAAACCAATTCCGTGAAAACATTTTTGAAAACATTTTTTGTAGACGCATGGGAAAAAGCCCTGTTTTGATGGAATTGTACCTGTAAACAAGGGCTAAAAAGGGCATATTTTCGATTATTGGGAAAATAATACAATCGAGTTTGCTCGCTTTCTTAGGGATTGCACCTGTGAAAACAGATGGTTTTCAAGCTATTGCAAGGTAAACAAAAACGCCAGCAGCTTCTGCTAACGTTTATGATCAGTTATTCCTCTATTTCCCAATGGCCACTATATCCTCTACCAACATATTTAATACAGTCTAATTCACTAAGCTTTCTTCTCACAGTTCTTAAACTGATGCCTAATTCATTTGCCATATCTTTTGCGCTTATTTTGTTGTTTGCTCTGATCAGGCTGATGATTCTGTTATTAATATCATCTTGGGTGCCATCTTGGGTGCCATCTTGGGTGCCATCTTGGGTGCCACTATTTGATGAATCATAATTTAAGTTAGGCATCTCAACTATGAACTGAGTTCTGTCAGAGTAGAAGACTGGTCTTTTTGCTTCTGTATAATTCTCCTCAAACTGGTAACCTTCGACAATCTTGCTAAGTCCGCTGCCTTGTCTTTCCATAAGACCAAGACGATTGAAGATATCGGCCAATATTGGGTTTCTTCTTTCCGAAGGGACATGCCTGATGTCTAACTCCTGAATTAGTCTTCCGTTGACCATTCCACCTGGAGAATATATCTCCATTCGATCATCGAATATGTCGATATGGACTTCGCTGCCAACTACCGTATAGTCACGATGAATCAGCGCATTGACAAGAGCCTCGGATGCGCTTTGGAAAACATATTCCGGCATTTCGATTCTTGAGAAAGGTGTTTTCCTCCACATCACTCTGGTGTTCCTTTTGATAAAGGATTCGCCATCACGAAGAAGGGAAATCAAGCCTCCTTTGTATTCTGCACTATCCAGTGCATCAATCAAGCCTCCAGCTTTGGTCAAGCCATTCCATCTAGTGCAGAATAATCTATTTTGATAAACAGGGGTTTCATCAGCCAATAGAGCTCCGGCGTTTGTCAGTTTGCCGTTGCTATTGACAATGCCAAATGATTCATACAGTTTATCGTCAAAGCTTTTGCCAGTCCATTGGAAGTATCTTTCCTTCAACTTGGAGAAAGAGTAATCATCAAAGTCATAATCGGTAACAAGCGAATCGAAAGTGGAGTTCTTTCCACGCATTACAAGGCGTTTCAATTCGATGGAAGTAGCCTTGACACTCTCGTTTCCCATTCTTACATAGGCTTCAAGCGAGCCATCGCCAGAATAGTAGTAAGGCGTTTCCTCACCCTTAAAAACATGAAGAAGGATCAGATCCTTGTTATCTTCCTTATGGAATTCAATAGAGAATTCAGGTACTGGATCAAGCCTGGTCTTGATGATTTCGCTGATCTTTTCAGCATCCTTGGCAGCATCTTTAAGCCCGATGATTTCGTCATCATCAGAAATGCCAAAGACAAGAAAACCGCCAAATGAGTTTGCAAAGGCACTGACAGTCTTGCACCAGCTCTTCGGTTTCTTTTCCTCAAGTCTTAATTTCTTGTCATATTCCGTTGTTTCGCCAATCAGGCTTTTGATATCCACTGCTATTCCTTCTTTCTTTATATGGGATTTATGATTGTCTTGGTAAAATGTCTATACTATTATAACATTTCCAGCAAGCTATTATAAGATGCTGCTTCAGCTGTTTTTTAGATTGGACTTCTTGAACAGCATGTGGAATACTGTTATCAGTGAATGCAACATCATGCATATCCTTAAAGATGTTATTTACTCTTCAGGATATGTAACAATGATTTAAAACCATTTCCGTGAAAACATTTTTGAAAACATTTTTTGTAGACGCATGAGAAAAAGCCCTGTTTTGGTGGAATTGCACCTGCAATTAAGTGCTAAAAAAGGGAGCTTTTTAGACCATTTAGAAAATAATACAATCGAGTTCGCTCGCTTTCTTGGGGATTGTACCTGTGAAAACAGATGGTATTCAAGCTATAGCAATGCAAACAAAAACGCCAGCATTTATTGTTGACGTTAAAGATGGTTGTTCTTCTATTTCCCAATGACCTCTGTATCCACTGCCGACAAAACGGATATTAGTCATTGCTTTAATTCGTCTTTTGATTGTTTTTGAGCTTATTCCTAAAGCTGATGCCATAACCTCAGTGCTGATCTTGTTGTTGTCTTTAATCATGCACATTATCTGGTAATTTAAAGAATCCTGAATCTCCTCTTGGGTGTCATCTTGAGGGACACCTTGAGGGACATCTTGAGGGACACCTTGAGGGACATCTTGAGGGACATTTTACAAAACATAGCATAGTATCCTCGTATAGGATTTCCGATATCTAAGCTAGAAATCGAAACATACTACCTGTTTCTTCATTCAGTTGATCTCAAAACTAAAATATCGGAGATTTGATTGACTCACGACTTACGTACGACTTACTCACGACTTTGGCTATATAGTGTTTACTTCAGAAAATTCATTACCAGTTTTACCATGGTTTCCTTTTCTTCAGGCCTTGATTCGGCAATCATCAAAGTAATCGCAACCAGGGCACTATTAGATACAATCTGTCGATGATCAATAATAAGATGGTTATTTTTGTTTAGAAATTCAAGGAAAATGGTAGCACCAATTCTTTTGCATCCATCAGCAAATGGATGATCCTTGATCAGGAAGTACAGAAGGTTTGCAGCCTTTTCTTCGATGCTTGGATATACTTCTTTTCCAAATACATTCTGATATACAGCAGCTAAGATACCTTCGAGTTTTCCTGGTTCTCTCTCAATTCCAAACACATCCGATTCAAATCGCATGCTGTCAATTAAGCTTCTGCATTCTTCATAAGATAAGCGATATATTGTGTCTTTTCCTTCTGGCTTTGCAAGACATCCGTGATCATAGTCATCTAGCATTGAAAGGGCATCGGCATATGCTTCAACAACATTCAATACCTCTTCTTCATCCAGTTCGAGAGTTGATGCGATAATCCTGGATTGGATCTTAACTGTTCGATCTAAAGCTTCTAGCCTTTTCTGATTGATGGCATAGCCTTTGAGCATATAGTCTTTCAATATTGATGTTGCCCAAATCCTGAATTGAACTCCTTTTTTTGACTTAACTCTATATCCAACAGAAATAATTACATCTAGATTGAAATAATCAACTTGATATGTTTTTCTATCTGCAGCAGTTGTTGCAAATTTTGCAACAACTGAATTTCTGTCCAATTCACCTTCATTAAACAGATTTTTGATGTGCCTTGATATTGTTGATTTATCTCTGCTAAACAATTCTGCCATTTGATCTAGTGATAGCCATACAGTATTCCTGTCTTCGCTAACAGATACTTCCAATTCCAATTCTCCATTTTTGAAAATGACGATATCATTGTTCATGCAATCAACTCCTCTCATAATGCCATGAACGATAAGGCGATAAAATAAGTGTACCCATAGTATAACATTTCTGGTAAACCATTATAAGATATTGCGTTCGCTGTTTTCAGGCTAGACATCATAAACGACTTATGAAATACTGTTATCGGTAAACGTAACAACATACATATCCTTAAAGATGCTATTTGCTCTTCAGGATATGTAACAACGCTTTAAAACCATTTTCGTGAAAACATTTTTGAAAACATTTTTTGTAGACGCATGAGAAACAGGGGCTATTTCATGGAATTGCACCTGTAAACAAGTGCCAAAAAGGCCTGTTTTAGACCATTTGGAAAATAATACAATCGAATTTGCTCGCTTTCTTGGGGATTGTACCTGTGAAAACAGATGGTATTCAAGCTATAGCAATGCAAACAAAAAACGCTAGCAACTTCTGCTAACGTTTATGATCAGTTATTCCTCTATTTCCCAGTGGCCGATATATCCTCTACCAACATATTTAATGCAGTCTAATCTACTTTTTATTCTTTTCTTCATTTTTGAGAATGACTGCTTCTACTTGGGCTAGAAGTTGTTCTTTGTCAGGCATATAAGTAACGTATTTAGAAGCAAATATATTGTTACTTAATCCACCTAAAGCATACTGCATATCAACATTTCCTTTATCTGTACAAAGAATCAGTCCTATTGGCGGATTGTCATTTTCATCATTTACTTCAGCTGCATAATAATTGAGATACATATTAAGCTGGCCAACAGCTTCCGGCATTAGCTTGATTGTCTTTAATTCAATAAGAACGTATGATCTTAGAATCTTATTGTAAAATACCATATCAACATAATAGTTAACGTTGCCGAATGTTACTCTTTGTTGTGTTCCAACAAACATGAATCCTTTGCCAAGTTCCAGCAGGAACTTCTCAATTTGCCTTACCAGTGCTTCTTCAAGATCTGATTCCATCATTGGCTTGTCTTCTGGTATACCAAGGAATTCAAACACATATGGATCTTTTACAATATCTTCAGGTTTTGCGATTTCATTTCCCTTTAAAGCTAAATCAAGTACTTTCTGTTTGTTTGCTTCGCCGTTTGATAGAAGCAGTCTTTCAAACAAAGACGAAGATATCTGTCTTCTCAGTTCCCGTACGCTCCATTTAGAGTTGATGCATTCTACTTCATAAAAATGTCTTTTATCCTTATCGGAAATGGATAACAGTTCACAATAATGTGACCAGCTTAGTCGTTCAGACAGTGTCTGAACGGATCCATACTCTTTATAAAAAGCCATCATATTCCAAATATTTGCACGAGAAAATCCTTTTCCAAACTTGTTTGTAAGATCTTTGGAAATAGTGGTGATAGTAGCTTTTTGATAGTTTTCGTCATCCTGATGTTCCATCATATCTTCAACAATCAACCTTCCAATTTCCATATATGTTACAAGAAGTGTATTATTAACCTGTACAGCAACCTGGTTTCTTGCTTTATCTAATAGACTTTCTATTTGGGTTATCAATTTGTTATGATCTAATTCATTCATTTCTTGACCTCCTAAATACTAAGTTATAAATTATTAATAATTTTGAAATATCAACAGTATTATAACATTTCTGGCAAACCATTATAAGATATTGCGTTCACTGTTTTCAGGCTAGACATCATAAACGACTTATGAAATACTGTTATCAATGAATGCAACATCATACATATCCTTAAAGATGCTATTTGCTCTTTAGGATATGTAACAACGCTTAAAAACCATTTCCGTGAAAACATTTTTGAAAACATTTTTAAAAGACGCATAGGAAATAGGCCTGTTTTTATGGAATTGTACCTGCAAATAAGGGACAAAAAGGGCAAATTTTCGATCATTTGGAAAATAATACAATCGAGTTCGAATAGTATATAAAATGTCGAAAAGTCGCTTAAATAGGCGACTTTTTTGATGTTCAAAATGCCTGTGAAAACATATTGAAAACATAGATGCTCATTTTTGACTGAGTATTCCACGCACTCAGAGCCACACCGTCCAGCACTGAGAGCCACCTAATCCATTAATCAGAGCCATTTATACACCTAATTTCAAGACTAGATAAGTATACTTACTTACCTGTTAATATCTTGCAACTGAAGGATAATATTTTATATTTACAATGCAGTGTGGACTTATACAACGGATTCAATGGACTTCGTCACCGTATCGACTGGACTTTTTTCCGTATTAGATGGGCTTGCCCATACGTAATATTCAGCCAGACTTGTTTCAGGAAATTGAAGAAGCAAAGATTCAAGGGCATTACAAAAAATATGTGAAGAAACTTTCCAAAGTTGATCTATTAATTTTAGATGAATTCTTATTAACAACCATCAGTGAATGTGAACGAAGCGATTTATTTGAAGTGATACAATCAAGAACCGATAAAAAATCAACCATTTACTGCAGTCTATGGGCTCGTGAAGGATGGCTAGGCAAATTAGGTGATGGTCTACTCGCTGACGCCATTCTAGATTGTATTAGAAACTCATCATATACAATTCTTTAAAAAGGCAGATCTCTTCGAGAGGACTATTCGAAAATCAAATAATATAAAAGAGTCATTTCATGAATTGAAGTGGCTCTCTTCGTGAATTTAGTGGCTCTGAGCAATGGATTGCATGGCTCTGTACAAATGGATAAGGTGGCTCTTTTTTCATGGATTGGGTGGCTCCGCCACCATGGAATATTCATTGACCGTTATGAAAATATTTAGCTCCGTTTTTTTTACCAAAATGTTCCCAGTGGTTTGGAGGTTGGAATTTCTCAATTTTTACAAAATATGGCTTAGAAGTGCATAACTTCTAAGCCACTAGAAACCTTTTACTCGTGAAAGCATGTTATAGCTTTACATAATTTTTTATCTTTTGAACGCATTGCTAAAATCATTTCCAATACCTACACAATCATTTTCTCATCATCAGAATCAATAGATGTCCCATGAGCTTGGTAAAGTGAACCAATTCGTCATGAAGACTTCTGAAGGCATAAGGACTACCATAAATAACGATCTCCTTATCAAGATTTTACAGGATATATCAATTGATTTCTAACATACAAATTGATGTTATTGAATTTTATTCTCGTAATCTTGCGATTGGTGGAAAACATCATCAATAAATACTTCATTTTCTTCTACTCGATAAAGGATAAAGTACTTTGAGCTTTTTAGATAAAATTTTCTATATCCTAAGCTTCGCAAGTTATTATTTGTACAAAGTTGAAATGATTCTGCAGCAGATTTTAGTAGATTTTTTGCATCATCTATATCATTTAAAAATTTTCGAGCTGCTTGTTTATTTTTTAAATGTTCAAGCAGATAAAAAACAATTGAGTCAATATCTTGCTCTGCAATAGAAGTAATATTAATTTTATAATTCATATTTGGCTCTAATGCTTTCTAGCACTGAATCTGCATCTTTATAATTCCCATTTGCTGCTTCAGTTCTTGATAATGCAAGTCTTTCTAAGATTTGTTCTTCTGTCATAGCATTAAGAGAAGTAGGTTTATTTAATTTTTTGATTTCAAAAGGTATACCTTCATAGGCGATTGCCTGAGTTAAAAACATTCGGATTGCACTTGTTGTATCTGTACCTAATTCTTTAAATAGTGTGTCCGCTTTTGATTTTAAATCATCATCAATTCTGACTTGAATAGTTGCCATAATAAACACCTCCGTCTATATTATATGCAAAAAAAATCATGAAGTATACAAAAACATTGCTAAATCATTACAATTGCAATACCATAGGCTGCTAAATGAATTTTAAATAAGATAATTTTTCATTTACATCCTTATATTCTTTTGGATGATTGTCAATGTATTGATGTTTCTTAGATAAAACTTTTATGATTTTAGATCTAGCACCAATACAAACTTCATCATTATTTAAATGAAAGATGATGGTTTTAATATTTTTGATTCTTTCTAGAAATGACTTTAACGCCTGTTTTTAGAAGTTTGAACCATTTTGTTTAGAGGTTAAAAATTATCGATGTTATTTAGAATCTTTAATTTTATATAAGTAATAAAGCTCCTTATATCTTCTTTGAATTAAGTACACTTCCTCTAGATCAGCTAGATAAAATTTTTGAAATCCATACGAAAATATATTTTGGCTATTTTGAAAAATAAACTCAATATCTTCTTGGTATTTTTTATTACATAAATAATTAGGATTTTTTAACTTAATAGTCAATGAATTTGATATTTTCTTTAAAAGATTTGATATTTTACTATCTTGTTTTGAGGCAAATTCATTTATCCAATTAATATAATAATTTGCTTTTTCATATTCTTTTAATTCGGTATATAAATATCCAAGTTTATGAACTACAAAAAAAGAGCTAATCGAAAAAGCGTACTTATCTGCTTCTAATGCTTCTAAATAATATTTTGCTTTTTCTATATTTTTCTTTTCGAGCATAGTTGCTCCCAAGTTATAATTGATGACAAAATTAATATCATATTTCATAAATGGAGCAAGATTTTCCAGCTTTTTAAAATACTTTACAGACTCATTAGAATTGCTTAATTCCAAAGAACATAGTCCCAAGAGAAGAAGACAGCCATACATTAGATTAATGTTACAGTTTTCACAGGCCAATTCATAACATATCTTTGTGCCCATATAAGCCTCGTTTATGTTCCCACTATGAAATAAGGCATCACAATAAAAATAGTTCAGCCATCCATATCTGTCACTATCAATAATTTTTTTGAAATCTCTGAGTCTATTATTGGTATTCTTGCATCTTATAATCTTTAATAAATTATAAAAATATAACTCGTTAAAATCCCCAAACTCAATCACTTCGCTTATCAAATCTAAGGCTTCCTCATCAATATCTTTATTATTTATATGATATAAATCAAAGTTAGAAAAGAGTTTCGCAATATAGAAAAAGAGAATATATTCCGAATGAAGATAATTAGATTGCTCCTCCTCTATTTTTGCCATTAAATCTGATCTATCCAAATTTAACATAAGTCTTTGCATAAATAACTCTGTTACATGTTTAAGACGATTCGCATTTGACTCTAAAATATCAATGTTGATATTGCTCAATCTTTCTAATATCTGATTGATAATTTTAGGATTAATATTACTTTTGTTATTTTCTATTTTACTCAATGTTGAAGGTGTACATATTCCATCACATAATTCTGATATTGATTTTTTCTGTAGATAGCGATTGATTTTTATATATTTACCGTAATTTACCATATACATTCATCTCCAAAAAAACATTTATAATATATATTCGATTTTATCATAGATCCGCTCTTCAAAAAATTGAATTTCAATATTTTACTATCAATGAAAAACTATTGTTTTTTTGAAATGTTCAAAAGAGTCATTTGTCACAAGCAAAAAAGTCATTTTTAATACTTATAAAATTGAAAGGTATTATTAATTTTATGCTATTAGCGCTTTTTTACTGGCTTGAAGATAATTTAAAAGCATAAGTAAGGAAATAATTCTTGAAAAAATGGTTTAAAACGTGTATAAATAAGATTGATATAGGAAATATTTTTAAAATATTAACAGTTAAAATGATTGATAGAATGCTGAAGTAGCATATTATACGAATGATTATATATGTAAATCATGTTACTTAAACCAACATGTGGTAGTGGTTGCCATTGAAAACAATCAATCAAGCCAAAAAGAAATTATTAACCTAATAGAATTGTTTATAAAGAATTTATTGGAGGAAAATGCATATGGAGTATAAAAAAAATATATATTTATTCTTAATCTTTGATTTTTTGACTAATTTATCACCGTTAAGTTTTATTTATGCGCTTTTTCTAAAGCAACAAAATATGTCTTTAACACAAATTGGATTTATTATTTCAGTGTATCAGATTTCAAAACTTATTTTTGAAGTTCCAAGTGGTGTTTTTTCTGATAAATATGGTAGAAAAACATGTGCTTATATTGGACAGGTTTCACTAATTGCTTTTTTGATCTCTACTCTTATTACACGTTCATATAACTCCTTTTTATTAATTTCTATCATTCGAGGAATCTCTTTTGCGTTTTTATCCGGAACTGCTGACTGTATTTTTAGTGAGTCTATTTTAAAATGTTGTCCAGATAAAATGGATTACTATATGGGCATCGATAAAATATTGTTCTATTGTAGTATCGGATTGTCCAGTATAATTGGTGGCTTTTTAGCTAGATATAGCTATGCTACTGTATTCTACTTTGATATCGCTATACAAATTATATGCTTTATTCTTATATTTATATTTAAAGAAACACGGATGTTCAATAACAATCAGATAAAAGAACCTAAGGAGTGTTTTCAATTTTTTCGTGGTTTTGATTTTTTAAATTACAAAGTTATATATTTGATTCTGTTACCTGCAATTTTAGCAATATGCTTCCTTCCTTATGAGGATTATTATTCTGTATTACTAAAGTCACATAACATTACTGAAAACGTAATTGGTTTTATGTTCAGTTGCGTAATGTTCTCACAATCGGTATTTGGAATTTGTGCTCAAAAAATTAATTCTAAACTAGGATATGACTTTAGTGTTAGAAAACTGCCTTTTATTATAGTTACTTTATTTATAATAATGTCTATTTTTCAAGGACATATATTATTATCTTGGCTACTTTATGTTTGTTGTGCAAGTTTAATGAGCATTAATAATATTTCATACAATTCATGTCTTCAAAAGAGTATAGAAGATACAAATCGTGGTACGATTCTTTCTTTACGTAGTTTATTGATTGCTGTAACTGGCATGCTTATTTCTCCATTGGTTGGACATTTTTCTGATATATATGGATTTTCTACAACATTTTTGTGTTGCGGAATCATTTGTTTAAGTTTATTATTTATAACTTCTATTTTGGCCAAAAAAATATGATTTTTCTTTAAACAACGGATCTTTGATAATTTTTTTACCATTGCATATTTTATTGTGTTAGGCTGACTCACTCCCATTCTTTAATGGTGATAGTGCAAGATATTAAAATGCTTGTACTCGATATGTACTCACAGTGACTCCAAAATGAGTACATAATATACATAAATGATTTGGAATATAAAATAATACAGGAAATATTTGTATAAATAATCATATAATGTATATGTTGTATGGATTTAAAAGTATACAAAATCGAGTTTGAGTAGAGATAAAATGAATAAAAGTGCCTTATATAAGGCACTTTTTATGCGTTTATAGGTTACTTTGCTACCAAATTGATATCAATAATATAGAGAGTATGTTCCTGATGAGAAATTGAATGTGTATTTTATATCTAATATTATTATTAGTTTGATAAATAATTACTCGTTCGATTTCCGCTTTTTCAAATTGGTAACATATCACTGGTTGAATCCAAATATGTTTTCAAGTCTTTATAACGCTTGGTTTGTTCGACAAGCATACTTAGTTCTTCATAAAAGAATTGTTTATATTTCCCCATAGTATTATCGATTATAATGGGTACTTTATTTACTATAAAATAGGATAGTTCATCATTGTCGGTTTGATATTTATATTTCAAAATGAAGTAGTTCAAAAGATTTTCGTATTGGCTATCACCTTTGTATACTTCTTTGGATTGTATAAAGGATTTAAGTTGATCGATTTTATTCGTCTTTTGATAAGAAATGCATAAATCGATACCTACAATATTCGCATAAGGTGAATCCATAGCTATATATTGTTCAAGATAATTTATGGCTATATCGTACATATCAATTCTAAAGGCTTGTAGACCGATATTCTTTAGAAGTTGAGATATTTTAATTTTAGGTATGTTTGAATTGTGTGCTTCTACTGTATGATTTATTTGAGAAACTAATTTTTCAAATTTTTCTTTTTCTGTATTTGAAAAGGCAAATCCTTTTAGAGAATAAATGTCGAGAAGACGAATATAATTGTTTTTATTAGTATATTCCTCTTCTAAATCTTGACAATAATCAAGCATTTCAGACAATTTGGATTGATTATATAAAATCATCATATGGTTTCCACGATTAATCATGCTGTTTGAATTTTTAAAATCAAAATAGGAAAAATCATAAATTCCACTGATTGTTCGTTTTTTAAAAACTAGATCCATCATGACTTCATAGAGGTTAGAATTGATAATGTTTTTTAGCAAGATAATATATTCAGTACTTTGAAGAGTCGGAAGTTCAAATGAGGAATAATAGGTGTAGATCCATTTGAAACACTCGTAGTATTCATGAAAGAAAATGTATTCTTTGAATGGATTTAATTGTTTTACATAGGATTCAGAGATGGATATAAGCTTTTCTAAATTATAATAATCGCAAGCATTTAATAAATCAGAAAAAATGGAAGTTGGCAGGAATTCTTCAATACAATAATCCGTATTGAATTTTAGATTCACCTTTTTTAGTAATTCTTCATAAATAGAATCGTTTTTAATAATAACACCCTGTTCTATTTTACTAAGTGTTTGTCGAGTGCATATTGGCTCATTATACTCATTTAACAAAAAAGAATTTTGCGATAGATGTTTAAATTGTTGAGTTCGATATAGATGGATTAGGTATCCAATTTTCTTTTTATCGGAATCATTGATCTTTAAATAATGCATAGTATTTCTCACTTCATAATTCACTTAATTTTAACATTTTTCATATATGTATAGAAGAATCAATTGTTAAAATTAATTGTTAAAAAAGAAAGATAACGGGATGTGATAGGTATATACTCTTAAACTAAGAAGGGTATGGATGAGAATGTGTCGATATATATTGAAAAATAAAAAATATTTTATAGGTACACTGTGTACTAGTTTATTTGCGGGTGTCGTACCTTTGTTTTTGGCGTATGTAATTCAATTAATATCGGATGTTGCATTTAATAATCATTTTGAAAAAGCAGGTACATGTCTTTTTGCAAGTGTTTTATTCCTTGTATATACATTGATGACGACTTCTATTAATTCAATAATGAAGTCAACTTATAGGAAAAAATTAAAAACAGATTTGGGTGAAGATCTCTATTCTAGTTTGATGAATCAATCGTATTCTACATTTAAAAAAGAGAAGATAGGAAATCAGTTATCTCTATTTACCAATGATATAAAAATGGTAGATGAATATTACTTTTATCCAATATTAAGTATGATTGTCGATATCATTGTGTCTGTTATTATTTTAATATACATTCTTCGTATCCATGTATTTGTAGGATTCATGATGGTTGTGATTGCAGTAGCAACACTTTTGGTGCCGAAGATGATGGAAAAAAGATTGAAAAAGTATTCGAACCAATTGTCTTCTTATTCAGGTATATATAATTCAAAATTAAAGGAGATATTTCAAAATTTCGATATCATATTGGATTTGGGCGTTCTAAAGCAGTTCGTGGATAAAGGAAAAGAATGGATTGAAAACATGGAATATAAACAAAGAAATGTAAATATGGCAATATCTTTAACAGGAAACTGGGCTAATTGTATTGCGGCCACTTTTCAATTGATTTTCATGTTGGTGATTGGATTGATGATATTATATGGACATTTAGATATGATATATATGATGCCAATTGTAAATGTTTCTAATAATTTTATTTCGAATTTAAATGATATTTCAAGCAATCTTGCTGGATTTAAGTCGGTGTCGGACGTGAAGTTGAAATTACTGAATATTATCGATTCTCATGGACAGGCAAATAAGTTTGTATCGAACTATGATGGAAATATCTATTTGGAACATGTATCTTTTGGCTATACTGAAAGTAAGATGGTTATTGATGATTTATCTTTCAAATTTGAAAAGGGAAAAAAGTATGCGATTGTTGGTCCGAGTGGTTCCGGAAAATCTACAATTTTAAAATTAATTTTAGGATATTATCCAGTTCAGAAAGGAAATGTGAGTGTTTTGGGTCCTAAGAATGTTTCTATGATTCATCAGGAAAGTCATATATTTGATGACATGATCCGAAATAACTTGAATATGGAGCTTGTACAAACAGATGAAACACTGTTAAAATGTTTGGAATTTGTAGATTTACCAGAATTTAAATTAGACCAGAATATTTGTGAGGATGGAAGTAATCTTTCTGGTGGGCAAGTTCAACGAATAGGGATTGCGCGTACAATCTCACATTTAAAAGAGGTACTTTTGTGTGATGAAATAACAGCAAGTCTAGATGCACAGACGGCTATCGAAATTGAAAATCGAATATTGGATTTAAAAGAAGAAACTGTATTATATGTAACACATAAATATTTTGACGAAACACTAAAGAAGTTTGATTGTATTCTTGTATTTAAACAAGGACGGATTGTTGAACAGGGATCATTTGAAGAACTTATGAAAAATAAAGAGTACTTCTATAGCCTAAAAAATTAGTGGATTATCCATATAAAAAGAGATATCGGTTTAAATAAATCCGATATCTCTTTTTGGAGTGTGCCGGGCATGGCATAAGCTCAGTTGGAGATAAACCAACCATGGGTAGTTACCGCCAAATGTAGTGAACCACAAGCCGTTGA
>UMCO01125808.1_pt1 | contig 15199 bp, 14 predicted proteins | sample 1964251 | NCBI WGS metagenome assembly UMCO01 (sample SAMEA4835970, study PRJEB28245) | human gut metagenome | biome: gut microbiome; material: fecal sample | place: Denmark | collected 2008
CACTCGATCACAAACACGACGTTTGCAACCGTCGCATTCTTCATCGTGTTGGAAAGCGGCGTGACGATGGCAGCATAGTCGATCTTTGCCGTGTTGCCGCTCAGATCCCCAACGCCAGTCATATAGCAGCCGTCCACCGGCGCGGTGATGAGCGCCTGTGTCTGCTCGTTGGTCGCCGTCTGAACCTGCTTGCCGCCGCCAATGGCGAGTGCGAAGCCGAGCTTGTTGGAGTCTACCTTTTCAGCCGCCAGCAGAGATTTGTCACCGAATTTCGTCAGATGCCAGTTTGCCGCCGCCGAGATCGTGACGGATTTCACGCGCACCGCGCCATAGGAGAAGTTTGTGATCTTGCAGTCCGTCGCGGTGACAACCGTACCCTCGTCGGACATGGCGAGGGGCAGCGTGGTGGGAACGGTAACATTCAGTTTGGTCGGCGTAATATCGCCGTCGTCACCGCCGCCAATGCCGCCGTTCGTGGTGGTCAGGCTCACCGGCGTTGTGCCGGAACCGCCGGAGGTGTCGATCTCCGCTGCGCTGGCGCAGACCGCCAGCGACAGCATCATGCAAAGCACGAGGCAGAGAGAAATGAGTTTGCCGCAATTCCATTTCATAGCCATCATTCAAAAGCTCCTTTCAAAAATCCGATAGATCAGGTATCCCACTCGACCACAAACACAACGTTTGCAACGGTTGCGTTCGTGACCGCCTGCGACAGCGGCGTAACAATCGCGGCATAGGCAACGTCTACCGCATTGCCGCTTGCATCACCGACGCCGGACAGATAGCAGCCGGTCATGGGCGCGGTCAAGAGCGCCTGAGAAGCGGCATCGGAAGCGTCGGTCTGTACCTGTGCGCCGCCGCCAATGGAGAGCGCGAAGCCGAGCTTGTCGGAATCCACCTTTTCGTGTGCAAGGCTGCTCTTATCGCCAAAGGCGGTCAGCTTCCAGCCGTCCACGGCGGAAATGCTCACGCTGCGGACACGAACCGCGCCGTAGGAATGGTTGACGATCTGGCAGTTGTCCGCGGTGGTCACATCGCCGCTCTGCGACATTGCCATCGGCAGCCCGGTGGGGATGGTGACAGACATGGCAGTGGACGCGGGATCGCCGCCGATGCTGCCGTCCGCCGTCGAACTCAGATAGACCGGCGTGCTGCCGGAGCCGCCGTCCGCGTCAATCTCCGCAGCGGATGCGACCGCCGCGAGGGAAAATACCATGCAGAGAGAAAGAACGAGTGCAAGAAATTTTTTCATGTTAAAAACTCCTTTGAAATTTAGTCCAGAACGGTAATGGTGATGATCGCACCGGCGCAGCCAAGGTAGTCGCCGGTGTCGGGATCGACGTTATAGAAAAGCGCGGTACATTCGTAAGTACCGGCGTCGAGGTCGGCACTGAGCCTGACCTTTTCAATTTTGCTTCCGACGGGAATTGCCCCGGATTTGTAGATCGTTTCGCCGGTGTCGTTGCGCGTGATCTCCACAATCTGCGGATAGCGGTTGACGCCCTCGTTGACGATCATCAGATTGCCCTCGGAAGTGCCATCCGAGAAAACAGGAGAGGTGTTCATCGAGATGTTGATCATCCCAGCCTCTACCTGTTCGTTCAGACCCTCGACGATCTTATCCATGTCGGCCTCATCCCAGCCGCCGACCACGGCGGCGGAATCATAGGAAATGCCCGTGCCGGTTTCCGGCTGTGCGGGCAGCTCCGCGCCCTTGCTGCCGCAGCCGCGCAGGAGCAGCAGAATGACGAGGATCACGACCGCCAGCAGGACGAGGATGCCCGCGATTTTGGCAGTCTTGTTATCTGTTTTCTGAGATTTATTTGCTTTGTTCATAAAATTCTCCGTTCTGCCGCGTCTGCGGCGTAATTGTTGTCTTTGTGGGTCCGGCGTCCGCTACGGCGGAACAACCAGACGGCGCAGAAGATGGCGCAGCGTCATACGTTCTCCTTTCTTGGGGTATAGAAAAAGCCTGCAAAGAAACTGAGCTTTGCAGGCTTATCCGTACAGATCGTGATTTACTTGTGCGGCATAGTGGCTGTTGATACTGACCGGCGCATTGTAAAGCGCGGTCAGCAGGTATTGCCGGATATTGCGGATCTCGGTGGTGTTCTTTTTGAGGCAGTCAAAGACAAATCGGATATGCTCCGCATTGAGCTTCAGAAGCCGGGATTTTACGACCTCTGCCGGAAAGTCGCTGCCAGCGACGCGGATATGGCTGCGGGAGGAACAGACGGTATCGGTCATCAGACCGACGATTTCTTCCAAGCGTTCCTGTTCGTATGGCATTTCCTCCAAGAGAATATCGTAGTCGATATTTTCTTCAATTAAGGCTCTGTACTGCTCGATCTCACTTCGGTTCATTTCGCTTCGCTTCACATCCGGCGTGCCGGAAAGAATGGAATGAGTATTTGATCCTTGCGTATTTTCTTCTTGGATATTTACTTGATCTATCTTTAATTGCGTTGGATTTTCCGACGACGGTTTTTCCGTTGACGGATTCCCCGTTGTCGGAAAACCCGACGACGGAGAAGCCGATGACGGCTGCGGCTGCTCATAGATGATGTACTCGTTGCCGCTGAACTTGCCCCGGCTGTCTACCGTCTGACGGCGGCGGATATATCCTGCCTTTTCCAGCTCATTGACAGCAGAGCGGATCGCGTCCTTGCTCTCGCGGTTGATGGCAGAAAGTCCGGCAAGCGTATAATCCCAGTTCTCCGGCAGCGAGAGCATCTGCGACAGCAGACCTTTTGCCTTTAAGGACAAATCTTTGTTTTTCAGATGGTGGTTGCTCATCACGGTATAATCCCGTGTGCGCTCCACGCGGAAAACAGCCACAGTATCAGCTCCTTTTTCGGTATCTTTGGTGTCTTAGAAAAAAGCGGTCACAGCTCATAGTAGGTCTGGTCGTAGTGCGAGTAAAACGGCGCGCACAGCTCCATGAGTTTCTCCGTAAGCGTATCTGGCTCGATGCAGAGAAGTCCTTTTTGAAACTCCCATGCCTTTACGGTTCGGTATTCCGTTGTAAACTCTCCGCCGGACAGCACGGAATAGTTGGAAACGATGGCAAGCGTCAGATCCTCCAGCAGCCAGACCTCCATTGTCCGCGCGCAGATCACCGCCTCGGTGACAAATTTCACAATGTCCTCATAGAGCCGCACCGCTTTTTGCGGGAACAGCGGCGCGCTGCGATAGTTGAAGCTGCAATCCTGCACGCCGCAGGCTTCATAGGCGTACACGGCCTTTGCGCTGTGCGCGACCGCTTGCAGCAGCATTTCAAAATCAATATTGTCAAGCATATCTTCCATACACTCATCCGTGTAATCTTCCGGCTCACCTTGCCGGTAGAGTGTGCAAATAAGCCGTTTAAGCTGTTCTTTCTTGTTCATAAAAGACCTCCGTACTGAAAAATAGGTATAAAAATAGCCGGACATCGTAAGTCCAGCATCCTTATCGTTCCTGATCGCGCTGCCGTTTTTTTACCCACGCCTCCAGCAGCTTAATAATGGTTTCCTGCATCCGTTGGGGCGTATAGGAGCGCGGGAAGTATTTTCGCAAAACATCACCGGAGAATGTGAGTTCACATTTCTCCGGTTTCTTCTGCTCCATCATAATATCCAGCATCGTATCGTCGTTGAGCTTGCCTGCCTGCGAGAGCTTTTTCATTCGCTGCGCCTGTGACAGCGACGGCGTGGCCTGTTCGCTGTCGATGGCAGTCAGGAGCATTTGCTGTTCCTCCGGTTTGAGGTAGGACAGCTCGACGGCGGGCGTCATGGCAATTTTCTTCTCATCCACCATTTGCTGCAATTCTGGTTGCAGCTCGGTCAGGCGTATATATCGCTGTACTTGCCGTCCACTGTCACCGGCTTCTTGTCCAACGATGGCGGCACTTTCTAAATTCCCGACAACTTGTCGGGAATTATTTTTACCGTCTATTTCAGCGGTTTTTGCCGGTCTGCCAGCCTTACGCCGAATCGCGTCCAGCTTCATTTTGTACGCCTGCGCACGTTCACTGGGGAGAATATCTTCTCTCTGAATGTTGCTGTCTACCATGAGGATCGTCGCCGTATCGTTGTCCATCTCGCGGACGATGCACGGCATATCTGTTAAACCTGCAAGCTCGCTGCCGTGCTTGCGTCGGTGTCCGGCGACAATCTCATAGCCGCCATCCTCGCGCGGACGGACGATGCCGGGCGTCAGAACGCCATATTCCTTGATGCTGTCCACGGTGTTTTGCATCGCCTCGTCATCGCGCACATGAAACGGGTGGTTCGGAAATGGATGCAGCTCGGCAAGCGGAATCCGCACAACTTTTTCGCAGGATTCTTCCGCGCGGCTTCCCTCCGTGGAGAACAGATCATCGAGCGAGGTCAGATTTATGCTTTTGGCGGAGCTTTTCAACTTTCATCACCTCCTTGGTCAGTTCCCGGTACGCTGCCGCAACCTTGCCGTTGGGGTCGTGCGCGTAGATGCTCTTGCCCTCGGCACTGATCTCCGCCGCCCGGACGGACTGCGGAATGTCCGATGCGAACACTTTCAGCTTGCTGCCGTAGGTGTCGCGCAGCAGCGCGCTGACCTCGCGGGCGTAGTTTGTGCGGTTGTCCACCATTGTCAGCAGAATCCCGTCGATGCGCAGCTTGGGATTGATCTGCCGCCGCACTTTGGCGACAGTCTGCAAAAGCTGCTCCAGACCTTTGGCGGGAAGATACTGCGCCTGCACGGGAATGAGAACGCTATCCGATGCCGCAAGCGCGTTGATCGTGAGCATCCCCAGCGACGGCATACAGTCAATGAGAATGTAATCATACTCGCGTTTTACGGTGTCCAGATATTGTTTGAGAATCTTTTCCCGCGACATGGCGTTCACCAGCGAAACCTCCAGACCGGACAGCTCGATATTTGCAGGCATGAGGTCCACACCCTCCGCATGATGCAAAATGCCCTCTTTCGAGGGCATTGGTTCGTCCATGAGCGTCTTGCCCATAACGGTTGCAAGTGTGACGGGCAGCTTGTCCGGCGTAGGAGATCCTAGGCTCAGTGTCAGCGACCCCTGCGGGTCCGCGTCTACCAACAAGACCCGTTTCCCAGCCTGTGCCAGACCGATACCAAGATTTGCGCATGTCGTTGTTTTCCCCACGCCGCCTTTCTGGTTGGCAATGGAAACAATTCTTGGTTGCAAAAAAATCGCCTCCCTAAAAAATTATAATGTTGACTGAATATTCAAAATATTGCAACAACTCAACACAAGACTCCTGAAATCAAGGTTCATGTCAAGAATGTCTGTTTTGGGTTGAATGCACAAAGATTATGGTGTATAATGAAAATATATTATATATGTTGCGATCAAGCACATCTTCTTTACACTTGAAAATAATAAAACTTTCTTATGCGAGGCGCTATGATGCTTTCATTTATTCATCTATCTGATATTCATTTTCACAAATATAGCGGTGATGCCTATGACATTGATCATGATTTGCGTTGCGAAATAATTAGGGATATTTCCTACGAATATAGGAAAAAGATTTCAACAATAGATGGAATCCTAATTTGCGGTGATATTGCATTTAGCGGAGACGAACAACAATACAATTCAGCTACAACTTTCTTAAATGAAATATGCAACGCGCTCAATCTTGATAAATCACATGTGTTTTGCGTTCCTGGAAATCATGATATAGATCAAAAAATAACATCCTCTCAAATGGCTGTTGCGTTACTGCAAAAGAAACTTGATGAATCAAAGAGTACAACAGAATTTGATTTGAATTTAGGGAAGATTTTTCGGAAGCCAGAAGATGCAACAGTCCTATGCGCTCCGATTTCCTGCTATAATAATTTTGCGGCAAAGTATGGGTGTAGCTTTGACCAAAAACCGACATGGAAGCAAGAGATAGCCATCAATGATACGTTTACTCTTTGCATTTTTGGAATTAATTCAGCGTTCATTTCAAATGAACATGATCATAAACCGGATCAAACAGAGCGCAAAATGCGTATCAGTCGGATGCAAATACCAGAGAGAAAAGAGAATACAGTGTATCTTAGTCTATGTCATCATCCACCGGAGTGTTGGGTTGACCCAGGCAAAATATTGAGTAAAAAAATGGATGACCGCATAGCTATCCAATTATATGGGCACAAACATCTTCAAATGATTCGCAAAACCTCGTATGGAATTGTCGTCGGTAGCGGAGCTACTCACCCATCTAGATTGGAAAGCGATTGGATGCCACGGTATAATTGGATTACAATTGATATTGAATTTGAAAAAGAAGTACCAACGCTAATTATTAAAGTCTATCCTCGTGTGCTAGACGACATTGAAAGTAAGTTTATTCCTGATGGATCAATAAACGGTGAATATTTAAATTTCTCCTTTCCACTGAATGATCCTACTCTTCCTGAAAGGGGAGAAATATCAGAAGGTGATTTTAATCATTTGTGTGATCCCGAAGTGCTGCTTGTTGAATCATGGGAGCGACGTTTTTTGTATGATTTTATGAATCTTCCGTATGTTGTCAGGGAGGAAATCTTAAGGTCGTTAGGATTGCATACAGACGCAGATATTGGAAAGACGCATGTTAAACTTCTCAATGATCTAGTGGAGCGGGCTAAAGAAAAAGCTTGTGTAGAAAAACTAATGGAGAGAATTACACTGGAAAAGGAAAGGATGCTACGCTGATGAATAAGAAATTTAATGAGTGGTACATAGACATGTCTTTATGCCCAAAAGACGGTCAATTAGAAAAGAGAATTCATACGATAAACTCCAATGCGAGTAAGATGTCACGGGACCAGATTATCACTCTTGTAAGGCTATATTTTGGTATGCCCGTTGCAGAATCAGAGAGAGAGTCTATTGCAAATTTGTTTATTGAAGATGATTCCTCCTTTTCAATAAGATACACGGAAGAGCTTGCACTGTTATCAGGGGCATTACTTGTAGAAATTGCAGAAAGTGTTTCTAGATTTGATAGCCTTGCAGAGTTATTGACAATTGCAACATCGTTTGTTCAAAAGCCTGCCGCAACGGATGGAATATTGGCAGCAATTAAAGAACAGTTTGATATCGACAGAATTAACATACGAGAAGAGCATAGCAAACCGACTATCAGAGAAGATACATACTCGAAGATGGTATCCAACTTAAAAACACATATTGAAGAAAACGATTGGGATAGCGAGGCTCCCAATAAATTGTTGGAAATATTTAATGACTTATCTGAAACACTGGCTGGTTTGGACGAGCGCATTGATGCCATGGAGCAATCGCAAAGTGTATATCACGAAGACTCCCAAGTGCTGTGGTGGATGCTGTCGAAATGGAGTGAGATATCAAATTGTTCATTAAATAATATTGATAAGCGCAGCGGATGCCTGTTGATCGGCTGGGAAGCTGCTAATATTATCGAAATATTTCCAGGCCCTTACTCAATGGAAGGTATTATTGAAAACTTGTTGAATACTTGCAAAGGGAAAGTAACAAAAGGGGAATTTGCAGAAATTATCACAGGAACAAGCAAAAGTCTTACTGATATAGTTACACAGAAACTTGCTCATTCAAAGCTAGTGGATATGTTGCCTTTATGTAAGGCAATTATTAGTTCCACAAATACCGAAAAACTTGAAGAATGGTATCCGAAATATAAGAAAGAAAACGTTGGGTCAGTAGATATTAGTCAGTTGACGTTGTTCCAATATTCATGGCAAATGTACATAGAAAGAATGATTACTCGTTGTTATGACGCTCTAGAAACGTGAGGGTTCATATATGTCCAATATTGAAATCGATAATGGTGCTGAACGATCAGACTCAGCGGATAGCATTATTACAACAGAAGAAGTAAGTAACGAATCAACTATTGCTCTGCCGATAGGCACTGAATTATCAGGACAAGACATCTATCAAATTGCTGCTTCTGAAAAAACACAGATGTTCGTTATTATTGGTGCAACAGGAAGCGGAAAGACTACATTAGTAACATCAATATACCATTTGTTGCTATCAGGGAGTAATATTACTGACTTCTTATTTGCGGGATCTAATACACTCGCTGCTTTTGAAAAACGCGCATTTAGTTTGCGCACATCATCAATGCAGTCGCATGGTGAAATGATGCGAACACAACGAGGGTCTGTAGACAGCTTTTTGCACTTAAGATTGAAGCTGACTCATACGGACGAGATTAGAAATCTACTGTTTTCTGATTTTTCTGGCGAAGATTTTGAGAGTGTTTTAGCAAATACGGAGGCTACAGCTGATGAATTTGGATTCATCAAAGCGGCAAGACATTTGATTTTTTTGCTTGACGGAGAGAAAATAGCAAGCAAAAAATATAGATATTCAGAATTGCAGCAATTGATTCATATGTTACGCACTTTTCTAGCTGCGAATTTAATTACAAAAAATAACCGTATAGTAGTAGCCGTTAGCAAATATGATCTTATAAAGAAGGAATCCACTGAATCGCTCGGTCGATTTATGGATGGAATACAAGACGAAATCGTAAAGCAAATTCCGGATATAAAAGACATATGTACTATTCAATACATTGCACCAATGCCTGATGACGAAAAGACACTCCCGACGCTTTATGGTCTAAATGATCTGCTAAATTCCTTACTTGGCTACGCGAAGAACGAGTATACTACATGCGGTATCCCATCATTATCATCGCAGTTTAACAAGTGGAAAGTGAGGCGCCTATGAACACGAGCAAGTCATGCTTTATTATTGGTCTTCCAGCAGCGGGAAAAACATCATATTTGGCAGCTTTGGCGTATTCACTAGAACAGCAAAATATCCCCACAAAATTACAATGGAAAAGTTTTTCGGGGAATCAGCAGTACTTGACAAAATTAGCTGAAAAATGGTTGACTGCGGAGCCAGTAGATCGAACTAGTTTCAGTCTTGAACAACGATCACGCTCTTGGTGCTTAAGCGACGATGACGATAATAAGTACAATATCTCCTTTCCGGATTTGTCTGGCGAAACATTCCAAAAACAATACGTTGATCGCGAAATTGACAGTGTCTTGGCAAAAATGATTATTGCAAGTGATGGACTTATCCTCTTTATCAATCCACAAGGAATTATTGAACCAACATTAATCTCCCAGCTTCCGCTGTCTCTGAGAGAAGACGAAAAAAATGATACATCCCCGAAAGAAAGAAATCAAAAAATAGATGATCCCACGGTTGTGCAGATTATTGTCCTTTTACAAGACATAGCGTATTTGCTTAAAGGAAAGAGAATGCCTCTGGTAGTTATTGTATCTGCATGGGATGTCGTTGAAAACTCGTTTACAACGCCAGAAGATTTTGTAATGAAGCACACATCATTACTCTGGCAATTCCTAAAAGCGAATAACGATATATTCAATGTGTCATATTATGGGGTTAGTGCGCAAGGCGGAAAAATTGAGACCTCCGAACAAGCAGAGGCATTAATTGAGCAATATGAAAATAATCCTTGGATGAGAATGAGTGCTATAGACAATTTGGGAGTAAAATCACATGATATTACTCTGCCTCTATGGGAATTGTTAAACAAAAAAATGGAGTAAGGCATATGATTCAAATTCATCAAGCATTGTGGGGATATTCCAATGGACACCATCTATTGGCTTCATCTACGTCGCTTTCTAGTCAGTCGATGAAAATTTTGGAACCATTAACTGATCTGTCCGGCCCTGATAAGTCTGAGCCATTTGATGGGTATTTGACTGGGTGTTATTTATCTTCCGACAATTACTATGCGTTAAGTAAGACCTGGTATGCCCCAGAGATGCCACGACATGGATGCGTTTGGACACACACATTACTAATCAAAAGTGATGTTTCTAATTCATGGAATACTTTTCAAATTAATTCATTGTTTCATAGACCGAACATTAGCCTACAGGATTGGGAACAAGCGTATCGTAAGCCTATTTCGTTACAGCAAGAAGAAAATGATACTACGGCGGTGCTCCCTTATGGGTTTGGACAGGCATATAGAGTGTTGAGACTCCTCACGAGTGCAGCCACCCCAATTATCATTTCTGACACGCATAAGGATGAGGTCGAAGAATCACTAATTCTGCTATTGTCGACGGCTGGAACGAGCTTTTTTCGTAATATTTCTTTTTGTACTGGTTCTTTTGCTAATAGAACAATTAATCATATTCAGCTAGATCTACAGATAGTTCCATCAAATTTATATAAACTGATTTCACGCACAGCGCAACGAGAAACAAGATGCTTTGAGTCTTTTCAACGTGCTATAGCTAACGATAAATACCTTGAGAATACCAATGAATTCAAGAAATTTAACGGTATTAGAAAATTTATCTTTTTTTGTAGCGAGAAGTACTATGGAAGAATTTATTGGAACACATTCGAACAAATATACCGTTTAATGATGAATTTGCGGGAATTTTCCATTGAAGGAATCACCGAAATATTGCAGAATGTGTTTGATGAAGATGTGACTCAGTTCATTACTTCAAAAATCTTTAGTTTTGTTTTTGTATATGAGAAGTTATATATCGTTCAACCATCAGACGTTGTGGTTTCCGCCCTCTTTGATTTTTTGACTAAAGCATCGTGGCACGAAAATAATGAAGACATAAACAAAGTGTTGGATCTGTTTTGGCTGGACTATCATTCCGAGATGTTATTCATGGTTCCGAAGTTGATGAATTGCGATTTAACAGCATCAGGAGAATCAGCGGTACAGCACCTATCATTGCTCATTGACATCAAAGACTATGCTCAATTACTTCCTCAGTATGCTGATGAATGTTTACCCTTGCTTCGGTTCAACTGCAAATTTGCTTTGTGTTCGAAAATTTGGTTGCGGTCTGCAAATTATCAGATTGAAGCACTCAGAGAATTAAAAAAAGCTTGTAATGATTCTCTAATTACAGAAAATTTATGTTATAGAATAATTACTCAAATATTTTCCACAAGTGAGTGTGGACTTTCGAGCGAATTATATGATACATTCAAGGATGATTCTATCATTGCGTTCTTCAATTTTTTCAATTCAAATGAAGGTGAGCCTTCAAAAGCCAATCAATGGAGTCCTCTGTGTGCATTTAATCAAGATTTAGCTATGCAAAGATTGGACTCAGTAGTCTCTCTGAATTTATTCATTTCAGTTGTTCGTGTTTTAGATCCATATTGTGATAGGACTTTATCTGAAGCACAAAGATGGGAGAATTATTATAATAGATTTTCTAAGGATAATCGTTGGAAAGAGTATAAGGCTGAATATGCACAATTTGTTTTACCAATCATTTTGCGGTCCGAAAACTCTTTCTCAAGTGATTTTCTCCAATTTTCTTTCTCCACAGTTCACACATTATTGGCAAACGACGAAATGGAGTATAATAAATGGGAACAGCTTTCAAATCTATTACCAGAGGTGGCATGGTATAATTCTTGGGATAAATGTAAGCGACTTCGTAAAGCGGCGAAACAACGAAGTTTAAGTATTGATTTTAGCCGCAAGAATAAAGATGGAAAGTAATTGCTAGATGCGAACGTGGTGATATGCACCCGGTTCGCATTCAGCCGCTATTTTGGTGGATATGCACCGCATGGCTGCCGCTGCGTTCGCATATAGAGCTAAAAAGTGCAGCGAATTTTACCGTGGCACGAATCGCCATCAAAAACAAAGAAAGCGGGCCGGTTTTAGCATCTTTCAAACATTTTATCTGTTTGAAGTGAGCTAAAACCGGCCCGCTTGGGAGAGCGTTCGGTTCGCATCCGAGAGGTCGAGAGTTCGAGTCTCTTCAGGTCCACCATTGTCGTCGTGAACTGCACAGGTTCACGACGGCTTTTTTATTGGCAGCTGCACCTTCGCGGCTATATGGCACGATCAAAAAGACGCAGGAATCAAATTCCTGCGTCTTTTTTGCATGTATTGATGGGTGTGTTCCTCAGTGCCCGGCCCGACTGGGGATCGTCTGGAGCTCGAAGCGGTAGGTCTGCCCGGCGTCCGGGTATTTTTCGCGGTCGACCGGGCTCAGAAACATATCCAGCGGCCGGACCCAGAGGCCGCCGTCGCCGTAAAGCTTGCGGTAGATCACGCAGGGCTCGTTCGTCTCGGAATCACGGGCAAGCGCCTCCACCAGATAATAATCCCCCTTGAAATGGCGGTAGACCTGCCCCAGCTGTACGTCACGCATGGAAAGCCTCCTTGTACTTTGATGCACCCATCATATCCGGGCGGCGGCCGCGTGTCAAGAAAAAGAGAGCTTGCCAAGCGTGGGAAACTGTGCTATGCTGTCATAACGCGTGTGCGCTGCTCGTTTACAGACTGTTTACAAATCGGCTGCAACCGCCGCGGCGGCGCTGCGTCTGTAAAGACAGCGCGGATGACCGCGCAGAACATTTTCCAGGAGGATCATACGTATGAAAAAATGGATCGCAATGCTGCTTGCCGTGATGACGGCAGTTTCTCTGACGGCCTGCGCCGCGAAAAGCGGCGGACAGGAGACGGCGTCTGACATTCCGGACGCGCTGACGATTCTGAATACTGTCTGGGCAAGCTATTCCGAAGACGAAAAATTCCCGGCTGCGGGCGGCGATTATTCCGAAGAAAACATGACTGACGGCAAGCCCGGCAAGGTCTCGCTCGAGAAGCCGTCGGAGATCGAATATCTGCTGACGCTCCCGGCCTCCGTGATTGAGGAAGCGGATGACGCAGCCTCGCTGTTCCACATGATGAACGGCAACACGTTCACCTGCGGCGTTCTGCATCTGAAGGATGCCGGCCAGCTGGACGCGGCAGCCGGAGAGGTCAAGACCTATGTGATGAACACGCAATGGATGTGCGGCTTCCCGGACAAGCTGGTCGTCGCCAGCCTGGACGGCTATCTGATCTCCGTCTTCGGCGCAGAGGATCTGGTCGATACCTTCCGCGACAAGCTGCAGACTGCCTATCCCGGCACGCAGATCGTCTCTGACGACCCGATCGCATAACAACTTTGAAGTAAGGGGCTGCCATGCTGTTTTCAAGCGTTCCGTTTCTGTTTTATTTTCTGCCGTGCGTTCTGCTCGTCTATTTTCTGGTGCCGGGAACGCTGAAAAACGGTGTGCTGCTGCTCGCCAGCCTGTTGTTTTACGGCTGGGGCGAGCCGCGGTATCTGCTCGTGATGCTGGCGGCGATCGCGCAGGGCTATGTCTTCGGCCTGCTGATCGAAAAAAGCCGCGGAAAGCGGCGGGCCGGGCTGTATCTGGCGCTGTCGGTGCTGCTGAGTCTGGGGACGCTGGCGTATTTCAAGTACGCCGATTTTATGATCCGGAATCTCAACGCGCTGACGGGCCTGTCTGTCCCGCTGCTTTCGCTCGCGCTGCCGGTCGGCATCAGCTTCTATACCTTCCAGATCCTGAGCTATACCGTCGACGTGTACCGCGGGACGGTCCCGGCACAGCGGAACCTGATCGATCTGGCAGCGTATATCGCCATGTTCCCGCAGCTCATCGCCGGACCGATCGTCCGCTATTCCGATATCGCGCCGGAGCTGCGCAGCCGTACCCACACGCTTTCGGACGCGGCGGCCGGGACGCGGCGCTTCGTGCTGGGGCTGGCAAAGAAGATCTTGTTTGCCAATCTGCTTGGCGAGCTGGTGTCCGGCTTCCGCGCCTCGCAGGAGCAGTCAGTGCTGTATTTCTGGTTGGGCGCGGCCGCGTTCACGCTGCAGATCTATTACGATTTTTCCGGCTACAGCGATATGGCCATCGGTCTCGGCCTCATCCTCGGCTTTCACTTTCCGGAAAACTTCCGCTATCCCTACTGCGCCGGCAGCATCACGGAATTCTGGCGGCGGTGGCATATTTCCCTTGGCAGCTGGTTCCGGGATTATCTCTATATCCCGCTGGGCGGCAACCGGAAGGGGAAAGGACGGCAGCTGCTGAACATTCTTCTCGTCTGGCTGGCGACCGGCCTGTGGCACGGGGCGGACTGGACATTCGTTCTGTGGGGACTTCTGTATGCGGCGCTGCTGACGGCAGAAAAGCTGTTTTTGCTGCGCGGGCTGAAAAAGCTCCGCGTGCTCAACCACATCTATGTGCTGCTGTTCGTCACGCTCGGCTTCGTGCTCTTTGACGCGGACAGCGTCCGCAGCGCGGCCGCGTCTGTCTGCGCGATGTTCGGCGGCGGGGGACTGCCGCTCGCCGGGCAGGAGAGCCTGTACGCGCTCAGAAGCGGCGCGGTGCTGCTCCTGAGCGCCGCGGTCGGCGCGACGCCGCTGCCGCGGCGGCTGATCACAGCCGTGCAGCAAAAACAGGCCGGACGGGCAGTGCTCGCCGTGCTGGAGCCGGTGGGGCTCTGCCTGCTGCTGGCCGTGTGTACGGCGTTTCTGGTCGACGGCTCGTTCAATCCGTTCCTGTATTTCCGGTTTTAGGAGGGCCCGCGATGGAAAAACGAAAAAACCTCGCCGTTGTCTGCCTATCGGCTGCCTTCCTGCTCGGGTTTCTGATCTGGGGGCTTTGCAAGCCGGATGACGCCGTCTCCGTCAGCGAACGGCGGAAGCTCGCGCAGAAGCCGGAGCTGACGCTCTCGTCGGTCCTGCGCGGTGAGTTCATGACAAAATTTGAGACCTACACGCTCGACCAGTTCCCGCTGCGGGACAGCTTCCGGCGGCTCAAGGCCGTGACGCTCCTGGACGTGCTGCAGGAAAAGGACAACAACGGCATCTATGTGGCCGACGGCTATGCGGCGAAGCTCGACCCGTCCATCGACGAGGCCTCTGTGCAGCACGCGGCGGACCGGTTCCAGCTCGTCTATGACCGCTATCTGGCCGGGACCGATGCGAAGGTCTTTGCGGCCGTCATCCCGGATAAAAACGCCTTCCTGGCCCGGCAGAACGGCTACCCGGCCTATGATCCGGCAGACCTATCCGCGCTGCTGGCACAGATCATGCCGTATGCGTCCATGATCGACCTGACCCCCGCGCTGTCGCTGGACAGCTATTACCATACCGACCTGCACTGGCGGCAGGAAGCGCTGCTGCCGGTCGCCCGGACGCTGGCCAAAGCCCTCGGCGTGACGCTGACGGAGGACTATGAGACCATAACGGCCGATCAGCCCTTCTACGGCGTCTACTGCGGGCAGTCGGCGCTGCCGCTGGAGCCGGAGCCGCTGCGGTATCTGACGAACGACACGCTGCGCGGCTGCACGGTCTATGACTATGAGACCGGCAG
>UMCO01076716.1_pt1 | contig 15183 bp, 10 predicted proteins | sample 1964251 | NCBI WGS metagenome assembly UMCO01 (sample SAMEA4835970, study PRJEB28245) | human gut metagenome | biome: gut microbiome; material: fecal sample | place: Denmark | collected 2008
TGACTCGGGTAGATGGGACTTACGAGTTCCCTGCTCGCTTTCAGCTCATAGCAGCAACAAACCCTTGTCCTTGCGGGTATTTTGGTGATCCAAGTGGTAAATGTCGTTGTAGCGCATCAATTGTACAGGCGTATCAAAACAGAATGGGCGGTCCGCTGATTGATCGGATCGATATGAGAATTGATGTATGGCGCGAGAAAAGCGAGGAACTATTCGATTCTGCGCAAGGAAAAAGTTCTTCGCAGCTACGCGAGGGAGTGGAAAAAGCCCACGCCTTTGCATCTTCACGCAAGAAAAACCATCCTAATCCCCAAAAAGGACTGCGCGCATTACGCGATATGTGTTGCTTCGATAAGCAGACAGAAGATTTCTTTTTGTCTCTTTCAAAAACAAAAGAAATGAGTGCGCGTTCGCTTGCAAAAACCTTATTACTATCGCGCACGATTGCGGATATCGCGGAGTCAAAACAAGTAAAACAAGAGCACGTTGCAGAAGCCTTTACGTTGCGATTTGGAGGAGGTTCGCAATGGTAGTGGAACCAAATTTACATGAAGCTCAGCAAATGCATGCAGAGCGTTTCGCCCCTCTTCCTTCGGTAAAGTTGTCGGGTAAACGCTGGGAATTACTGTATGGAGAAGAAGGGTATCCTGAATCTCTTACTTTTCTGTCTGATCCACCGAAGAAGCTTTATGGTATAGGAAATCAGGATGCGCTACGAGATGGGCTTGCGGTAATTGGAGCGCGTAAAGCAACTCCGTATGGAAGGGCTGCGGCTCGACAATTTGCTCGCATGGCGGCAGAAAGAGGAATACCGATCGTTTCTGGAGGAGCGCTAGGCTGCGATTCTGAAGCCCATAAAGGTGCCTTGGAGGCAAAGGGAGAAACGGTTGTGGTACTAGGTGGTGGATGCAATCAAGTGTATCCACAAGCAAATACTCATTTGTTTCAGCGGGTAATCGATTCGGGAGGCGCAATCGTTTCAGAACGTCATTGGGATTATCCTCCGTTGCCCTATACTTTTCGCGCGCGAAACCGCATTATTGCCGGATTATCGCGGGCAACACTAATCGTGGAGGCAGGATTACCTTCGGGAACTTTTTCTACGGCAGATGATGCGTTAGCGGCAGGGAAAGAGGTGCTAGCCGTTCCCGGTCCTATAACTTCTGCAACCTCTCTTGGTGCTAATAGGCTTATTTATCAAGGAGCTACTCCCATTGTCGATACTGAAAGCTTCGAAGATATTCTTGTGGGAATATTTGGATGTCTTCGGATGGAAGATGCTCGACAGCCCGAAAAACGAGCTTGGGTAGGAGATAATTTTGCTGGCTCTGATAAAGACATGCTCTTGAGCGCATTATTGGCAAATCCTATGCGGATAGAAGAGATGCTTTCGCTTTCCTGGAAGGCTGATGATTTGGAAGGCTGTCAAGATAAGCTCACGTGTCTTATGGTTAAATTAGCTTCATATGAAAGAGATGGATTGATTGCGCGGTTTCCGGATGGGAGATACGGACCCGCTCGAGTATAGTGGTGTTTCGTTATGGAAAAGAACAAACCTAATAAAGTTGTTGACATAGTAGGGGCAGGTCTTGCAGGCAGCGAAGCGGCGTTGCAGCTCGCAAATCGAGGATACTTTGTTCGTCTTTTTGAAATGCGTCCTTCTGTTGCTACTCCTGTGCACAAAACAGACAATTGCGCCGAATTGGTATGCTCCAACTCGCTAAAGTCGACAAAGCCTGAAAGTGCTGCAGGTATGCTCAAGTATGAGTTAACGGCTCTTGGCTCCGTGGTTTTAAAGTGCGCTTATGATACTCGCGTTGCGGCAGGAGGCGCTCTGGCAGTTGATAGGGAAGCGTTTTCTGAGGCAGTTACGGCTCAAATAGACAAGCATGCTTCCATAGCACGAATTAATGCAGAAGTAGTTGGTATTGCTCCGGATGGTGCCCTTCTTGTTTCGAAAAGGTATGATGCAGTCCCTTTTTTTGGTTGCGTCAATGGTTGTGGAGCAGCAAGACAAGATGAACAGAGAAAAGTTTTCTGTTCGAAACGGGCAGAGGACAACACCGAAGGCCCTTTTATGCTTTTTGATCCGGCTGATGCGGTCATCATCGCTTCTGGTCCCTTAACTTCATCTTCTTTGGCGTCATTTGTAAGAGAGCTTACGGGTGAAGATGATCTTGCGTTTTATGATGCAGCAGCTCCTGTTGTTATGGCAGATTCACTTGATCACTCAAAAGTGTTTAGTCAGAGTCGATACGAAGGGGAAGGAGAGGGAGATTATCTCAACGCTCCTTTTGATAAGGAATCGTATGAGCGCTTTATAAACGAATTGGTCAAAGCAGATCGTGTGATAAAGAGGGAATTTGAAACGGCAGATCTGTTCCAAGCGTGTCAACCAATTGAAGAAATTGCACGGAGGGGTTTTGATGCTCCTCGTTTTGGTCCTTTAAAGCCTGTTGGGCTAACTGACCCTACAACAGGACGTCGTCCTTGGGCGGTAGTTCAGCTTCGTGCTGAAGACGCTTACAAGCAGAGCTTTAATTTGGTCGGGTTCCAGACTAACTTAACTTTCTCTGAGCAAAAGCGAGTATTTCGGATGATTCCTGGGTTGGAACAAGCGGAATTTGCCCGCTATGGGGTAATGCATCGAAATACGTTTATCAACGCACCACATCTCCTTGATGCTTCGTTGCAACTGAAAAGTGATAACGCCAATAAACTTCCTATTCCGCTTTTTGTAGCAGGCCAATTTGGAGGAACGGAAGGATATTGTGAAGCAATCGCTTCTGGTCTATGGGTAGCACTTGGAGTATGTGCTTATTTGAAAGGAGAGTCACTTTCACCTCTACCTAAAGAGACTGCATTTGGAGCTCTTCTTGCCTATGCGACAAGCGAAGAGACGATCGACTATCAACCAATGCATGTTAATTTTGGAATTATGCCACCCTTTGAACCGAAAATTCGCAACAAGAAAGAACGCTATGCTGCCTATGCCCTTAGAGGTAAACAGGCTTTGAGCCATTATTGCGATAATGAACTTTCGAAATTAGGTATTTTGTAAAATGCGGGAGCGTTTCTGGGGGAATCTTTTGATTCGCATGAAATTAAGCATGGTAAGAGGATGTGTATTTGAGTGGCATGATTGAGAGGGAAGAGGGATAAACAAAAGAGGTGATCTCTTGGCGACAAGGGGAGAAAATAAAAACGAACGGCGCAGGGTTTATGATGACCGCAAAAGCGATTATCAGAGTACGCCCCTTAATTTCGGGAGTGATCACGAGAATTGTTTTGCTGAAAACAAAAATGGTTTTTCAGCTGGTCAGGATGAAACTAAAGGGACTCCCTGGGATGACTTACTGAGTGCGTTTTGCGATTCCTTGAGAACTCAAGACAACAAATCCACTCATACCATTCGCAATTATCGAAACGATATCAAAGCTTATTTTTATTGGTGTATTCGTGAAAATCTGGAAATGCTCAATGTTCGCCATCAGCAAATCAGAAGATATCTTGCCTATCTGGATCAGGCACAGTATGCCCGCACTACAATCAATAGACATTTAAGTTCAATCAAAGCATTTTACCGGTGGTTAGTAATAGAAGATAAGTGTCAATCGAATCCGGCTGCTATTTTGCAGGGGCCAAAGCAATCCAAGATTCTGCCACGAGTTATTGCTCCTCGTGATATGGAACACCTGCTTGATGGTGCAAAAGATGCTAATAAAACTCAATCCAAAACCCAGCAAGCACTCAAAGAGGCGCTTATCTTGAGAGACGATGCTCTCTTAGAGCTTCTTTATGCAGCAGGTTTGCGCGTATCGGAAGTTTCATTACTTGAGCTAGCGCGACTAGATTTGAATCAAGGTTTTGTTCGGGTGATGGGTAAGGGATCGAAGGAACGACTTGTTCCTCTGCATCAAAAGGCCTGTCAGGTTCTTGAGAACTATGTACTGCATGCACGTCCAGTATTGAAAAGAGACTCCGAATCTTCTTATGTCTTTCTTTCGGTTCATGGCAGACCACTTTCCACTAATACTATCCGAACGGTTTTTAAGAAAAAGCTTCACGAGGCAGGATTGGACGAATCTCTCAGCCCGCATGCTATGCGTCATTCCTTTGCTACCGATCTTTTGTCTGGCGGTGCGGATTTACGTAGTGTACAAGAGATGTTGGGCCACTCAAGTTTGTCTACCACTCAAATTTACACTCACCTTACCTCGGAGCATCTAAAAGAAGTGCATCATCAAAGCCATCCTCGTGGATAGAGTGGGGTAATCTTGTAATGTGAAAGTATAGCGAACGAATGTTCTCATTTTTTTAAACCTGGAGTAGAATGGGTTTTCGTTATCTTTTACGTTCTAGGAGATATATTCATGGGACAAAGCTCCATTGTTATAAAGGGTGCACGTGAGCACAATCTGAAAAATGTTGACGTGGAAATTCCACGTGATGAATTAGTGGTTATTACGGGTCTTTCCGGATCAGGGAAAAGCTCGCTTGCTTTCGACACAATGTATGCTGAAGGGCAGCGGCGTTATGTGGAAAGTCTATCCAGCTATGCGCGACAGTTTTTGGGTCAGATGAGCAAACCTGACCTCGATTCAATTGACGGACTTTCCCCTGCAGTTTCAATCGATCAAAAAACAACGAGTAAAAATCCTCGTTCAACGGTTGGTACGGTTACGGAGATTTATGATTATCTGCGCCTATTATTTGCTCGTACCGGTGTTCCGCATTGTCCTGAATGCGGAAGGGAGATCAAAGCGCAAACGACCGACCAAGTAACCGATGATGTTTTGGCGTTGGGTGAAGGAAAGCGTGCGTTGTTGATGGCGCCCGTGGTATCTGGCAAAAAAGGTGAATTCACTAAGCTTTTCCAGGATTTGCAAAAAGAGGGTTTTTCCCGCGTTCGTATTGATGGGGAAGTCCAAAAACTTGGCGGTGAACCCATTGTTTTAAATAAGAAGGTCAAGCATTTTATCGACGTAGTGGTTGATCGTGTTGTGCTAAAGCAAAGTGCCGCGGGACGTATTTCTCAAGCGGTTGAGATGGCGTGCAATTTAGCTGACGGTCGTGTGCTCGTTAAAGTTTTGGAAAAAGGGGACGAGGAAGCAAATATCACCACTTCCTCTGGTGCAACGGGAGGTCTTGCTCCAAGAGAGCATTTATTCTCTCTGGCGCTTGCTTGCCCTGAGCATGGATATTCCATGAATGAATTGCAGCCACGTGATTTTTCGTTCAATGCCCCTTACGGCGCTTGTCCTGACTGCCTGGGAATTGGTAGTCGCGAAGAGGTTGATCCAAGTTTAGTCATTCCTGATAAAACACTTTCACTCGAAGAAGGTGCTGTTGCTCCTTTCAGAACAGGTAATTATTATCCTCAGGTTATGCGGGCGGTTTTAAAGCATTTCGAAGTGGATCCTGCTACTCTTTGGGAAGATATTCCCAAGAAAGTGCAAAAGGCTCTTTTGTATGGGGTTCCTGATGAGAAAATTCGGGTTGATTATCTTACGGTTGATGGAAGAGAAACGTATTGGTTTATTGAGTGGGAAGGCATCTGTGCGGCGGTAATGCACCGATATAAGGAAGCATCATCGGATCGGCAACGCCAAAAATACGAGCAGTATTTTTCCATCATTCCCTGTGCTACTTGTGGGGGGAAGCGTCTTAATCCCCTTATTTTGGCGGTTACGGTAGGCGGAAAGAACATTCATGAAGTCTGCGAAATGTGCGCGCTTGATTCACTTGCTTTCTTTGATTCTCTTACTTTTGAACCGCAGCAGGAGGCAATTGCTCTGCCTATTGTGAAGGAGATCAAGACACGTCTTCGCTTTTTGGTCGATGTTGGTCTTGATTATTTAACCCTAGAGCGTGCTACGGCAACGCTTTCAGGCGGTGAAGCGCAACGCATCCGATTAGCAACTCAAATTGGGGCAGGGCTAATGGGCGTGCTTTATATTTTGGACGAGCCATCGATTGGTCTTCATCAACGAGACAATGAGCGGCTTATTGCAACCCTTGAACATTTGCGTGATCTTGGTAATACCGTTGTGGTTGTGGAACATGATGAAGACACTATCAGAAGTGCTGATTATGTTATCGATATGGGTCCTGGTGCAGGTGAGCTTGGTGGAGAAGTGGTAGCAGCAGGTACGCCTGAAGAGATAATGCAGGTACCTGAATCGCTTACGGCTCAATATCTCAGCGGGAAAAAAGTGATTCCTGTTCCGAAAGAGCGAAGAAATCCAAAAAAGGGAACAATTCAGCTCAAAGGAGCAACTGAGAATAATCTAAAAAAGGTTGATATCACTATTCCTTTAGGTACGCTCACCTTGATTACAGGGGTTTCAGGTTCGGGTAAAAGCTCTCTGATTACCGACACGTTAGCGCCTGCCTTGGCGAATCGAGTGAATCATGCTCACCGAAAAACAGGCGAATATCGTCGTCTGGTGGGTGCTGAACGTATTGATAAGTTAATCAATATCGACCAAAGCCCTATTGGACGTACGCCACGTTCAAACCCTGCAACTTATATTGGGTTGTGGGACGATATTCGTGCGCTGTTTGCTTCTACGCCCGAGGCGAAAGCTCGGGGCTATGCTCCCGGACGATTTTCTTTCAATGTTGCAGGTGGACGATGTGAAGCCTGTAAGGGCGATGGTCAGAAAAAGATCGAGATGCATTTTTTGCCTGATGTGTATGTTGCCTGCGAGGTATGTGAGGGCAAACGCTACAATCGTGAAACTTTACAGGTGACCTATCGCGGCAAAAACGTGTATGACGTTCTAGAAATGACTGTTGATGAAGCGCGGGAGTTTTTCTCTAAAATTCCCGGCATAGTAAGAAAGCTCGACACTTTGCATGATGTGGGTTTGGGCTACATACGTTTAGGTCAACCTGCAACTACGTTATCGGGTGGTGAAGCTCAGAGAGTAAAGCTTGCCAGCGAATTGCAACGTAGGCAGACGGGTAAAACGTTCTATATTCTTGATGAACCAACTACCGGTTTGCATTTTGATGATGTGCGTCAGCTTCTTGAAGTGTTGCAACGTCTCGTGGATGCAGGAAATACGGTTTTGGTTATCGAGCATAATCTCGACATCATAAAAGCGGCAGATTATGTGATCGATTTAGGACCTGAGGGCGGTGACCGAGGGGGCACTATCGTGGCACAAGGGACTCCTGAGCAAATTGCTCAAGTACCTGAAAGCCATACAGGAAGGTTCTTGGCGCGTATTTTGTAGAACTTTCTTTGTTTAGGATTAAGTAACGAAAGGTATACCGATCGAGATATTTTGATGCATACACGCTTTTTTCTGAAGTAAGAGAGGGATCTTGCCGTAGGATACCTATCTATGAAGAAAATTTCACGCGAAAAAGCAGCACTTGGTTTTTTTGTTTTTCTGGCCTTAGCGGGCCTCGGTGTACTTATAGCATACATCGTTACCGTAGGTCATTCCTTAAATGTTGCTGCAAGCAACATTGATGATGCAACGGGAAATCTAGACGGCTATACCGCTGTACTTTATAAAGGGACTGCAACTGAACATAGAGAGACTGTTGTTAACTCTACCGAGCTAGGGGATACCCTTTCATCTCGTTCGCTCAACAAACGCTCTACTCAACAGGATACTGAAAATAGTTCGACTGATGAGGTGAGTGCAGCAGATACTGCTGAAAGCGCTTCGGGAAGAGAAAATTCTGAGCAAGCACAACCAGTATCACTTTTTGCTCTCCAGCGTTCTTATATAGAAAAAGGAGCTCGCGTTTTTAGTCTCGATACCGAAAAGCTCACGGATTACAACACGTCTACTATTATTCGTGCTGGTAATTATACGTATGGGGTTTTATCCATCGATCAGGTAACCGCGCAAGAAAACTATCTTAAAAAACGAATCGCGGAATACGAGGAAAAAGAGGTCGACATCATTATTTGCGTGGTAAGTGATGTATCGCTATTAGAATCATATGAGGGAGTGGATATTGTGATTTCAGCGCAGGATGAGGGCTTTAATCCTTATGGTGTTCTCGTTGATGGAGTGTTCTACAACGATGCCGCCCTGCAGGGTCAAATAGGGCTTGTTCTTGTTTCTCCTTCGCGAACGATTACCGCCCGCGATGTTGTTTCGCTCTAGATTGTAGTAATTTCTCCATTTTTCTTTCATTAAGTGAAATAAATTTAAGCAAGGTTTGCTTCGTTTTGTTATTATATCGAAGTTGCCGTCATCAAAGACGGTAGGGTCACAGTTGGAATGCGGGTGTGGCGGAATTGGCAGACGCGCCAGGTTTAGGTTCTGGTGGGTAACCCCCGTGAAGGTTCAAGTCCTTTCACCCGCACCATTGTGAAACATATGTAGTATCCAAGAAGGAGTTTATTCGTGAACATCAATGTAGAGGCCCTCGAGAATAATCAGGTAAAACTTTCGTTCGAGGTTGACGCTGCCGATGTGGACGCACGTATCAAGCGTACCTATCGTCGTGTTGCTAAGCGTTACAGCTTCCCTGGTTTCCGTCCTGGCAAGGCTCCTCGTCCTGTTATCGATAGCATCATGGGTGACAACTCAGTTCTCACTACGGTAACCGAGGATTTGGTAAATGAAGTTTATCCCCAGGCTCTTGAAGAGAATAATCTGGTTCCTCTGCAGCGTCCTGATTATGAGTATGAACTTGATTTGGTTGAAGATCATAAGCCATTCAACTTTACGGCAACCATTTTAGTGAAGCCAGAGCTTGAGCTGAATAGCTATGAAGCGGTAGAGGTAGAAATTCCTTCAACTGAAGCAACCGACGAAGAGATCGATGCTCAGATCGAAGAGCTTCGCAATTACTATCATGATTTCAAAGATGCAAATGCAAACACCAAGGTAAAGCCTGGTGAATTTGTTGAGCTTACCATGACGGTAACCAACGAAGCAGGCGAGGAAGTATCAGCTCTTTCTGCTGATCATCGTCTCTATGAGCTGGGCAAGGGTGTATATCCTGCATCTTTCGATGCTGAACTTATTGGCCTTAAGAAAGGTCAAGATAAGAGCTTTGATCTTGATTTGACTGATGATGATTCTCTTATCACTTCTAACCTTGAAGAAAAGGGTATGTGCCACTTCGAGGTAAAGGTTGAAGTTATTAAGCATAAGGTTGTACCTGAAGTAACAGAAGAATGGGCAAAGGAAACCTTTGGGTTTGAAGGCCTTGAGGATATGCGCACCAAGATCGGTGATAGCATCAAGGGTCAGAAAATGGCAAACGCTCCTCGCCGCAAGGAAAATGAGTGCTTGATGGCTTTGGCAAAGCGCCTCGAAGGCGAATTGCCTGAGGTTATGTGCAAAACTCAGGAAACTCGTCTTTTGCAGGACTTCTATGGTCAGCTTTCCCGTATGGGTCTCACTTTCGATCAGTATCTCAAGACGATGGAAATGACCGCCGATAAGTTTGAAGAGGATAACAAGAAACAGGCCGAAGATATGGTTCGCCAAGACTTGGCTTTGGATGCTTGGGCTCGTCATTATGAAATCGTTGCAACTGAGGACGAGGTTCATGCTGAGTTTACTTCTGCAGACCTTGATGATCCTGATGCTATTGAAGCTGAATGGCGCAAGGAAGGCCGTTTGCCTATGATTCGCGAAAGCATTGTTCGTGCAAATGCCCTGCGCGATGTGGTAGCGAAGGCTAAGGTTAGCGAAGTAGTAGAAGCAAAGGTTGAAGAGTAACAAATACCGTTCATAAAGGCATAGCGTAAATTACGCTTGCGGAATTTGGTTTTGTTGTGATAATAGGGGGCAATCATCGCATTAGAGCGATGGTTGCCCTTTTATAAACATTAGACAAATTATTGGACGTTGCCGACTGAACGTCGCAACTTACATGGGTGAAACGAGGCTAGGTATATGTATCAAAATTCAACTCACGCAGCACTCATCCCGTACGTTATTGAACAGTCTCCTCGCGGAGAACGCAGCTATGACATTTATTCTCGCTTGCTTAATGAGCGTATCGTTTTTTTGGGCGAGGCAATTGACGATGCTGTAGCTAACACCGTTGTTGCTCAGCTTCTTCATTTGGAGTCTGCTGATCCCGATAAGGATATTTCTCTTTATATCAATTCCCCTGGTGGATCGGTATCTGCAGGTTTAGCAATCTATGACACCATGCAATACATCAAGTGTGATGTTTCTACTATCTGCATGGGTATGGCTGCTTCAATGGGTTCGGTGCTTTTGTGCGCAGGCGCTCCAGGCAAGCGCATCATTTTGCCTAATGCTCAGGTTATGATTCATCAGCCCATGGGCGGCTCAGGCGAACGTACTCAGCAGACCGATTTTGAAATCCTTGCAACTGAGATGAAAAAGACACGTGATCGTTTGGAAGGCATTATCGCTAAGCATACGGGCCAGACGGTCGAAAAGGTTCACGCAGATTCTGAACGCGATAATTGGATGACTGCTGAAGAAGCTTGCGCCTATGGTTTGGTTGATAAGGTTGTAGCTTCTCGCTTTGCTACGAACGAGAAAGCAGAATAAGTATGGCAGACCAGTCTGGTAACATTCCACCGGCACGCACTGAAATTCACTGCGCCTTTTGCGGAAAAACGCCTGATCAGGTTAATGCAATGATTTCAGGACCAAATGGTATCTACATTTGCGATGAATGTATATCGCTTTCTGCTGAGGCAATGATGACCGATTTAAATATGCGAGGTCTTGAATCTGACGCACTAAATCAGGTGCTTCAGGTAACCGCGGAAGAAGAAAGCGAAGATGCCAAGGCTGAGGAATTTACTCTGAGTGACTTACCTACGCCGCGTCAGCTTTTTGAGCAGCTTTCAGAGCACGTCGTTGGTCAGGAGGAAGCAAAAAAAGCACTGGCGGTTGCGGTATACAACCACTATAAACGCATCAGCTTAGGGGAACACGCTCATGAAGGTGATGTGGAGGTAGCAAAAAGCAATATTATGTTGCTTGGTCCAACCGGTTCAGGTAAGACGTTGCTAGCACAAACGTTGGCTCGTACCTTGAAGGTGCCTTTTGCTATTGCTGATGCTACAACCTTGACTGAAGCAGGCTATGTTGGCGAAGATGTTGAAAATATCTTATTAAAGCTTATTACTGCTGCAGATTTCGATATTCCTCGTGCTGAAATTGGCATTATTTATATCGATGAAATCGACAAGGTTGCGCGTAAAGCAGAAAACCTCTCTATTACGCGTGACGTTTCGGGTGAGGGTGTTCAGCAGGCGTTGCTTAAGATCATAGAAGGGTGCGAGGCAAGTGTTCCTCCACAAGGTGGTCGAAAGCATCCGCAGCAGGAGCTCATTCATATTGATACCACTAATATTTTGTTCATATTAGGTGGTGCTTTTGTAGGTCTTCCCGACATTGTTGCTCAGCGTGTTGGTAAAACCAACATTGGTTTTGGTTCAGAGATGCCCGAATCAAAACGTGCTGCAGACGCAGAGCTACTCAATCAGGTTCTTCCTGAGGACCTTCATAAATATGGAATGATTCCTGAATTCGTGGGTCGTATTCCTGTTATTACTTCGTTAAAGGAACTTTCAAAAGAAGATCTGGTTAGAGTTTTGACTGAGCCTAAGAATGCATTAGTAAAGCAGTACAAAGCTATGTTTGCTTACGAAAATGCTGATCTTGTTTTCGAAGATGAAGCTCTGACGGCCATGGCAGAACAAGCAATAGAGCATCAAACAGGTGCTCGTGGCTTGCGTAGTATTTGCGAGCGAGCTTTACAAGATGTGATGTATGAGCTGCCAGATCACGAAGGCACCAAACGGGTTGTTATTCGTCGCAGCGACATTGAAGGCACTACAAAGCCCGTTATAGAGCAGGTTGATACCGCACAGAGCACAAAAGAATAAAACTTACGACTAATTCGAGCGCTTGCCGTATGCTAGAGAGTGCAAAGCGCTCGTTTTGCGTAGAAAACTAAAACTAACAATTATTAATATGGCAAGCATTGCTTGTTTGGAATAGCAAAGGAAGGAAGGATTCCATGTCGTCAGACAAAAAAAGCGAAATGCCGGCTTATGGCGATTGGGAGAGGCCGCTTTTCGACGCCTGGAAAGAGCAAGGGTATTTTTCTCGTACGCCTGGGTTTGGCAAAAACGGAGCAGATACCTATACCGTGGTAATTCCTCCTCCTAATGTCACTGGTATGCTTCATATGGGTCATGCGCTGAATGACACCATTCAAGATACTTGTGTTCGTCACGCTCGCATGCAGGGCTATCAGACTCGTTGGATCTTAGGTACCGATCATGCGGGTATTGCTACTCAGACTAAAGTTGATAAGAAACTCGCCTCAGAGGGAATTTCTCGTCTAGAAATTGGTCGTGAAAAGTTTCTGGAAGCTTGCTGGGATTGGCGAAAAGATTACGGCAACACTATCGTGAAGCAAATCGCGGGCATGGGCTGCTCTTGTGATTATTCCGATGAAAAATTTACTATGTCTCCTGACTATGCCAAAGCGGTTCGTAAGGTATTTTGTGATTGGTATCACGATGGCTTAATTTATCGTGGCCGTCGTATTGTTAATTGGTGTCCTTCTTGCACGACTGCTATTGCTGATGATGAGGCAGAGTATGTAGATGAAAAAGGTCATCTGTGGTATCTGCGCTACCCACTTTCGGAGCCTGTTGATGGTATTGAGTATTTAGTGGTAGCAACTACGCGTCCTGAAACTATGTTAGGTGATACGGGTGTTGCGGTATCTCCTAAAGATGAACGTTATAAGAATCTGGTTGGCAAGACGATTGATCTGCCTATCGTGGGACGCAAGATTCCAATTTTTGCGGATTACTATGTTGACTCTGAATTTGGTACAGGAGCAGTAAAGACAACCCCTGCTCATGATCCTAACGATTACGCGATGGGTCAGCGCAATAATTTGGAACAGATTAATGTTTTTGACGAACATGCTGTTGTTGTAGAGGGATATGGCAAATTCAGCGGTATGACACGCGATGAGGCTCGCGAGGCCATCGTGGCTGAATTCGAAGCTTTGGGGCTTTTGGATCATGTTGAAGAGCATGATCATTCAGTTATGACGTGCTATCGTTGTCATACTAAGTTGGAGCCTTGGCTTTCTGAACAGTGGTTTGTTGCCGTGGATCGTTTGAAAGAACGTGCTGCTCAGGTTGTAGAAAATGGGGAAGTACAATTCCATCCTGCTCGTTGGAAACAGGTATATCTTGACTGGCTAGCTAATCTGAAAGACTGGTGTATTTCTCGTCAGCTTTGGTGGGGTCATCGAATTCCGATGTTCTACTGTGATGAATGCGGCTGGGAAGATGCCTTAATGGAAGATGCAGAGGTGTGTCCTAAATGTGGGGCAAAGCTTCGTCAAGATGAAGACGTGCTTGACACCTGGTTCTCTTCGCAGCTGTGGCCTTTTGCTACTCAGGGATGGCCTGATACTACTGAGGAGCTTGATAAAACATATCCTACGCAAATGCTGTCGACCGCTCGTGACATCATGGGCTTATGGGTTGCACGCATGGTTATGTCTTCGCTCTATTTCACTGATCAGATTCCTTTCAAGGACGTTATTATTCATCCTACGGTTATGGCTGCTGACGGAAAGCCTATGTCGAAAAGTCGCGGCAACGGTGTGGATCCCTTGAAGCTGATGGAAGACTACGGTGCTGATGGCATGCGTTTTGGTCTACTGATGCAAGTTACGGGCGCGCAGGATCTGAAATTTAATGAAAACAAACTGGTAAGCAGTCGTAATTTTGCGAATAAGATCCGTAATGCTGCTCGTTTTGTCATGATGAATCTCGATGACTATACGCCAGGAGCCCCCGATCCTACTACTCCTGCTGACCGTTGGATTTTCTCTCGTTTGGCTCGCCTGGTTGCTTCTATTGATGAAGCCTACAAAGAGTATGAATTCAGCGATATGACTCGTGAGTTGTATGCCTTCTTCTGGAATGAATTCTGTGACTGGTATATTGAGCTTTCAAAGCCTCGATTAGCAGCTGGCGGTCAAGATCGTGCTGCTTGCCAACGTAATTTGGTGTTTGTATTAGATACTGCTTTGCGTTTGCTGCATCCTGCGATGCCTTTTGTAACCGAGCAGATCTATCAAGATATGCCAGGAGAAAAAGACTCTCCTTATTTGATGATGGCGGCTTGGCCAGACGCAGAAGAATTAGCAGCCTATATTGATCCAGCCGCTGAGCGTGCCTTGGCAATTGTTACGCAGAGTGTTTCAGGTATTCGTTCTATTCGTGCTCGTTATGGAATTTCTCCTAAAACTAAGCTCGAGATGACGGTTAAAGCACAGAGTGCTGAAGCGGTTCAGCTTTTTGAAGAGCAGCAAAATCTCATTGTTGCTTTGGGTAATGTTGAAGTAGTTGCCGTTTCTGAGACTGCTGAAAAACCAGCGGAATCCACCATGCGTCTTGCTGATGATGTTGAGATCTATGTGGCATTAAGTGGTTTAGTTGATTTTGCGGCAGAGCAGGCACGTATAGAAAAAGAACTTGGTAAGCTAGAAAAAGATCGGGTAAAGTTTGACAAAAAGCTCTCCAATCCTGGATTCTTGTCTAAAGCTGCTCCTGAGATCATTGAAAAAGATCGCGCTAAGTTAGCCGATATTGTGGAGCGCATGGATCGTCTTCAGGCAGAACTGGCGGAAATGAAATAGGTAGGATAAACGATGAATGAGCTTCTTTCTCAGATTTTGACACCAGAGGTAACAGGCGCCTTGACGGTGATTGTCGTACTCTTTGTCATTCTTTATGTGTTGTCCATTTTTTGGTCTGTACGCGATGCTTCTCTACGTGACATTCCTTGGGCTTTGGGCTTGCTCTCTATTATTCCGGTGGTTGGTTTAGTGGCGTATTGCATGGTTCGTCCTGCTTTATTGAAGACCGACCGTGAAGAGCAGGATTTAGAAATCGCCCTTAAGCGTCGCGAATTAATGCGTTATGGCGATTGTGCTAATTGTGGCTATCCTGTCGAGGAAGATTACGTGATGTGCCCTAATTGCCATCAGCGTTTAAAGAATTTATGCCCCACCTGCCACCATGCGCTTGACCCTTCTTGGTCAGTTTGCCCTTATTGCACAACGCCTATTGGTGGAGGTAAACATTAAGCAACATATGCGTTACCTTTCAGGTTTTGCTATTAGATTTCGTTAAATGTGATAAGGTGAAGCGAGCCGCCGTGA
>UMCO01072214.1_pt1 | contig 15182 bp, 11 predicted proteins | sample 1964251 | NCBI WGS metagenome assembly UMCO01 (sample SAMEA4835970, study PRJEB28245) | human gut metagenome | biome: gut microbiome; material: fecal sample | place: Denmark | collected 2008
CGTATCGGCACTTAGAATTATGCGGTATTGCCCTAAGCGAGCGTTTTTTCCGGATCTTATCAAATAACATTAAAACATCCCGGAACGGTGTGCCGCCTGCTGTGGGCGGCTCCCATTCCGGGATATTTTGTTTCTTATTGGGAGCCTTCCTCTTTCACTTTGGGGACATGCTATCTTTTCAATCAAACCGATCCATATAAATCATGGTTGGCTTCGGATCTCTGTGGACCTTTTCCACCGGTCTTTATTGTTTCTTCTTCACTCTCCACTTTTCTGTTCCGGAAATTTCTCTTTACATAAAAAGCGCCTGTCTATTGCCGCCTACATACAAATTTTGCACCTATTACGGTACAAAAAGTGTTCTTTCCGTCTGCCGTTTTTTCGTTATTTTTACACGTATATGCAATTTTTGCAATGTTTTTAGGCGTTTTCTCGCAGTTATTTCTTTCACAAGGCTATGCAATTCCGCTGTATGGAATCATTTTCCTCAATACGGAAAGCGCAACGCTTTGCAGGTTCCGGCAAGCGGAACAAAAATAGTGCTAAATATTCTTTCTTATTTTTGTCAACCCCTGCAATGGTATCCCATATTAAAAAATGTTACACTAATTATGACATAATTGTGCATAGGGCGGCCCGCCTGCCGCACGGCACACAAACAGCAGTGCGCACGGCACTGCCGAAGAGAAGGAGATTATTTTATGGCAAAAAATGCGATCGTCGGTCAATCCGGCGGCCCCACCTCAGTCATCAATTCCAGCCTGGCCGGCGTTTATGAAAGCTGCAAGCGCCGCGGTGCAGGTAAGGTGTACGGCATGATGCACGGCGTGGCCGGCCTGTTGGAGCGCCGCGTCTGCGTACTGGATGACAAGTTGAAAAGTGCCATGGACATTGAGCTGCTCAAGCGCACACCGTCAAGCTATCTGGGCAGCTGCCGCTACAAGCTGCCCGACTGGCACACCGCCGAGGGCGAAGCCGTATACCAGAAGCTGTTCGAGATCCTGGGCGAACTGGATATCGGCTATTTCTTCTACATCGGCGGCAATGACAGCATGGATACCATCGGCAAGCTGGCTGATTACGGTGCCCATATTGGCAGCGATATCCGCTTTATGGGCGTTCCCAAGACGATTGACAATGACCTGATGGTGACCGACCATACTCCCGGTTACGGCAGCGCCGCCAAGTACATTGGCGTTGTGATGAAGGAAATCATCCGCGATGCCACCGTATATGGCACCAAGTACGTTACCATTGTGGAGATTATGGGCCGCAATGCTGGCTGGCTGACCGCCGCTGCCTCCCTGGCAAAGGGTGAGGACTGCGAGGGCGTGGATATGATCTGCCTGCCCGAAGTTCCCTTTAATGTAGACCGCTTTGTGGAAAAAGTGGAGCGGATGCAGAAAGAGAAGCCTTCCATCGTGATTGCTGTTTCCGAAGGCGTTAAACTGGCTGATGGCCGCTATGTCTGCGAGCTAGCCGACGATGTGCACGCAGTTGACGCGTTCGGCCACAAAGCCCTGACCGGCACGGCACGCTTTTTGGCCAACACCATTGCCCGCCGTCTGGACACCAAGACCCGCTGCATTGAACTTTCCACCCTGCAGCGCTGCGCTGGCCACCTGACCAGCCGTACCGATATCACCGAGGCATACCAGGTGGGCGGTGCTGCCGCCAAAGCCGCTTTTGAGGGCCACACCGGCGAAATGGTCGCACTGGACCGCATTTCCAACGCACCGTACCAGTGTACCACCAGCCTGCACCCCATCAGCGAGGTTGCCAACCTGGAAAAGAAAGTTCCGCTGGAATGGGTCAACGCCGACCACACTGCCATGCTGCCGGAGTTCCTGGCTTATGCTATGCCGCTGATCCAGGCCGAGCTGACCCCCATCTATGTTGAGGGCTTGCCCCACCATATCTACCTGCCGGAAACCTGATTTTTGCCGCGTAAGCCTCTACCTTGCGTGAAGATCGGTACTTATCGCATATAGAATATTGATTGGCCGCCGCCCTGATTGGGGCGGCGGTTTTTGTTTGGGGGATCTTCTAAAGTGTCAGTAGGGCGGCCAAGTCGGAGCGCCAGGTTAGAGATGCACTCTAAAAATATTGCTTTTTCTTCAAATTCTCCTGCACACAAAAATGTGCGGCCCCGCTGCATTCACCGCCCGGAGCCGCACATTTATTTTATATAATATAATTCGTGAAAATAATTAAAGTTTTTCGCCAGGCCTTTTTTCAAAAAGGCCGAAAAGACTCCCCGTAACTGCCTTAATAGAACCCGTAACTCGGCAAAATCTTGGTGCTCTGTGCCCACAGGGTCGGCACGGGCAAGCCGGACAGAACGGGATAGAACCAGGCAAAGCACACCAGCGCCGCAATGCACAGCCCCGCGCCAATCTTTTTGGCGCGGTCCTGCCGCTTCATCTGCGTTAAAACCAGCACAATGGCCGTCAACGCAAAGACCGAGCTGGGGAAGTAATGGTACATGAAAGTGCAGCGCGATACCAGCATCCAGGAAAGCAGCTGGCTGGCGTACAAGATCAGAACGCCCGCTCCCTTTGCCGTGCCGCGAGCCGAAACCTGGCGCCACAGCAGCAGCAAAATGCAGAACAGCCCCGCCCAGCAAATGACCGGGTTATAAAAACCCGCAATGCTGCCCTGAAGCCCAGCTTCCAGGTAAGAATTTTTGTAATACCACACTGGGCGCAGGTCCAGCAGCCAGGTGTACCAGCGGCTTTCAAACGGGTGGGTTGCTTTCAGGGTGGAATGGTACCAGTACATGTAGGTTTGGCAATCCCACCAATCCCGCAAACCAAAGGTAGGGTCTTTCCACCAATAAGGCAGGTAGGATGCAAGATAGATCAGGAACGGCACAACGATGTAAAACGCCACACCGCCCACAGCAGCCATCCGGAATTCTTTCCAGAAGCCCGGCTGTTTTTGCTTCCAGCGGGCATACAGCACACCCAGGTACAATACCGCAAGCCCTGCCCCGGCATAAATTCCGGTCCACTTGGATGCACACCCAAGCCCAAATGCCACGCCGCCCAGCGCCATGGGCAGCAGCGAGCCGTTTACGCCGTTTTGCAGCACGCTCTGGCAATACCATACCATAAAATATGCGCCTAACAGGATAAAGAACGTACCGTAAATATCGATTGTGGCAATGCGGCTTTGGGAAAATCGCATGAACCCCGCGGCAATCAGCGCACCTGCCATGACTCCGGCCCAGCGTTTGTGGGTCAGACGGCGGGCAAAGCACCACATCAGCGGCACCAGCATCACGCCGAACAGCGTTCCGGCACAGCGCCAGCCAAAGGCTGTCATTCCAAAAATAGCAATGCCCAGCATGATAAAATCTTTGCCCAGCGGCGGGTGGGTGGTTTCGTATGCCGTCATGCGGTGCAGCATTTCGTACCCAGTACGGCCATGATAGATTTCATCGAAATACATGCTGTTCAGCTGGCTGATGGTATCTGGCACTTCGCTCTGCTCATCAAACAGAGCATCGCCGCCCGTTACCGGCACCAGCGCACCGGTGGCATCCCGCAGGGCCAGTTCAAACATCTGCGCATTTTCAATCGTTGCGGTCAGGGTCTGCCCTGCCGGAGCCGTGATGGCCGTTTTGGTCCAGCAGAACGGCGTTGCATAGCTCAGTTCCTTCTGGTACAGCTCATTGCCCGCTGCATCCGTGATGCGCAGGCTGCCGCCAGTGGAAATGCCGGGGTACACCCAGATTTCCACCGCGTCCTGCTGCGGGGTGAAGTCGATGGTTGCCGTGCTGTCCGTAGCATCCACAGGGTTCTGCGGTGCTTTCATACTGCCAAGGTAGGCAAAGCTCACCACAGCAACGATCAACGTCAGCGTTGCCAAGGCTTTCTTCTCTTTAGCCGTCCAGGCAGGCTGCGGATCAATGCGCAGGGTGCACAGTTCCAGCTTTTTCTGCACTGTTTTTGTTTTATCTTTTTCGATGGTTTCCACTTTTGCCAGTGGAGAAATCGCTCCATGGCGGCAGATGGCCCACGCGGTGAAAGCCAACAGCACAAAGGCTGCCGTTTCGGCAAAGCCGACTGCCATGGCAAACTCGCGGCTGGTATCGCTGCTGAGCCACTCGTCATCGCTGCCTACCAGGGTATACACAGTTTCCAGGTTCAAGAAGCCCGTTATCGACAGACCAAACCCGGCGCCATACAGCCGGATGTCATTCCAGCGCGCCGCAGCAAGCAGTACCAGCAGCATGCCCAGCACCAGGTAACGCTCGTGCATGCAATGGGCAAAGGTAAAAATCCCCACCGTGTAAAACGCTGCCAGCAGCAGCGGGGAAAACCGCCCCGCCCGCCAGCTGATGACCGCCAGCACCACAAGCAGCACCGTGATAACAGCGATGTTGAAAATGCCCAGCACTTTCCAGCTCAGGTCAAACACCGGGCAAGCATCCAGCGCCTGCCAGTTGCCGCCCAGCGCTGCAAACCAGTTGAACGCATTGATGGTGGCATACTGGTAGCCAGACGCCGTGGTGATGTACTTATCGATCAAGGACGGCACCAGATTTTTTGCCCCGTAAAACGGCAGGCCCGCCAGCAGCGGCGGCAGCAAAGCCAGCGCAGCACCGCCAAAAATCTGGCCGACCGATTTCAGCGGGCTTTTGCCATCCCGCACGGCATCCGCAATAGCCACCAAAAAGCAGACGGCCAGCACCGGCCCAGCCAACAGTGCCTGCGGCTTGATGGCCAGCGCCACGCCGTACAGCACCGCAGCGAGCAGGTAGCGGCGCTCTTCCAGCAGCCAGAAGCAGAGCAGCAGCGGCAGCGCAAAAGCCCCATCGATCTGCTTCCAGATGCCGGTATCAAACAAGGTCAGCGGGCAGAACGCCGCAAACAGCACCAGGCAGCGCTGTGCCCTGCCCTGCCCCATATACCGGCGGCTGATATGGTCCAGCAGCACCACGGCGGCACAATCACAGATTGCGGGGATCAGTGCCAGCAAAAAATAAGTCCAGCGGGATTCATAGCTCAGTTGGAGCGCCTTGCGCACCAGGCTGACCAGCCCCAGCACAAGGATGTAGCCGGGCGGGTAGTCCGCAAAATAATCGGCGCTGTAAAAGGCCGCGGGACCTTCGCTGGCCAGCTTATCCCCCCAGGCTACAAAGCAGCTCATATCATAGGTGTAGCCTTCAGTAACAAGGGCCAGCAGCAGGCGCGCGGCAAGCGCTACGGCCAATATAATATACAGCGTTCGCTCTTCCTGTTTGGTTCTGGTATTTGTCATTCTGAACTCTCCAGATAATGCAGCGTATTTGCCGCTGCAATAAAATAAGGAACTGGAAGCAGAGGCAGATGCTTCCCTGTTTCCAATTCCTTTGTTTTGCCGTGATTGTGCAGTAATAATTATAGCTTGGTCAGCTGCGGGCCCTTGGCGGTGTCCATCACATTCCAGCCCAGCTCAGTGATTTTGGCGCGCAGAGCATCGGCGCGGGCAAAGTCCTTGGCCTTTTTGGCTGCGGCGCGCTCTTCCACCAGCTGCTTCACTTCGTCGGGGGCTTCCTCAGCCTTGCGGTTGTACATCAGGCCCAGCACACCGGTCAGCTCGTCAAACGTGGCGGCGGCCTTTTCCAACGTAGCCTTATCGGCAGCATCGGACATGGTGTTGATGTCCTTGACGAACTCAAAAATGGCGGCCAGAGCATCGGGGGTGTTCAGGTCGTCATCCATGGCGGTCTTGAACTTTTTGCGTGCTTCTTCGCACTTTTCAGTCAGGGAAGTGTCAGTGCCATGGGCATTGCGGATGGCAAAATCCAGGTTATCGCGGCAGGTGTACAGGCGCTCCAAGCTGTTCTTGCAGCTCTCGATCAGGTCCACCGTATAGTTCAGCGGCATGCGGTAACCAGCGGTGAGCATAAAATAACGGATCGGCTCATAGCCGTACTTATCGGCAATTTCACGCACGGTAAAGAAGTTGTTGGCGCTCTTGGACATCTTCTGGTTGTTGATGTTCAAAAAGCCGTTGTGCATCCAGTAATGGCTGAAGGTGCAGCCGTTGGCACACTCCGACTGTGCAATCTCGTTTTCGTGATGGGGGAAGATCAGGTCCTGGCCGCCTGCATGCAGGTCGATGGTCTTGCCCAGGTGCTTACGGGCCATGGCGCTGCACTCAATGTGCCAGCCCGGACGGCCCTGGCCCCAGGGGCTGTTCCAGGAAGGCTCGCCCGGCTTGGCGGCTTTCCAGACAGCAAAATCTGCGGGGTCTTCTTTCAGGTCGTCATCCATCTGGCTGCGCAGTTCGCGGTTGCCGCTTTCCAGGTCGTCCAGGTTCAGGTGGCTCAGCTTGCCGTAACCGGGATCAGACTTAACGCGGAAGTAGACATCGCCGTTGCGGGCAACGTAAGCATGTCCGGATTCGACCAGGTCCTTGACGATCTTGATGATCTCACCGATATGCTCGGTTGCGCGGGGGCGCACGGTGGGGGCCTTAACGTTCAGGCCCTCGGAATCTTTGATGTACTCGGCCTCGAACTTGCGGGCAACCTCCTGCATGGTGGTGCCGTCCTCCTGGCCTTTTTTGATCAGTTTATCGTCAATATCTGTGATATTGGAGACATACAGCACCTTGTTGCCAAGGTACTCCAGATAGCGGCGCAGCGTGTCAAACACGATCATGGGGCGCGCATTGCCGATATGGATATAGTTATACACCGTAGGGCCGCAGACGTAAACGCGATAAACGCCCGGCTCCTGCGGGATAAAATCTTCCTTTTTGCGGGTCATGGTATTAAAAATCTGCATGGACAGGAACTTCCTTTCCCAACTTTGCTGGTACGGCGCGGCTAAACCTGCAAACCGTTCAGATTTATTATAGCCGCCCTGATAAGCGGTTGCAAGGGGGCAGCATCATTTTGCCTGCATAAAGCAGGAACGATTCTGCCACAGGTAGATGCAGCCGGAAAGTGCGGTAACGGCAGCAACGGCCCAGCACAGCACCTGGGTGGTAAAGCTGATAACCCCAACGCCGTCCGCCGGGGCGAGCGCCATGGCAAAGTAATAGAAGATGATGGTGACCATCTGCAGCACGGTTTTGACCTTGCCCCACATGTTTGCGGCAATGACGGTACCGGACTCTGCCGCAATCATGCGCACACCGGCCACAGCAAACTCGCGGAACATGATGATGGCCAGCACCACGGGGGAGCAGACACCGTCCACCACCATATAAATAATGGCGGCGGTGGTGAGCATTTTATCAGCCAGCGGGTCCATAAACTTGCCAAAGTCCGTTACCAGGTGGTTCTTGCGGGCCAGGTAGCCATCCAGGAAATCCGTAAAGCTGGCCACAGCAAACAGAATACCCGCTATCAAGGCATACGTTGCATTGAACCGGAGCGTGCCCATGTGGCTCATGGCAGCAAATACCATAAAGAACGGCACCATGATGACACGCATCATCGTTAATTTGTTAGGCAGATTCATGGTTTATTCCTCCACTTTGCTTTCCGCATAACCATAAAGATCATAAGTATCGGCATCGGTGATGGTAACGTTATAGAACGCGCCGGCTTCCAGCGGGGTATCTGCCGGGGTCATGATGCTGCCATCAATTTCCGGGCAGTCTGCTGCGGAGCGCAGCAGGTACATGCCGGTTTCATCGTCCACGCCATCGCAGATGCACTCATAGGTCTTGCCGACCTTTTTTGCTTCCTTTTCCGCGCTGATCTCGGCCTGCAGCTCCATAATGTGGTCTGCGCGGCGCTGCTTGACTTCCTCGTCAATCTGGTTGTCCATCTTGGCGGCCACGGTGTTTTCCTCGGCGGAATAGGCAAAGCAGCCCAGGCGGTCAAACTTGACGGTTTTGACAAAATCGCACAGCTCGCTGTACTGTTCCTCGGTCTCACCAGGGAAACCTGCAATCAGGGTGGTGCGCAGCGTGATGTTGGGGATGGCCGCGCGCAGGCGGCGGATGGCATCCTCAATTTCTTTGCGGCCGCCGCGGCGGTTCATGTTTTTCAGCACCTCGTCATCGCAGTGCTGGATGGGCAGATCGAGATACGGCACAACCTTATTGTTGCGCACAAGGGCTGCGATGAATTCATCGGAGATACGCTCCGGGTAGGCGTACAGCACACGGATCCAGCGGATGCCCTCAATGGTGTTCAGCTTATCCAACAGTTCGCAAACTGCGCCGGGTTTGCCCCAGTCCTCGCCGTAAGCGGTGGGGTCCTGCGCCACCAGGATCAGCTCTTTCACGCCCTCCCCAGCCAGCCAGCGAGCTTCGGCAACACAGTCGTCAATGGGGCGGCTGCGCAGCGGGCCGCGGATGAGCGGGATGGCGCAGTAATGGCAGCGGTTGTTGCAGCCTTCGGCAATTTTCAGGTAAGCATAGTGGCGCGGCGTGCTGATAACACGGGCACCGCCCAGCTCCATATCGCATTTGGGGCCATAGCTTTCCACCTGGCCCGCGCCGTTGGCGGTCAGGCGCTCCACAATGGCGGGCAGAGCGGCGTTGGAGCCAATGCCCACAACGGCGTCCACTTCCGGCATTTCGCTCACAATCTGGGTTTTATAGCGCTCAGCCAGGCAGCCGGTCACGATCACCTTCAGGTTGGGGTTCTGCTGCTTATACTGGCAGGCCATCAAAATGTTTTCAATGGCTTCCTCTTTAGCGGACTGGATAAAGCCGCAGGTGTTGACAATAATAATGTCCGCCTGTCCGGGGTCCGCAACCGTCTGGTGGCCCGCCTTGATCAGCGCGTGGCAGAATACATCAGCATCGACCTGGTTTTTGGGGCATCCAAGGGAAATAATTGCAATATTCATGTATGGTTGTTCCTGTCTCTCTTTTCAGTATGTTATGTTGGGCTCTGCCGCTTGCTTGGGCAAAATTCAGGCAAAGCTATCCGTTCGGTGCATTGATACCACAATGCCGCAGGAGCATTTTTTGCCCCTGCGGTGTGTACTTTTTGTGTTACGCTTCGGTTTCTTCTGTCTCGGCATCTGCCAATGCCTGGCGGATCACGCTGTGGGAGAACCCGCGCCGTGCCAAAGCGGCAGCTACCTGCTGCCATTTGCCCTGTGCCAGCTTTGCGGCATAGTGGCGTTCCACCAGTGCGCGGGCATTGGCCAGCTCCGGGTTTTCCTCCTCGTCCTCCTCGCTTTGGGCAAACAGAGCTTCCACCGCTTCGGCGGCCGCGTCGCGGTCAATGCCTTTGGCGTGCAGATCATCCAGAATTGCACGGCGGCTCTTGCGCTTGCGCAGCAGCTCCGCCGCACGGCGGCGGGCAAAACCGGCGTCATCCAGCAGGTTCAGCTCCTGCATTTTTGCCACGGCGGCGGCAGCGCTGTGGGGGTCAAAGCTGCGGCAGAGCTTTTGATAAAGCTCCCCGGCTGCATGGTCCCGCAGGGCCAGCAAGTCCATGGCTTTATCCACAGCCTTGCGGGTGTCGCTTTTGGTCTGCAGGTCATGGATCTGCCATTCTTCCAGCTCATCCCCGGTATGCAGCCCCGCCATGGCAAAGGTGTCCTCGTCCAGCGAAAAGGCAAACTCGCCGTCAAAGAACAGCGCATAGCGGCCTCTTTTTGTTTCTTTTACCTGTGTCAGCTTCGGCATCGCTTATTCGTCAACCATGATGTCGAGGTCCATCTCGCTGCCGGTGGTCTTGGGTGCATCCGCCATCGGAGCGGCAGGGGCATCTTCAGCAGCAACGGGGGTAACAGCCGGCTTCTCCAGCGGCTTCACGGTTCCCTTTTTGCCGGCCGCCAGCAGACGGTCCGCATTTTCGCGCACCTGCTTTTCAATCTCAGCAGCCACATCAGGGTGTTCTTTCAGGTAGAGCTTGGCGTTATCGCGGCCCTGGCCCAGGCGGATATCGCCATAGTTGAACCATGCGCCGCTCTTTTGCACAATGCCCAGCTTAGCACCCAGATCGATCATTTCGCCCAGTTTGGAGATTCCCTCGCCGAACATGATGTCAAACTCGGCCTCACGGAACGGGGGTGCCACTTTGTTCTTGACGATCTTGGCGCGGGTACGGTTGCCGATAAAGGAACCGCTGGCGTCCTTCAGGCCCTCAATGCGGCGCACATCAATACGTACAGAGGAATAATATTTCAGGGCGCGGCCACCGGTGGTCACTTCAGGGTTGCCGTACATCACACCGACTTTTTCGCGCAGCTGGTTAATAAAGATGCAGACGGTGTTTGTTTTGCCGATGATACCGGTCAGCTTACGCAGAGCCTGGCTCATCAGGCGGGCCTGCAGGCCAACGTGGGAATCACCCATTTCGCCTTCAATTTCGGCTTTGGGCACCATGGCAGCAACAGAGTCCACAACAATAGCGTCAATCGCGCCGGAGCGTACCAAAGCTTCGCAGATTTCCATGGCCTGCTCGCCGGTATCCGGCTGGCTAACCAGCAGGCTGTCAATGTCAACGCCAAGGGCGCGGGCATAGGTGGGATCCAGGGCGTGCTCAACGTCAATAAAGGCAACCTCGCCGCCCAGCTTCTGGGCTTCAGCCAGAACATGCAGGGCCAGGGTGGTTTTACCGGAAGATTCCGGCCCATATACCTCAATGATGCGTCCGCGTGGCAGGCCACCGATGCCCAGCGCCAGGTCCAGCCCCAGGCTGCCGGTGGAAATGGCATCCACCTGCATGGCAACGTTGGTCCCAAGCTTCATCACGGCGCCTTTGCCAAACTGCTTTTCGATCTGGGCCAGTGCCGTCTCCAGCGCTGCCTTTTTATCCCCTGCCGGGCCGGTGGGGAGCTGCTTGGATGAACTTTCCTTTTTTGCTGCCATAAGTTTATATCTCCTTATCTGAGCGATCGTGCGTTGTATCCCATACGCACCACAGGCAACTGCGGTGCTATTTTTATTTTGTACGGCAGGTGCGCCGCTATCCAAATGGTCGTCCTGCGTTTATCAGGTATTATTATAACCAATCGCGGCACGAATTACAACCATTTGTTGTCATCTTTTCAAAATTTTCTTCGCATTTTCCACATTTCAGCTGCAAAACGTTGAAAATCAGATTTATTTCACCTGTTGGGCGTACACCACACGGTCGTTGCCGCCGTAATCCTTCCTTGCCTGCACTTGCTGCCAGCTGTTTTGGCGGCATATTTCCATCACATCCGCCCGCTGGGCACAGCCAATCTCAAACACCAGCCACCCACCGGGGCAGACAATATCACGGTAGTGGGCGGCAATGGCGCGGTAAAAATCCAACCCATCCGTTCCGCCGTCCAGCGCCATAGCTGGCTCGTGGGCGGTCTCCGGCATCAGGGCCTGCATCTCTGCCCCGGTCAGGTACGGCGGGTTGGAGATGATCAGCTGCACGCTTTGGGGCATAAGCTCTCGCCAGTATTGCAGCACATCCGCTGCCTTTGCCTGCACACCGGTGCCATGTACGTTGGCTTGCAGGTATTGCAGCGCCTGCGGGCTTTTTTCCACGCAGGTCACGCTGGCACTTGGCACAAAATGGCGGATGCCAATGCCCAGGCAGCCAGTTCCGGCGCACAGGTCCAGCACCTGGGGCTCAGGTTTTCCCATCTGCTGCAACAGCTCAATGGCAGTTTCGCACGCCACCTCGCTGTCTGCGCGGGGGCAGAGCACACCGGGGCCGACTTTGAAGGTCAACCCCAGAAAGTCCCACTCCCCTGCCAGGTATTGCAGCGGCACCCGCTGCATGCGCTGAGCCGCCAGTTCCGCCAGGCACTCAGCCTGCGGCCGGGTAAGCGGTTCAAACAGCAAGCGCGGATCTTTTCCAGCGGCAATGCGCAGCAGTTCGCGGGCGTCGTAATCAGCATCGGGGCAGCCTGCGGCCTGCAGAGCATCCTGCACCATGCGCACAGCCTGGCGCGGCAGAATGCCCACCAGCTGCTGTGGGGCAAGCGGCGTTACCATTGGCCGTCCTCCGGCTTTTTGGGCAGTACGGGGGTAACGGCGGCGATGGCCACTTCAATCATGTCATCTTCCGGCTCAAAGGTCGTCAGGTGCTGCAGCCAAAGCCCCGGCACCGAAACAGCCCGTGCCAGCAGCGAGTTGGAACGCCCTGCCCACTTCAAAATCTCATAACAGATGCCCACCAGCAGCGGCAGCATGGCCAACTTGTACAGCACACGCAGCATGGTACCGCTCCACGGCAGCACCGCATACAGCACAATGCTGACCAGAATGACCAGAATCAAAAAACTGGTGCCGCAGCGGGGGTGGAACCGCGTATGTCTGCGGATGTTAGCAACCGTCAATTCCTCACCTGCCTCATAGCAGGCAATCGTTTTGTGCTCAGCCCCGTGGTACTGGAACATGCGGTGGATTTCCTTCATGCGGGTGCAGAGGAACATGTAACCCAAAAAGATTGCCAGCTTGAGCACTGCTTCCAGGATGACCCGCGGCCAGCGCCCCATGGGGATCACTTTTGCCACCAGCCCAGTCAGGAACGTAGGCAGAAAGGTAAACAGAAAAATTGCCAGCACTACACCTGCGCAGGCGGAAAGGGTCATCAGCGCACTTTGTACCTTGGGGCCGGCGTGTTCGTCCAGCCAGCGGTCCAGCTTGCTCTCGTTCTGCTTTTCTTCCTCTTTTTCCTCTTCCGTCATGGCAATATCGGCGGAGTGCATCAGGTATTTGTACCCGTTCATCAGGTTTTCCACCATATTGCACACTCCGCGCACCAGGGGAACTTTATTGTACCAGTGGGTGGTCACATCGGAATAGCTCAGATCAATCGTGCCGTCCGGGCGGCGTACCGCGCAGCAGATTTTTTCAGGGCCGCGCATCATAATGCCCTCCATCAGGGCCTGGCCGCCCACAGAGGTACGGAATTTTTCAGTTGGACGTTGTTCTTGCGGCATGGGTTCTCCTTTATTTTTGCGGTCAAATCGGCGCGTGCAGATGTTCCTGCCCAGCGTGGTAGATGGGCAGGGTGATGGTAACGGTGGTACCCTGCCCCAACGTTGAGGTGATATCCGCCGTACCGCCCAGTGCTTTGGTGATCTCATCCACCACCGCCAGGCCGATGCCGGAACCACGCACGGCGTTTTTGGCTTTGAAAAATTTCATCTTTACGTTTTGCAGGTCATCCGGCGCAATGCCGCGGCCCTGATCCCGGATGCTGGCCGTTACGGTGGTGGCGGTGCGGGTCAGGGTAAAGAAAATGGTTCCTTCCGGCGGCGAATATTTGATGGCGTTATCAAATACGTTGACAAACACCTGGCGCAGGCGGGCGGGGTCAGCCCAAACGGGATACGGCTCCGGCGGTTCGTCATACACAAGGTGCAGCCCCTCCTGCCGGATGCGGGCTTCCACAAACAGGGCAGCGTCGGTGGCTTCGGCCACAAAATCCAGCACCTCGCAGTTCAGCTTGATGCCGTTTTGCAGGCGGGAAAAATCCAGCAGTTCCTCCACCATATCATACAGGCGGTCGGTCTCACTGCGGATAATGGTAATACCCTTGCGGTAGTTTTCGTCATCGGGGTCACGGATGTTGGCGATGGTTTCCACCCAGCCTTTGATGCTGGTCAGCGGAGTGCGCAGTTCGTGGCTGACAGAGGAGATGAACTCGTTTTTCATCCGTTCCGTTTTTGTCAGGTCCTCGGCCATCTGGTTGATGGCTTTGCACAGGCGGCCGATCTCATCGTCATACGGGGCATCCGGCAGGCGGGTGGTCAAATCGCCGTGGGCAATGCGATTGGCGGTGGCTTCCACCTGGCCCAGCGGCCGCACAATGGTGCGGATAAAAAACAGGCCGCTGAACACCGCAAACCCCAGCACCACCGCCGCCACGCCGAACGAAACCATCAGCGTGCTGTACCACTGGCGGTCCACCAGCGTCAGGCTGGTAACAAGACGCATGGCCGTCACATTGCCCGCCGCATAAGGCACCAGGCTGGTAACAGCCATCACGTGTTCGCCGTCCGCTGTGCGGAAAGTGACCATGCCGCTGCCGGTGGAGCCGGTGACAGCCTGATAAAAATCCCTGCCCTCGCTCAGCAGATTCTTGTTCATGGTGCCGCTGGAGGTTGCCAGCACCACGCCGGAGGAATCCAACAGCATGAACTCGAACTTATCTTTTTCATCAAACTGTTCCACCGTGCGGCGCAGGGACTGGCTGCGGCTTTCGGACGTTGCCTGGCTGCTGCCGGCGGTGCCGGTTGCCTGCAAACGTCCCTCCACGGTGGAAAACCGCGCCTGCATGGCACGCTGCACCCCGCCGTACAAATTCTGGTGGCTGTAATACAAAAACAGCCCCAGCGCCGCAGCCAGGATGCAAATGGTAATCAGCAGGCTGCCGCGCAGCCAGCGGCGGGTAATGCTCTGCACAGGCGGCAGCCCCCTTTCCATAAAAATGCGGTAATTATGCGTTCCAGCGGTAGCCATAGCCCCAGACGGTCAAAATGTGCTGGGGGCTGCTGGGTTCATCTTCCACTTTCATGCGCAGGCGGCGGATGTTGACATCCACGATCTTGACATCGCCGAAATACCCCTTGCCCCAAACGCCTTCCAGGATCTTTTCGCGCACCAGGGCAGTGCCAGGGTTGCGGAAAAACAGCTCCATGATCTGAAATTCCACCTGGGTCAGGTCAATGGGCTTGCCGGATTTGTACAGCACGCGGCTTTTTTCATCCAGCACAAAGGGGCCGCTGACCAGCTGATCCGGCTCGGAGCCTGCCTGTTCATCGTCCGCAGTGGCGCTGCGGCGCACTCGGCGGGCCAGCGCTTCCACGCGGGCCATCAGCTCCGACACCGAGAACGGCTTGGTGATATAATCATCCGCGCCGATGGAAAGGCCGCGGATCTTATCGCTCTCCTGCCCTTTGGCGGACGCCATAATAATACCGATGTACGGGTCGCCGTGGCGGATGGTTTCGCACAGCGAAAACCCATCCATGCCCGGCAGCATGATATCCAGCAGCGCTACATCGCAGGGGGGATTTTTCTGGATCAACTCCAGCGCACGTTCCGCGCTGGGGGCTTCCAATACTTCCCAGCCTGTCATTTTCAGGTTCAGTGCCACAAGTTCGCGGATGCTGGCTTCGTCTTCTACGACCAGAATACGTTTCATTGTTTTTCCTTTCCCGGTCGGGATTCTGTTTCCCGCCGCCTGATTGTTATGGCGCACCGCCCGCAGATAGACATGCGCGTTTTACCGTATATTTTTAGGGCAATACCGCATAATTCTAAGTGCCGATACG
>UMCO01122259.1_pt1 | contig 15171 bp, 11 predicted proteins | sample 1964251 | NCBI WGS metagenome assembly UMCO01 (sample SAMEA4835970, study PRJEB28245) | human gut metagenome | biome: gut microbiome; material: fecal sample | place: Denmark | collected 2008
GTAAGAAACTTCATTGAGCGTGAAATTTTGGAAGTCCAAAATAATAAGACTGGTGTAAATTCGAATTATACTCTGAAAGACCCGGAAGCTACGTTCAATGATGAATATATCAAGAAGCGCCTGAATCAGTTTACAAAAGATCCTTCAAGTCGATTTGACTTAATTACAGTTCCTACTGTAGAAGGAAAGGATCTTCCTCTATATTTCGATGGTATCATGGTAAATCAGCCTGCTGATAAATCCCTTGTCCATCGGTACATGACATGGTGCGATCTTCTTTATATGGCATGTGTTGAAGTGACAAAGGATAAGCATTGCATGATCACACGATATCCTGTTCTGAATAGTTTTGGTATGTTTGTGGCAAAAATCAATGTTTCTTCCACGCTCCATACCGTTCCTATGAAGGTAAATGATACCGTGTATAAATGGTATCCTGTCATTGATCTGAATATGCCAAGAGAAGAGGTTGCAAACAACTTCATTGATACAACCAAGTTCTCAGATGCATATCTGGCTGGATTGGACGGAGACTACGATGGCGACCAGATAACCTCGAAGATCTTCTGGACACAAGAAGCGAATGCTGAGTGCGAGAAGGTAATCAATAGCAAGAACTTTGCTTTGAATCCGAATGGATCGAACTGTCGAGTTATTGACCTCGAAGCTATTCAGACATTCTATGTATTAACGAAGGATGCTCCGAAATCTGCATCATAAATGAAAATCCGTATATCCTCCATTTTTATTTAGATATTATATATCTGAAGAAAAGAAAGGAGGACTATATGAATGGACACAGAAGAAACCACTATTGCTGATGACGATTAGAATTAAAATAGATCAGCAATAAATGAAATAAGCTACATATGGAATTCGAAAAGAATCTCATATGTAGCTTATTTTTTCACTTGATCTTGGTAAAATCACCAGTGAGTTCGACGTCGATATCGTCGGGATCAAAGACGGAAGACTTGTCTTCCTTCTTTTTTGTCCGAGTAACAGAGTTCAGAGGAGACTTTGATGAATGAACCTCTTCATCCAGGTCTTCCACGAAGTTATCACGAGTGACGTTTGATACAGTTAGGCGAACCTTCTGGTCATAATCCTTCGGATTAACTTCATAAACAACACGGCGAGCATTCACCATGCGAATAAGGGTTGAAACTTCAACACGGCTCGGGCTTGAAATAGGGCCACTGATTCCACCCAGTTCAGGAATGGGACCTGTGGTACCGATCACAACGAGTTTCGTGTTTGCTCTCTTAACGTTCGTGTTCATATACTTATCGACCTTTCTTAGTCGTCATCCTCATCTTCGTCATCTTCGTCATCGTCATCATCATGGCCAGAAGCAGCCATCAGGTCTTCGCTGTCTTCCTCACGGCCATTTGTGATACCGATGAGATCGTCGATGGAAATATTCTTCTTGGACTTAAGAATATCCTCAACCTCCTGATCGACATTGTCAGAATCAGGAATCTTGTCGATCAGAGCTTCAATCTCTGCATCGCTGACGTCGACATCTTCCATCATGGAGCCCGGAATCAGGCTCATGTAGTTTTCAATCATATCATCAGCAGCCATAGACTCGAGATAAAGGCGATCACGCTCAATCTCAGCACGTTCTTTACGCACAGACTTAAATGCTTCAAACATGGTTAGCCCAGTCCTTTCATAATATTAGTATGAACGATTTATGTCTTGGACATAATACTCGTTAGATTAAGCTATTGTTTTTAGAGTGCCTAATAAGGAAGCCTCCTTTCATAATGATATATTATATATGTGAATGCTAGTTAGGATGATGGGAATTTTACATAAGGAGAAACGTCTTATGAAAATTTTCAGAAACGAATTAGCAGCATTCACATATTATCATATGAAAGGAGGCTTTGTGATAGATCGCTCAAATGGCGCAGAATTACCGTTACCAACAGGTAATGAATGGTCTTTCGAAGACTTCGCCGTTAAGAAAGATCAAACACCTAGCGATCCATCTGCTATGAGAAATAGCAGATAAAATAATTGAAAGCTAAAGGATAAAGTAAACGCGACCAAACAAAGATCCTTTAGCTTTCTTTTTTGTTACACAACCTTTAAGTTTATAATGATATATTATACTTATGAGTTAAAGGTTAAATCAATAAAGGAGAGTGATGATTTTATGGCCGATAACTTAGAAAAACTCCATAAGAGATACACCAACTATGCAATCGACATGATTGTGAAACTTAATGGTGTAGATCCAATGGTCGTCCGAAAGAGAATCTATGATCCAGAGAAGCTTGGAGCAGCTTTGCGGAAATCGAAATCTGTAATTTGGACGGACGAATCCGTTGCACCAACTTCCAGAGAATTCAAAGTCCGGTTTACTACCTATCTCGTTTCGTGGGTAGCAAGGAATTTTGAAAAGATACTGGAAGCTCCGAAGATGTATACGGATGTTGATGACGACGACATGAAGAGCAATGAGCAATACGCAGACTACATCTATGGGCATCTTATTGATATGGCAAATGCGTGCATCAATAAGAAGGCTAATTTCAATGCAGACGCATATTACTTTGCTCTTCTGTCGATTCTTCTCAACGATCGGATTCCGAAGAAAAAGAAAGAAGAGAGAGTCGAGGTAGTATCTCAGTCCATTGCAGGATTGAAAGTATATCTCAGTAAAGCAAGCCCTGAAACGAGTTTGGAAACGATGGTACGAGTTGCTTATATGCTTTGCACGAATGCGAAGAATTGTAAGCATGTCACGATGGATCTTTCCGGATATGAATGGAAGTATAAGGCAAGTACGCAAAGTACTTTAGAGACACTTGGCCAATACATCTATGCATCGGCTTCTGTCTATGGTCTTGATCCAATCTTCCAAGCATATCTTATGTCTGATCCGAAAGTCACCAGCAACTATCCGAGAGTGAAGTACGATGAGAATGTCGACCTGATGATGGGTTCTCTGGCATTTTCGTATATGAAGCTTCTCTTCAATGATTCCAATCTCGGTAGGATGCTCTATGATCTGAAATGATAAAAAGACAACGTGAAGTCCAAATACAGAATTCACGTTGTCTTTTTTGTATTTATACGGAGATTTCGACAGGCTCTTCGTCTAAGAGACTCATTGTATGAGGCTGGACGACACCATCCTTCTTCAGGGTCTTGCCGATATCGACATAGATCTTATCGTTATCGTCAATCTGATCATCGTCCGGCATACCTTCAATGCCCATAACAAGATCACCCTGCGGTTCATCTGCATCGGGGGCAAAGATATCCTTGATCAGATAGTTCTTCAGAGTAAGGCGCTTCTTCTGCTTCAGGTTCTCCGGGTTGTGTGCCCACACAACACGATTGTGAATCAGAAGAATATAGATATCATCCACGCTCATCCGCATTACATTGCTGATGGGCCCACTGATACCGCCAAGCTCCCAGAACTGACCAAGACTGGTAACTGTAACGAGCTTCGTTAACTTAGATTTAGCCATGCTATCTCAACTCCTTTCATGTCTTGAAGCTTATAGTCTTGTTTCAAGGGCATCTGTTCTCTGAGATAGCATGGCTAAATTTAATTAGAAGTCTCCAATGTCTCCATTAGAATCTTCATTGAAAATGTCAAATCCGCTACCGTCATCGAGCTGACCCATTTCAGAATTTTTCTTTTTTGATTTTACTTTGGGTCTATCAATGACAGTTCGTGCATTACCGGCATTTTGCATATCGTCAAACGACGACATGAGCGAGATAACACTGATTGCCTGAGGCATATTAATGTCGTCAATCAGTGCGTTGTCATTATCATCATACGGATGAGAGAAGTAATCAATATCACGGACCGGGATTCCGTAACGAGGATCTTTTTCTTCACTATTACAACGGTAACGACGCTTAAGCATCTTAAAGGTCATATAATTACGACCTGAATCTGCCTTCATTTCTTTATTGATAATGATGGTCATATCACAGTTCTCTTGGATTTCCCAAGCGCCAGCAATACCATCACGACCAACCAGTTTTGTAACATCCTGTTTATTGCATTGGAGGGCGGCATCAACGACAGAAGCCGCTGCACGATTCAACTGCTGTGCAGTAATGACAGCAATATCGAGTTCCTTTGCCAAAGTCTTTAGCTCGTTGGTGATATTTTTGAGCTCCTCTTTTTCGCTATCTGCTTTTTCAGCAGGTCTAATTCTCTTTAGGTAATCCAGGATCAAAGTGATAACCTCACGGCCATCGTCAAATTCATCTTGGATAATCGTACGAAGATCATTTGTATCAATGCTTCGGTTCGGGTAATACTTAATGACGATGTCGATATTGTTCTCATCTGTCAAAGTAAGTCCACCTTCCGTACGAAGCAAATCTGCAACTTCTTGCGGTTTGTAGTTACGGATATCACGATTGGTAACTCTCATATTGAAGATACGTTCAACCGTTTCATCAATATCGTTCTCCATTGTAATCAGTAACACACAGGGAATCTTACCAGGATTTTTTGGCTTAATATCTGGATTATACTTCTTAATATCCAAAGCGGATTTCAGAAGCATCAAACTTTTACCACCACCGGGTAATGCCAAGTAGCAGTAAAGACGCTTGCTCTGGTAACCGGGAGCAAGGATATTATTTAAGAACCGAATGCCAGTTTTAAACACTCGGTTCTTATCCTGAAGTTTTCTCACGGAATCAATGACGACATTATTGAATGTATCCTGATCCAGAGAGAAAGTCTGATTGCTTGAATCAAGAGATTCAGTTTTGCGCTTCATATTGACAATATTACTAGCGACTTCATAGAGAAGCTCACAATTCTTTTGATATGCAGAGCTATCTGCATTCTCAAAAGTCATACTGCCAATAATTCTATCATACTCTTCCTTCAAATTGACGATATAGCCATAACGGACACGATCTTGAATACTCTTAATCAGATACTTTGTATCCTCATAATCAAGCGGCTCCATATTCTTTGGAATATCGTCCAAAATTTCTGGAATCAGTGGATTATTATCGTTCTCTTGGTTCTGATCAGCAACATATTGCTTGATCATTGTGAGTCCACTGATTCCATGTTCAAATCTTGCTTCAAGGGTATAGTGAATGAGTTTTACGCGCGCCATCAACTCATCACTTTTTTCATAGACCCTGAAATCAATCATATTGAACAGCTTATATGTATTATCAAGAACCTTTCGAGTTCTTAATGCACTTGGGGTATAGATAAGAGAAATGATGGAATTTAAAACTTCCATATTCATCTTAATCTTTATTTTCCGCATCTCAACGCCGTTGACTTTGATGTATTCAACTTGGCGTTCTTTTTTCTCTGCTGTTGCCTTGCTTACCATACTGAGAATCCCTCCTAAGAATTTCAATGGGGTCGCAAAAGTCTAGGGAAACGCTTTGATTAATGACACACTCTATTTAGTTTGGAGGGTCTAAAAGCTATCAAAGTGTTGCCAGGGCACTAATAAACCAAAAGTATCGTCTATAGATTCATTATATTCGTATACTTTTGGTTTATATTTTCTCAGGGGATCGTAATTCCGATGGCGCCAAGAGCAGTCTTAATTGCGGTGATGGTCGTATCGTGTTCCTGAAGGATTTTGTAAATCTCATCGAGGCTCTTGACTACTTTACCAGAATAACTCTCACTGGTCACTCCACCAGCGCCAAGAACGCCTTCCAATGCACGCAACTCTTCAATCTTCATCTTCAGAGTCATCATACTTGATACGCTCATAAACTACTTTCTCCTCTCATTTTTTGGATAATTAGGATATTGTTTTCAGGTCAAATTTTGCCGATTTGAAACATCGGAAAAACCATTGAGATCCAATAGTTGGGCGACAGTAAGCTAACCGAAGGTTTCGAAATGAGAAAACCTATAAGAAAGGAAATGGTCCTAAAATGAAATCTGTGAAGAAACGTGATAACCGGGTAGTGGAGTTCGACAGATCAAAAATTGTATCCGCAATTCAGCGGGCATTTATTGAGGTCGATGGTTCACTATCCGATTCTTCCACCAAAATTGCGAATACGATCGCAGATGAGATCGCTGTTATCCCTGAAGATAAGTCTGTAGAGGAGATTCAGGATCTCGTTATTTATGATCTTATGGATACTGACCGTAAGGATGTTGCGAAAGTCTACACGGAGTATCGTTTTAAGAGATCTCTTGTCCGTGATTCTCACAATACTACGGATAATGCAATCATGGAACTTCTCAATCACACAAATGAAGAAGTGAATGAAGAGAATTCCAATAAGGACCCAGAAATCGTTTCTGTCCAGCGTGATTACATTGCTGGTATTACTTCAAAGGATGTTACCCGGCGTATTCTGCTTCCCAAGGAAGTTGTTGATGCGCATGACGCCGGAATTATTCATTTCCACGATGCGGATTATTACGCACAGAGTGTTCTTACCAACTGCTCACTCTGCAATCTTGATGACATGCTTCAGAACGGCACTGTCATTAATGGTACCAAAATCGACAAACCGCATCGTTTTATTACTGCCGCTACGATCTCTACTCAGATCATTACGGCAGTCACCTCTTCTCAGTACGGCGGCATTTCTATTACACTGACTCACCTCGCACCGTTCGTGAGAGATTCTTATAATATCTATTTAAAGAAATATCTTAGCTGGGGCTTTGATGAAAGGAAAGCAGCTAAGTTTGCTGAGCTTGACACTCGTAAAGAAGTTGAAGATGGTTGCCAGACTTTCATCTATCAGGTAAATTCTATGTCCACAACCAATGGGCAGGCTCCGTTCCTTACTGTATTCATGTATATTGACGAGACCGATGAATACCGTGATGAACTTGTAATGATCATTGAGGAATTCCTGCGGCAGCGTATTCAGGGTATGAAGAATGAACAGGGTGCATGGATTACTCCTGCATTCCCGAAGCTCATTTATGTCCTCGATGAAGACAATATTAAGCCAGGTTCAAAGTATTGGAATACTACAGTTTTAGCTGCTCAGTGTACTGCTAAGCGCATGGTTCCTGACTACATTTCAGCAAAAGTTATGAAACAGCTGAAGGGTGACGTGTACCCCTGTATGGGATGTATCGTCGGTGATGAAGTCGTTGTATATCAAGTAAATAACGAGTCTCACGTGAGTACTTTTGAGGAAATGTGGAATTCGTTTAAGGATAAATTTAATATGGTATCCCAGGAAACCGGCATTGCTGGTGATACTTATATGAATCTTACTGGGGTCAAAATTTATGACCATGTGAATGGATGGACTGATTGCAAGCGTCTTATTCATAATCATCATGGTAAAATTCTTCGTATTGTCTTCACGAATGGTCGTGTAGTTGAAGTTACCCCGGATCATCCGTTTACAGTTGAGACGAATTCCAAGACTGAATCTATCGTTTATGCTGAGAAACTCAATATCGGTGATAGGATTAAGATTGATAGTAACTTCAAAGCATTCAACGAAGATGATCTGAAAGTGTATAACTCTTCGAATGATGAAAAGCCTGCTATTGCAGCAGAGAACTTCGTTATGCATAAGAGTCGTGAGGATGAACTTCTCACTCTGGATCTTATCTTCAATTACAAGAAGGATACCCGCCTTGAATTCCTGTATGGTCTGATTCAGACTATGCGTAATGATCTTGAAGTTGTCAAGAAAGGTGAAACTGATCCTCGTGATGAGAACCGTTCCTACATTGATGACTATAATAAGACCAAGGTCATCGGCATTCATTATCTTACCAAGGACCGTGCACTGAAGATTATGATGCTTGCTCAGAGCGTTGGTATTCATGCAGATATCCATGTGGAAGATGAAGAGTCTCGTCATTATCAGGATCTGTATAAAGTACAGATTGCTCCTACATACGAACTCGTTAAGATCTGCACGAATAATCAGGATTCTTTCTGGGGAGTCTTCAGCGATTCCGTTATGAACGAGCTGGAGAACTCTGAGCTGTTCCATCAGGAATATGCTTGCGTGGAATCTATCACTCGTCGTTATGAACTTCGTGAAAGCTATGATGTTACGACTGCCTCTGAGCACTTTACGTTCTCTGGCATTTACAGCCATAACTGCCGCAGTTTCCTTACACCGTATAAAGATCCGAAAACCGGTAAGGGGAAGTATTATGGTAGATTCAATTGTGGTGTTGTCACAATTTCTCTTCCCGATCTGGCTTTCTCTTCTGGTGGAGACTATGATAAGTTCTGGCAGCTCTTTGAAGAGCGCACTGAGCTTTGCCATAGAGCATTGCGTGCACGTATTGATCGTATCAAGGATACATCTGTGAACGTTGCTCCTATTCTTTGGCGTCACGGTGCATTTGCACGGCTTCCTATGGATGCTAAGATCGGTGATATCATGTTTAATGGATATTCTACCATCTCACTTGGCTATGCAGGTCTGTATGAATGCGTCAAGTATATGACTGGCCATTCTCATATGGATAAAGGTATTGGTAGAGAATTCGGCCTTAAGGTTATGCAGGCTTTGAATGATAAGTGCAATCAGTGGAAGACAGCAGAGCATATTGATTATTCTCTGTACGGTACCCCGATTGAGAATACTACTTACAAGTTTGCCCGTTGCCTTAAGAAGCGTTTTGGCGATGATGTTTTTGTCAAGCTTGACGGTAAGGATCGCAACTACATCACCAATAGCTATCACACCGCTGTCTTTGAAAAGATCAATCCATTTGATAAACTTATTCAGGAAGCTGAATTCCAGAAGCTTTCTCCTGGTGGAGCAATTTCTTATGTAGAATGCTCTGATTTGACTCATAATATCCCTGCAGTTCTTCAGATTATGCAGTGTATTTATGAGAACATCATGTATGCAGAACTCAATATCAAGTCTGATTACTGCATGTGCTGTGGCTACGATGGAGAAATCAAAGTAGTTGATGATGACGGTAAATTGGTTTGGGAATGCCCGAACTGCGGCAACCGTGACCAGCACAAGATGTCAGTAGCTAGACGTACTTGTGGTTATATCGGGACTCACTTCTGGTCTCAAGGTAGAACAGATGAAATCCGAAATCGCTACGTACACCTCACCGATATTCCTGCTGATGGTGAAGAAGTAGAGGAGACTAAATAATATGCGATATGCATCTATCCGAGAAATGGATGTCAGTAATGGCTATGGCGTTGGGGTTTCCCTCTTCACACAAGGATGCCACTTTCATTGTAAGAATTGCTTCAATCAAGTGACATGGGATTTCAATGGCGGTAAAGAATACACCACTGAAACGGAAACAAAGATCCGTGACCTTGTTGATAGGCCTTATATCCATAGATTCTCCATTCTGGGTGGAGAACCTCTGGAATGGTGCAATATCTACGATCTGACAAATCTCGTTCTTCATATCAAAGAAGATGCTGATCTTATCTATAAGAAAATGGATATCTGGCTTTATACTGGATATTCTCTTACAGATATCATTTTCAAAGCTCTTCTGGAGTTTAATCCACCGAATCAGAGATCCAAATATACTACGGATGATAAAAATGCTCAAATTATGAGTATGCTGTATTTCGTAGATCATTTGGTTGACGGTCCGTATGAAGAAGATAAGAAAGACTTTCATTTGAAGTTCTGTGGAAGCAGCAACCAGAGAATCATTGATATGAAGAAAACACATTATAATTACATCAATGATGAAATGATGTGCTACGTTCGTGGAAATCACAATTCGATGAATGCAGCTGAGATTCAGAATGTCATTGATTACATTAACAAAAACGTAATCGTCGAGATTGACCAGAAATCTCTTTGATTAACTTTCTCCTTGTTTTTATACAAAGTAACATCCGCATGGACGCTTTCCCGTAAGTTGTCCATGCGGATGTTATGTTCGTATATTCTATCAATATAATGATATATTATACAGGTAGAAGATAGAGGAAGAAGAGTACTCTATCAAAAAAATATTTTGTATGATCCTCAAGATAAAAAGGATCGGAAGGAGTTCGTTATGAAAAAGGTTTATGTCTCTGAAAACATCATCGACAATCGCGCAAAGACTCGGCTGATGAAGGTTGAGGAATCTGGAACTACTGTGTTGTATATCGCGCATTCTGAGGCTGATACCATGGAGAACAATGGTTACACCATTCTTACTCCGACCAATTGCCCCGTCGATTCTCCACGGGCTAAGTTTACAACGCCTATTATGAAGTTGGATGGCTACAATCAAATTGAGCAAATGTATCGTGGCCAGTGGGTTGGCGATGGCGATACCAACGTTGATCATATGGATTACGACGATATCACTTATTTCCATCCACACGATATGCAGGATCTTCTTAACCTCCTCAGCATGACCAATTGGTTTCCTGATGACGATTTTGATGAATCCGCACTTAGTGTCGATGATGACATTGATGGCGAGGACCGCATTATCCATATTAAGGTCGCCAACCGGAATGTGAAGTCTGTCAGCTACCTTATGCAGTATGAGAAGGACATCTCAATGTACAAGCTGTACCGCATTGAGAAAATCAATTTCTAATGAGGTTGCCCGTGAGGATGATAGTCCTTGCGTGGCATAATCAAAAGAGGGACCTAACAGCCAGTTAGGTATCCCTTTTTTCGGATCATAGAAATATGGCCTGAAAACAAACTTGTAAGCCTCTAGAATTACGTAATTTAAGAAAGGAGATACGAAATAGATGGTATATATTACGTCTCTCCCATATATGAATGCAGTTGCTCGAAAAGCATACCTGCCAAAAGAAGTTATCGTTCCTGATCCAGAGCATCCTGGAAAGATGAAGAAACTTCAACCCGGGCATGGAAATCTTGCATTCATTATGGCTACTACACCTGCTGAAGTAATCCATGTAGCAACCAATACGAAGAATTGCTCAGCAGATGGTAAATACCGTTATCTGTACCACAACATCCGATATCATGGTACAATTGGCGGACGAACTTACAATGTTAGAGATGCTGTCGGAAAAAAGGATCTTTATGATAGAATTCATAGTAGTTCTCTTCATGAGCATCCTCCTATGCTTCTGAATAAGACTCCAGACTATAATACTTTTTTTGATCTCTCGATGTATCTGAAAGTATTTGACCAGTGTACCGTTAATCAACAGCCGAAGAAAAAAGTAAGCTTATTCTGGGCTTATCTTTACAGCATCATCAACGGAGAGCAGTGCTCTCAGTATCCGCAAAAGTTTGTCCTCGTTGATGTTGATCTCTTTGATAACTTTGGCACAAATTTCACTCAGAATATCAATAATATTCTTTTCAAATTTTATTATTCTATTCTGAATGAGGTTCCTTCGTTTAAGAAACTGGATATTGATTTCTATTTTTATTCAGATTCTTATATCTTACGTGTCAATCCTAGTAAAATGACGAAAGTTAATGCATCACAGTTCAGAACAGCTCTGAATCGTGTGTTTAAGAAGTCTACTCGCTGGGATGAAGTATCGGATACGAAAGCTGTCAAAGATGAAGAGCAAAGAGAAGTTATTAAGGCTACTCTTTCTACTAGATATAATCTTACTGGTAATAATATCACGCCGGTTGTTCAAAAAGAGTTGCCTCCTGAAGCAGCTTCGACGATTAAAGTATCGAACGAACCTGCAGCAAAAAAGAACCCTGTAACAGTGAAGGATACTTCTTCAAAGAAGAAAGTCGTGGTAGCGAAGCCTATCACAAATACTCAAGGGTCTAAGACTTCTTATATCGGCAATGATATTGCTCGAAAAGCAGAAGTTGAGATTGCTAAGGATACGATCAATAAGAAGATCAATCAGAAAGTAGAAGAGACTACAAAAGAGATCGAAGCTGTATCAGCTGGAAAAGATCCTACTGAGAGTAAAGCTGCCGTTGATTATATCAAGGCAAAATCTGAAATGGATCTTGATAACGATAAGGAACTTGTGGAAAGCATGTATAAAGTAATGCAAGCTACCACGGTTCCGTCAAAACCCATTAGTACAGCACGTGACGCTCAGATGCGTAAGAAGCAGGAATCTATCACTCTTGAGAATATGACGTTCCAAGATGTGAAAGCGATGAATGCTGCAAAGCGTCCTGTCCCGAAAAAAGATATCTCGTCGTCTCTTCATACGATCAATGATAATATGAAGACTGTGAAGTTTTCAAATGTCAATAAGGACTACATCGAAAATGTCATGCCTGCTGACTTGATGAACGACTTTACTTGTCTGAATAAGAAGGGTATGCCTTTCTATGTCATTGATATCAAGAGTGAAGATACATCGGATGAATTGAACTACAAGATGACGATGAAGGTTACTCTGGAAGATGAGAAGCATCAGCGTCATGTTGTTACGGTTGATATTCCGAAGTTCCTCGACGATAAATTCCTGTACCTTGGCGGAAATAAGAAGCTTATCAATAAGCAGAATTTCTTGTATCCTGTCGTAAAAACTGGCCCTGATACAGTGCAGATCGTTTCCAACTACAATAAGATTTTCGTCCGTCGTACTGGCGCAAAATCTATTTCTGCCGTTGAACGTCTCATGAAGCTCATTACGTCTAATGAGAATGCTATGAAGCACTTCACTGTTGGTAATGTCTATGTTACCAATAAGCAGTATCTGACTACTCTGGAATATGATGAGTTCTCCAAGGTTATTCGGAAATTCGAAACTCCCACTTGTACGATCTTCTTTAGCCAAGAAGATGCGCAGAAGTATGTGGAAGATCATGATCTGGAAGCTCCTAAGACTGATAATGGTAGTATGATCTTCATTGGTTGGAGAGATAAGAATAAAGAGATTTGGATTAACTCCGAAACTCAATCTGCAAGTGATGGCGAATCCATTTGCGATATCCTTGTCGATCAGCTTCCTCCTGATATTCGAAATGAGTATTTGAAGACTCGTAATACCAAAAAGGTCATGTATTCTACTGCGACGATGATGAGTCAGACAATGCCTCTGATTGTCTATATGCTCTATTGGGAAGGAATCACGTCCGTCTTTAAGAAGATGAATCTGAAGTATGAATTCAGTAAGTCTTATCCGAAGCAGGTCAGAGCAAGTCAGGGCGTCATTCGTTTTAAGGATTGCTATATGCTGTATGATGCAGATATGGCAACAGCTCTTTTGATGAATGGTATGAAGGTTCTGGATACAGAGTCTCACGATCTCAATGAGTATAATAGTGCTGAGGCATATGTAGATTATTTCAAGAAAGTCTACGGTAAAGTAGCTATCATGTCTGCTATCGGTAACTATTATGAGTTCATGATTGATCCTATCACAGAAGAAATTCTTCGTGATATTGGTCTTCCTACTGATCTCATCGAGCTTTGCATTTATGCAAATAGCTTACTCGTTGATGATAGCTATACCTTTGAGTCTAGTCAGCGTATTGCTCGTGTTCGTTCTTCCGAAGTCATTCCTGCTATTCTGTATTATCAGATTTCTAACGCATATCTTGATTACAAGAATAGTGGCGGTAAGAAGAAACTGACACTTCCTAGAAACTGTGTCATCAAGGAATTGATGGGCCTCCAGACAGTAGAAGATTATTCTACACTGAATCCTGTCGTTGAACTTGAGAAAGATCGTACGATTACTGCAAAAGGATATCGTGGTGTCAACGTCGACCGTGCATATTCTGAGGAAAAGCGTTCTTACGACCCGTCTATGATTGGTGTGATCAGTATGAGCACTTCTCCTGACGGTAACTGTGGTATCAATCGTACTCTTACAATGGAGCCTAATATCACATCTGCACGTGGATACGTTGATATCAAAGAAAACGAGCGAGAAGATCTAAAGGATGTGAATCTGTTCTCTCCTGCTGAACTTCTTTATCCTCTTGGCAATACCCGAGATGACTCTGTTCGTATTGCAATGGCTGTGAAGCAGTCAAAGCATGTCATTCCTGTACAGAATGCATCTCCTGCTCTTATTTCAAATGGATCTGATGAAGCTATCCGTTTCGATCTGTCTACTGACTTCGTTGTCAATGCAGCGGAGGATGGTAAGGTCATTGACTATGATCCGAAGAGCAATATTCTCATGGTTGAATATAAGAGCGGAAAACATCAAGCAATCAATCTTGCACCGAATATCGTAAAGAATGGCGGTGGCGGCTTCTATCTTTCCAATGAACTTGTGACCAAGTATAAAGTGGGTGATTCTTTCAAAAAAGATGCTGCCCTTGCTTGGCATAAAGACTTCTTCAAGGAAGATAAGCTCAACGGTCTTCGTATGAACGTCGGTGTTCTTGAAAAGGTTGCGATTATCTCTTCTTATAACACATATAACGACTGTACCGTTATTACCCGTAAACTTGCCGCTGATGCACAAGCCAATATGACTTTTTGTAAATCAGTGGTTGTCGGTAAGAACTCGAATGTGTATGACATGCGTAAAGTAGGAGATCATGTCCATATTGGTGATCCTCTTCTTTCCTATGATACATCATTCGAAGATAGTGACCTGAATAAATTGCTTGCTACTCTTTCTGATGAGAATAAAGAGCTCATGGAAAATGAGAGCAAGAATGTCGTTCGGTCTAAGTATGCCGGTACAATCGTTGGAATCAAGATTTATTCAGCCGTTGAGCTGGATGAAATGAGTCCGAGCTTACGTAAAGTAGTTAACGACTACTACAAGACAGTGAAAGAGAAAAAAGGATTCCTCGACAAGTATGCTGAGGAAAATTCTTCCATTGTGAAATGTGGTCTTCTCGTTAACGAAACTACTGGTAAGATCGAACCGAATATTTACGGCGTCATCAAAGGACAGAAAGTCGAAGACAGCGTGCTGATCGAATTCTATATCGAGCACGGCGACATTCTGGGTGTTGGTGATAAAGTAGCGTACTCAAATAATAATGCTGTAGGGTACGTAACACATTAAACTGCGGGGAAGGGTCTCGACAGCAAATAAATGATAAGAGACTATCTGCTTATAGAAATATAAGTGGATGCCTAAGAGCCTAACGAACGAAGCTATGGTGGTGACACGCGGATTGTATCCGATATGATTTATATAAATCATATACATAGTGGAGCTAGAGAAAGACTAGCTGTATCGTAAAATCCGTTAGGATATATGGTATATCCGCATCTAAGCTGCTTCATTTATGAAGTAGAAAGATCAACGACTATCAATAACCTCCTAACAGAAAGGTTATTGTTAGGAACAAGCGTTCCGAAAG
>UMCO01039390.1_pt1 | contig 15134 bp, 18 predicted proteins | sample 1964251 | NCBI WGS metagenome assembly UMCO01 (sample SAMEA4835970, study PRJEB28245) | human gut metagenome | biome: gut microbiome; material: fecal sample | place: Denmark | collected 2008
GAAAATCTAACAACTGTAAGGTTGTTTATGATATTTAAGAAAGGAAGGTAAAAGAAATGAGATTTGATGAAGTATTTATGGCAATGAAACAGGGGGCAAAGGCAAAATTACCGTCATGGGGAGGGTATTGGTACTGGGACAACGAGAAGAAAACTATTATCATACACACAAAAGACGGTGATGAGTTAGATATTCGTGAGACGAAGCGCACAGAATATACTATTCAGAATGCGTTTTCTGATGAATGGGTTCTTGCGGATGAGCAGAATTGTCCGGCACTCGGCGGAACGGCGATGTTTGACTTTGGTAGTGCAATTAAATACGTAAAAAGAGGCTTAAAAGTTGCACGTGCCGGTTGGAATGGTAAGGGGATGTATCTGTTTATTGCGGATGGTGAAGACTTAACAGCGTGCCTTTCCAATGGAGATTTTAAATGTGTAAGCTCTATTTGCTTGAAAACAGCACAGGACAATATCTGTGTGGGCTGGACGGCATCTCAGGCAGACATGCTCGCAGAAGATTGGATGTTTGTGGAATAATTGTGCCGGCACAAGAAAGGAGAAAGACATGATCATCACAGGAATGGCACACTTTGAATCGGTGTGCAAAAGAAAATTGGTTGAATGGTATCGCAAAAACAAAGCGTGTGTAGAGATTGACCTCAGTAATGTATATATTGTCTGGTCTTGTAAGACATTACAAAATTACAAGTGTCTTGCGTCAACAACAATTTCGGGTGACGGCATCTATGCCGAATATACCTATAACGGAGACAAACAGGAACTTTACGAAGATGTGTATGGAAAATTAACAAATACATGTCACACAGAAGAATAGGAGGTGATCCAAATATCTCCCACCAGCAGGGTTAAACTGGATATTGGTCAGCAGATGAGACCTTAAACAGTCGGTTCGTGGCGGTCGGTTACACGCCTAAAACAACCTAATACGAAAGGAGCAGGAGACATGAAAACAGAATTTTTAAAGAGCCTTAATCTTTCCCAGGAAGTGATTGATAAGATTATGGCTGAGAACGGAAAAGACATTGCAGTAGAACAGAAAAAAGTAGAAAAAATTATCCAGGAAAGAGACAGCTATAAGTTAAAGGCAGAATCCCTTGAAACACAGGTAAACGATGCCAATACCGAAATCCAGAAGTTTAAAGACATGGATATTGATGGAATTAAAAAAGCAGCGGATGACTGGAAAGAGACGGCAGAAAAGGCAAAGGCCGATGCGGATAAACAGATTTCCCAGATGAAATTTGATTATGCATTATCCGCAGCATTAACTGGAGCAAAAGCCAAGAATGCCAAAGCTGTCAAAGCACTTCTCGATATGGATGGACTGAAATTCAACGATGGAAAAATTGTTGGACTGGATGAGCAGCTTGCTCAGATTAAGGCAGATAATGATTATCTGTTTGAAAGCGATGAGCCGGCACCAGAGTTTGTAAAAGGGACAAACGGTGGTTCTGGCAGTGTCGGAGGAAAGAAACCGAGCGAAATGACGTATACCGAATTGTGTGACTATATGGCACAGAATCCGGGAGCAGAGATTTAAAAAAGGAGTAGAAAATGGCAGGAGAGAAATTTGATTCAAAAAGTTTTAATCCTCAGGCTTTTGGAGCCTATACAGAGAGGATCCCAAACTTAAAGAGAAACGAACTGATTAAATCAAAAGCTTTAAAAGGCAATCAGGATATCAAGCGTACCTTTAATTCTCAGACAGGAACCGTTTATGCAGTTCTTCCAATGCATGGACTTATTGGTGGTACTGCACAGAACTATGATGGTGAAACAGACCTTGAATCCGAAGGAACAGAGACATTTGAAAGAGGGGTTGTCGTTATTGGCCGTATGAAAGGTTGGACAGAGCGTGACTTCTCCGAGGATGTAACAGGCGGTGTCAGCTTCATGGATAATGTAGCGGCACAGGTAAGCGATTATAAAGCAGACCTTGACCAGTTGACCCTGACAAAGATTTTAACAGGAATCTTTGCAATGACAGGAAAAGAGGACAAGGCATTTGTTGATGAACATACTACAGATATTACAGGAGTAACCGCAACGGATAAGGATGGTAATATCAAAAATGTTGTGCAGGCAGATACATTAAATACTGCGATTCAGAAAGCGGCCGGAGACAATAAGTCTAAATTCACGATGGCTATCATGCATAGTACGGTGGCAACCAATCTTGAAAATCTGAAGCTGTTAAAATACATGACACAGACAGATGCAAACGGAGTTGAGAGAGAATTAACTCTTGCAACTTGGAATGGCCGCTTAGTTCTGATTGATGATTCTATGCCAACAGAATATGTTCCGGAAAGCGGAGTAAAAGGACAGAGTGATTATGCTGCAGCATACACGAAATACACAACTTTTGTCCTTGGCGATGGAGCTTTTGACTATGAGGATATTGGGGCAAAAGTGCCATATGAAATGTATCGTGACCCAAAGAAACACGGCGGCGAAGATACCCTTTACATGAGACAGAGAAAAGTATTTGCACCTTATGGAATCTCCTTCACAAGAAAATCTATGGCAGCAAAATCTCCTACGGACGATGAACTTGCGAACGGAGCAAACTGGGAACTTGTAAACAATGGTAAAGCTGGTTCTACAAAAAAGACAATCAAACATAAGGCAATCCCGATTGCAAGAATCATTTCGAGAGGATAGGCGGTGATTTCATGGTAAGATATGCAGATTTTGCATTTTACATGACAGAGTACGGCGGTAATATTATCCCAAACGAGCAGTTCCAGCGTGTGATCACAAGGGCAAGCACATATATTAAGGCGATTACTTTTTCAAGAGTAAATGAAAACAATATTCCAGAGGAAGTGAAAGCGGCAGCCTGTGCTGTTGCAGAAGTTATTTATAAAACCGAAAGCTCTACAGAAGGAGAAAAGAAGTCTGAAAATACAGATGGTTATAGTGTGACCTATGTAACAGAGCAAACAGACGGTCAGATTAAAGAAAAAGTTCTTCGTAAAAAACAATATGCAGCAGCATATCCTTACCTTGCCACAACCGGATTGTTATATAGGGGGTGTTCCTGATGATCACAAATGCATCTGCGACATTGTATAGCCGGCAATATGACAACGAGAGAAAACTAGATGTCTGGAAAAAGACATTTATCAATAAAGTCTGGTGGCACAAATCAGAATCTTCCGCAATTACTACGGAAGGTTTGAAGGGTGCAGACGTTTTTGTGGTTAGGATTCCAGATATATCAATTGCTATTAAAAAGGATGATTATCTTGTAAAGGGTGAGTACAATATTGATATGACATCGGTCAAAGATTTAAAAGGCAGGGAATATTGTAAAGTTACATCGGTAAATTATAATACATTTGGTTTTAATCAGCACATAAAAGTAGGTGGTGTATAGTGGAAGTAAAGAGAAACTTTGTAATTCAGACTCCGCAGGGAAGTATTTATACGGTAAAAACTGCAAATGGAAGTGCAATAGCTAAGATGGAGTGGAATCAAGGGTTTTCTGGGCGAAGAGAAGCGGGTTTTAGTAAAGCACAGGGATTTGTTGATTCTGAATGCATCAGAAGGATGAACCCAGAAACGCCACGGTTAACAGGGGTGCTGATTAAGTCGGCAACCCTCGGAACAGTAATTGGTTCCGGAGAGATTAATCAGATAACACCTTATGCTCGTAGACAGTACTATGAACATAAAGAAAAGTCACGTTGGTTCGAGCGAATGAAAAACAGGCATAAAGATAGTATCTTGAAAGGAGCACAGCAATATGCAGGAAGTTAATATTATTGATGCTATCCGTTCATTTATTCTGACTTGCCCGTTTCTTGATGATTACAGGGTAAATGTAGACCACTTGTCAGAAAGTATGAGTTATTCTCTCGACCCGCTCCCCTGTGACCCAGTGTTACAGAAATATGTTGACGGTGGCAAGAAAAAACAGTTTCAGTTTGCCTTTACGAGTAAGGAGCAATATGACGAAGATGCCAGAATTAATATTGAAAATTCTGGATTTTACCAGGCATTTGAAGAATGGATGGAGCAGAAGACGGAAAAAGGAGAGATGCCAGAGCTTGCAAATAGAAAGCAACACCCATATGAATTAGAAACATTAAATAGCGGCTATCTATATGATGCGCAGGGCGAATATGCACAGTATCGTATAGAATGCCGCCTTATTTATACACAGGAGGTATAAAAGTATGTCAGAAGCAAAATTAGTTAGACGCAGTCAGAGAGTAGCATTTTATGGTATTCCTGTTTCTGGTGGTGGAGAAATTTCTACATATAATCGAATGGAACACTTCACATCTTTGACAGAAGGGAAAAATCCGATTACTTACGAAAGACAGTATGTTGATAAGGACAGTCAGGACAGTGATGTCACAGGATACGGGACAACATTAGAGTATGGGTTTGACCATCATTCTGGTGATGCAGTACTTGCTGACCTTGCTAAGGTCCAGGACGATGAACTTAAAGGGGAAACCAGAGATATTGTTGTAGTGGATTTCTTTGATAAAGGTGAGTCCAAAAAGGACGATGAGTATGTAGCACGAAAGAGGACCTATTCCATCCTTCCGGATTCTTCTGGAGATGGAACAGATGCATTACAGTATTCGGGAAGTTTTTCTGTGAAAACGGATATTGTAAAGGGATATGCGAAAGTATCTTCTGATGGTAAAACTTGTACATTTAGTGAGACAGTTACACCCTAATATGGCTGTCGATGTGCAGGCAGCGGAAGCAGAAGATGAAATTAAAAAGGAGATTGAGCCATGAGCCAGAACAATGATGAAAGAATTTGGAAGATTAATGGACTCGGATTAGAGTTGGATTTAGAAGATGCAGATGTTTTCGAAAAAGTGATGAAGTCTTTTGAGCAGATGGATGAAGATGCAAAGAGTCTGGACAAGGTGGGAAGTATGCCTAACTTCATTAGAGGCTATTGCAACATTCACTATAAGTTTTACGATAGAGTATTCGGAGATGGAACAGGTGAAAGAATCTTTGGTGGCAAGAAAAATACCAGAATCTGCGATGAAGTTTATGATAATTTCCTTAGCTTTATGCAGGCAGCAGTTAAAAAAGCAAATGCGAGACGTTTTGAAATGTCTAATAAATATGCTCCAAACAGAGGCAAGGGAAAAGGAAAGAAAAACTTTAAGCTCTATAATGGCACACAACAATGAATCTTTTGTACGAATCATTTCCGGACTACGTAGTTATAAATGGAAGAAAAGTCAGGATTGTAACAGACTTCCGAGAATATATAAAACTTATAGATCTCCTGAAGGATAATGAAGTTGATACGGTGGATAAAGCTAGGTTGATTCTACAGTGGTTCCTTGATGATCCAGGAGAAGATTTTTCGGAATGTCTGCGGGCACTATCTGATTTTGTGACAAATTACAAGGGGCAGAAAGTTGAAAAGAACTCTGAAGAAGAGAATGAAAACGGTAATCTGCAACGCAGTCCAGTAATATCATACAGCCAGGATGCACCATATATCCTATCCGGTTTTTTAGAATGTTATGGCATCGACTTGACAGAGATTCCTTATATGCATTGGTGGAAGTTTCAGATGCTCATAGACGGGATGAACGAGGACTGCGAACTAAAGAAGAGGATGGGATATAGAAGTGTTGATTTAAGCAAAATCAAAGACAAAGAAGAAAGAGAAAGGATTAGGAGAATTCAAAAGCAGATAGCAATCGTTGATCAGAGTGTAAGCAGTGAAGAGATTGGAGATGCTTTTGGGAATATGATGTTTTGATATGAATATAAAAGCAATTCCATTTGAGAGAAAATGGTACTCGTGTCCATACTGTGGAGCACATTTGCTGATTTATGATAACACGGCTCGAAGCAGCGGTGTTTTTTTGAAGTGTAAAAAGTGTGGAAGCGAGGTAGAAATAAAAATAAAGAATAAGTGATAGTGCATTAGTGAGCCATTGAGCCGTGCATATCCGAAAGGAGAATGTGTATGGGTTACGATGGCTCTTTAAAATTTGATACGAAGATTGATGCAGATGGATTTAATTCTGGAGTTGCTAAAATAAGCAGTGCTGCTAAAAAAGGACTTGCAATAACTGCTGGGGCGGTTGTTGGTGTGAGTGCAGCATTGGGAACGATGACAAAACAATCTTTAGATTCTGTTTCCAAGCTGGAACAAAATGTTGGTGGGGTAGAGACATTATTCAAGAAAAGTTCCAAGACTGTAATTGATAATGCAAATAAGGCTTATAAAACGGCTGGAATGTCTGCAAATGAATATATGCAGAATGTAACTAGCTTTTCAGCATCGTTATTACAGAGTTGCGCAAAAGATACGAGCAAAGCCGCAAAAGTAGCCGATATGGCTATGATTGATATGTCTGATAATGCGAATAAGATGGGGACCAATATGATAGATATCCAGAATGCATATCAGGGATTCGCAAAACAGAATTATACAATGCTGGATAATTTAAAGCTTGGATATGGCGGCACAAAATCGGAAATGGAAAGATTGCTTGCAGATGCATCTAAGCTTTCAGGTGTTAAATACGATATTAGTAATCTCGCGGATGTATACAATGCAATTCATGTCATCCAAAAAGAGTTAGGTATTACAGGAACGACATCTAAGGAAGCAGCCACAACAATCGAAGGCTCAATGAATAGCGCTAAGGCTGCATATGATAATTTTCTGAATGGTTCTGGAACCGCAGAAGAACTTGCGGACTCTATTACGGTTATGATGGAGAATATCGGTAAAAACTTAGGGAAAATTATCCCTCGTTTAGCATCAACAATTCCTGAACTATTTAGCGATTTATGGGATGATATGCAAGGGCAGGTAGAGCAAGGAACTCAGATGGGAGCTGAAATAGCTACCCATATACTTCTTGGCATAACGCAAGGAGTTCCTGACTTTTTATCTGTAGGTGGTCAAATTATCTTGGCCTTAATAAGTTCGATAAGCTCAGCAACCCCGCGGTTGATTGAGTCGGTAGGACAAGCGGTACGTTCTATTAGTTCTGGTCTTGTTGAAGCACTGCCGCAAATTGTAGGCTGTGGAATGCAGATTGTTACCGAAATAGGAACATCTATCACCCAAGCAGCCCCAACATTAATTCCTGAGGCAGTAGAAGTCATTGGGCAACTAGCTACCGGACTAACATCTGCATTGCCCCAGTTGATTGTAGTGGCAGGTCTGGCGATAAATGCGATTAGCACCGGAATTGTGCAGGCATTGCCGCAGTTAATTACTTATGGCTTGCAGATTATTACCCAAATAGGAAATGCAATATCACAAGCAGCTCCGGAACTGATACCTAAAGCGGCCGAAATTCTTGGACAACTTGCACTTGGATTCATCTCCGCACTCCCGCAGTTAATTACCGTAGGCATTCAGATAATCACATCAATTGTCCAGGGACTGATTAACTCAATACCACAGTTGATTGAATATGTGCCACAGATTATTAATTCATTCTGCGCGGCGATCGATACGGGATTATTACAGTTAATTGCGGCCGGAGTAAAAATTATTGCAAATCTTGTTATTGGAATTGTGCAGGCAATTCCGCAGTTGATTGCTGCTTTACCGCAGATTGTTCTTGCTATTTATAACGTATTTATGCATATTAACTTGCTCGGTGCAGGGAAGAGTATTATAAAGAGTTTGGCAAACGGATTAAAAAGTTCGGCTAGTAATGTAGCTGGAGCGGCAAAAAATATCTGCACATTCATTTGGAATCAGTTTGTAAAAACAGACTGGTTAAACCTTGGAAAGATTCTGATTAGAAAATTGGTTTCTGGAATCAGAGGAATGGGTGGAAATGCCGGAAGTGTGGCAAGGTCAATTGCACAGAAGATTTTTACAACAATCTCGAGTGTGAACTGGCTGAGTTTAGGCAAGGCTGTTATTTCAAAACTTATTTCCGGTTTACTTAGCTTGGCCGGAAGGATGGGAAACACTGCTAAGAGTCTTGCAACGAGAGCGGTCAATGCTTTCAGGGGAATCAGTTGGGGAAGTGTTGGTTCGAACATTGTAAGCGGTATTATCGGTGGTGTTGGAGCAATGGCAGGCTCCTTGATAAGTAAAATGCAAGGGCTTGCAAGAAGTGCTTTAGGTGCTGCCAAGAAAGCATTAGGAATTAAATCGCCTTCGAGAGTTTTTAAAAAACAGGTAGGTAAGCACATCGTAACTGGTATAATTGCTGGAGTTGATGCAGAGCAAAAGAATCTTAAAAAGACGATGGAAAGCTTGTGTAACACAGCGGTATCATCTGCAAAGAATGCAAGCAAAAAAGGAAACTTTGAAGATATTGGAAAGACATTTACAGACGGTTTGTCATCCGCAATAGATGCTCAAGTTTCAAAAGCAACAACATCTGGAAAGAATCTGATCAATAAGGAGATCAAATCTGGAAAGAATAAGAACACGGATCAATATGATGAAAAAATAAAAGATTTAAATAAAAAGATTAAGAAAGCTAAAAAAGAGAAAAAAAGCACAAAATCTTTAGAAAAGCAGTTAAAACAAGTTAAAGATAAGAAAAAAGCAGTTGCAGATACGTATTTACAGCTTGGAAAATCTATGATCACAGCCTATAGTAATGCAGTTAAACAGCAGGGGCAGCAGATCATTTCACAAGCAGAAAAAGAGATAGAAGAGTTATCAGCATCTTATCAAGAAAAATACAGCTCATTGATCCAGCAAAGAAGTGACATGATCTCAAAACTGAGAAGTACCGGATCATTATATGATCTGGATGGAGATTTAGAAGCGATTAAAAATTATCAGAATCGTATCAAAGCATTAAAAGGTAAAATCCCAGACACTCTTATGCAGCAGATTCTTGGAATGGATGTCGCAAGTGCCAATGATTATATGGAATATTTGCAGTCACTTGATCCAGATAAATATCAAGACTACATAAATAAATGGAATGAGATTTACAACGGATCAGAATCCTTTGGGAATGATTTCTTTCAAAGTGATCTTAATGATTTGGAGAACACTTATGAGACTGAACTGACAGGAAGATTAAACAATCTGAGTAAAAAAACAAATCAGATTGGTCAGAATACGATGAAAGGGTTTATTTCAGGAATGCAATCCCAGACAAAAGGAATGACCAAAGCTGTAAACTCTATGTGCGATCAGCTCATAAAGAGTATGAAGAAGAAATTAAAAATCAAATCTCCTTCAAGAATAATGAGAGATAAGATTGGTAAATATCTTCCTCTCGGATTGGCAGCGGCATTTGAAAAATATATGCCGCAGGCAACAGTGCAGATGGAAAAAGACATTGATATTTCTTTGGCCGCTATGAGAAAGAAAGTTGAGTCTGTGGAATATCCGGATACACCAGACTATAACGGACAAGGTAAGAATAAGCCAGTTGTAATTGTACAGGATAATAAACCAGTTGAAGTGAACGCAGAGATTCATACGACTGTAGAGTTGGACGGAAAGAAAGTCGGGAAACAAATAACCCCATATGTAAATAAGAATCTCGGAACGGAGCAGGCGAAAGCAGAAAGGAGAAATTGATGTTTGATGTAAAGATAGGTGATTGCAGTATGTATAAAGATTTTGGACTGCGTGCATTATCAATTGATCCGGGGACTGCGGAAGTAGATGAGAAGTTCAAGGAAATCCCCGGGAGGAATGGAGATTTAGATATTACAGATGCCTTGACAGGATTTCCTGTTTATAAAAATGCAACAATGAAGCTCACGTTTGACTTTAAAGATGATAACTATGACTTGTGGCTCATACGTGCAAGTGAACTACGAAATAAAATACACGGAAGAAGATTGAAAGTTGTCCTTGGAAATGATGAATTTTTTTACGAAGGAAGAATTTCTGTTTCTACAGAAAAATTGAATAAACGATACAGTTCCGTAGAAATAACAATAAATCGTGACCCATATAAACTGGAGTTGCAATCCTCGTTGGAAGACTGGTTGTGGGATTCTTTTAATTTTGAAACAGGGATTATCAGGGATTATAAAGATTTGCAAGTGGCAGGAAGATTGGAACTTATTATTCCTGGAAGAACGATGAGGGTTATCCCGGTATTTGATTGTAGCGAAGAAATGACGGTAAGTTATAATGGTACAATTTACAATCTTCCAAAAGGCAAGAGTAAATCCCCTGACTTATTGTTAGGGGAAGGAGATAATACGCTGATATTTACCGGGAATGGAACGGTATCTGTAGATTATCGTGGAGGCAGTTTGTAATGTATAAAGTAAAAATTGGAGATGAATATTTATATCATCCGTGGGATTTGACAAGACAAATTGCTGATCCTAAATTAGATACAGAGTTAAATAAAAATGGTTCTTTTACTTTTTCTGTATATTCGGATAATCCATTTTACGATTCTTTCGAAAAATTAAAAACGGTAATCCGGATAATTGATTTTGACACTCATGGTAATGAAAAAGAAATTTTTTGTTCCCGAGTATTAGATGAAGAGCTTGGTTTCGAAGAAGAAAAGACCATTATTTGTGAAGGCAATATGGCATATCTTCTTGATTCCATCCAACGTCCATACAAGGGAGAATATACTCCAGGCGAACTTTTTCGGTTGTACATTGGGAGACACAATGAGCAAGTAGAATCCGAAAAACAATTTAGAATTGGCAACGTGACGGTAGCGGGTGAAAAAGCCAAGTATGATGAAAGCGATTATAAAGATACCAGAACAGCAATTGATGATAAGTTATTAAATGTTTACGGGGGATATATCCGAACAAGAGAAGAAAAAGGAGAATATTATATTGATTACCTAAAGGAATATGACGATGAAACGGGGCAGGCAGTGACGTTTGGCGAGAATATCTTAGATATTACCAAATATATAAAGGCAGATAACATAAAAACATGCATTATACCGCTTGGAGCAACAAATAGTGCAATAGGAAGACCAGTAACAATCTCAAGTGTGAATAATAATGTGGATTATATTTGTGATTTGGAAGCGGTTAAAGCTTTTGGAAAGATATTTGGTACAGTTTCCTATTCGGGTGTTGAAAGTCCATCAAGATTGTTAGAAAGAGCTAAGGAAGATATTAAAGATCTCGTAAATTTATCTATAACGATTGAACTTACAGCAATAGACCTGAAAGACTTAGGATATGATGTAAAAAATATTAATGTCGGAGATAAGATTCCAGTCAGGTCAAAACCACACGGAATAAACGCATATATGCAAGTAAGCAAAGTAAGTAAAAATTTGAAAGATGTTAGTGATTGTAAGGTAACCTTAGGTTCAACTATAAAAACTTTGACAGAGACCCAGAATACTTATAATAGCGGAATTAAAAGTGTAGAGGTAGTAGCAAGCGGAGCGGCGGCAAGGGCAACAACAGCCGAGAAAAATGCCGCAGAAGCAATAAAGGCAGCAGGAGAAATCACATTCAACACAATCTACCCCATCGGTAGCATCTATATGAGCGTAAATGATATAAACCCAACAGAACTCTTTGGTGGCAAATGGGAACTATTAAGTAAAAGTGAAACCATTCCTATTTATTACATGTGGGAAAGAAAGGAGGATGACGTTGATAAATGATTTATTGAAAAAGATAAAAGAAGCCATCTATGGGGAAGAAGTCCGTAGCAGCATACATGATGCGATAGAACAGTGCTACAAAGATGCGACTGGGCATCCAGATTCAGTTGCGGCAACAGTCAAGGAAATCGGAGAGGTATCTGCAAATCTATCAAAAGAAACCGCTGACCGTAAGGCCGAGGTAAACACAGAGCGTAAGAGGATTGACAATCTAATTGCATCCGGTACTGCACAAACACAGGAAATTGGAAAAACTGTTCTTTGTACATCTTCCGGTGGCACATCTGTAACATTGAAATATTTAGCTGGAAATATCGTTTATGACAAAATGTTTAATAATATTGAATCGAAAGACGATGATTTCGTATCGATACCATATCCTCAGCATGGATATGTCGCGAAGTTGCGAAGACCGGGATTGTACAACATGAAATTTGTTGTACAAGTAAAAAGAACATCTGGACTCCCTGAGATTCCGATGAGAATCATGTTAAATTCGGGTAATAGTTTAGACGGAAATTTCGAGATAATCAAAACAGAATATCTTGTATTTCCGGCAACGAGTTCCATTTCACTTTTTCGAAATGTCGAGTTTATGTTTGCAATAAATGAGCCAACATACATTAAATTGTCCGTTACGAATGTATGTGACGGTTCTGGTTCGTTTGATTTTGCTGCAGGCGACTGTCAGATTACGGCAATCGACTGGAGAGGCAAACAGTCAGCTGACTTGTCTGAATTACATGATTTGCGTATCGGAGTGGACGGTACTGTATATGGAACAGCCGGGGAAGCGGTAAGAAGTCAGGCGTCCGGCACACCCAAAAATCTTATCCCGACTTCCACCAAAGAATTTGAGGCACTAGGCATTACGGTAAAAGTAAAGGGACATGAATTTAGCTTGTCCGGAACTGCGACAGATAACGGAACAATTAGGCTTATTAATGAAACGACTGATACTTTGGGGATGATAACAGGAAAAACATATTATGTATATGGATTTCCGTCAGGAACGAGAGCCACGTTTCTATCTGGGGAAAATGTTTGCGGGACGATGGTCCTTGCGGATACAGACAATACGTTTGATGTGCCGGAAAAAGCAGACAGGCTATGGCTTGAGGTAATCGTCAAATATAAAGACACTCTAAGTTATATCAACACACTCAAAATATGTGATATAGAGTATAAGACCTATCAGGAACAGATCGATGAAGCGAACGCGAAGATAGAGGCTTTGCAGGCAATCATCACAAAGCTTGTCACAGCACCTACGTTGACCGCAGACACAAACGGTAACTTACAAATTACAGAGAACGAGGAGGGATAGGATGCAGCCGGTATTAAAATTTGTTGTAAACAATCAGATTATTGAGCGGACAGATACATTTGTACCAGTACGTTCTAGCAAGAATTATCTCTACGCAGAATTTGACTTCCAGACGAACGATTGGAGCGGCAAAAGCAAAACAGTCCTGTTCCGGAGCGGAGATAATGATCCTATTTCGGTATTACTGGGCGAGACAAATACTTGCCTTGTGCCAGCGGAAGTTCTTGCAGGAGCATCTTTTAGTGTGTCAATTGTCGCAGGCAATCTTATTACCGCGAACGTAGTAACAATCAAGCTGTATGAGTCAGGCTATAAAACGGGAGACATCCCGGAACCGTCTGAAACTCTGTATGAGCAGTTAATGACAGCATTTGACGAGACGAAACAGACGGTAATTGACAGTGCAAAAGAATCAGAATCATGGGCACATGGTCACGCAGACTATCCTGATCGGCAGAAAGACAATGCTGCATATTATGCAGAACAGGCCAGGAATGCAGCGGAAGAAGTACCGGGGCGAGTCACAAAAGGAAAAGAAGAAATAGACAATTATGTTAAGCAGAAAGAGGTAGAACTAAAGGGAGAAACAGGAAATGTCTACTTTGCCGGCTTCGCAGTCGTAAAAGGCCGGTTAAAAATGTATTCAGACCCTACAGTGGACAAGGTGAGGTTCCGAAGAGAAGGAAGCCGCCTAAAGTATAGATTAGCACTATAGAAAGGAAGGCGAGGAGATGCAGACAGAAAATACATATGTTGAAACCGATTTGGGCAATATTGCACTAAATCCCAGAGGCGAGTATTCGGGTGAGGCATCGTATGAGTATTTAGATACCGTTTCGTATATGGGCGGCTCATATGTGTGTCTTGCAGAACTGACAAAAACCATCAGCGGAATTGCGCCGGCGCAAGGCGAAAACACAGATTATTGGCAGATGCTGACCCTACCGGGACAGTTAACCCCGGAAGCGGTTGCGATGCATGACGATGTAGTCAACAAGGCCAAACAGGTTGAAACATCCAGGGCGGCTGTAGAGCTGTCTCAACAGGAAGTCGAAGCCGCACAGGCAGACGTGAGTCAGATGCGGCAGGATACGCAAGAAGCATCCGAGGAGGCTGCTGTAAGCCGGGACAGTGCGGCAGGGTATGCACAGACAGCAGAAGCCTCCAGAACGGCGGCAGCGGAATCTGAACAGAATATTAACGCACAGGTAACTGGCTTTGATACACATGTTACAGAAAAAACATCTGCAGCAGAGACAGCTGTTGAAGAGGTGAGAAAAACAGCCATTAATGCAATTACGACACAGCAGGATGTGTCTACGAAAGCGGTTACGGATGAGGGAACTAAGCAAACAAAAGCTGTTAATGATGCTGGAATTACAAAGACAGACGAGGTAAATGCCGCAGGCAAAAAACAAGTTGAGAATGTTGAAGCAGCAGGACAGGTGGCGGTAGGTGCGGTCGAAACACAGCAGAGTGAATCTGAGAAGGCGGTATCGGATAAAGGCACAGAACAGATTAGTGCTATTAACACGGCAGGCGATACACAAGTAATGGCAGTCGAGAATGCAGGGGCAACACAAATAGAAGCGGTTGAAGAGGAAGGAAATCAGCAGAATGTAAATATCACCGAAGCAGCGGCACAGGAATTAATTAAGCTGCAGCAGGTGGCAGCACAGTTCGCCGAGGACCATGAGCAGATTGAAACAAATAAAAATGATATAGCAACTTTAGTTAAAACGAAGATTCAGGCGTGGTTTCCAGGAAAAACTACAGAGGATTCAACACTTACTACTAAAGAGAGCGCTTTGAGCGATACGGCCGGCAACTCCATCTTAGACTTAGAAGGAAATGTAATTACAACAACTGTCGAAGTAGTTTCTCCAAAGCCTCCATATTACCTAGGGGATTTATGGGTGAGTGATGATGCTGTATACATCTGTACAACGGCGAGAGAGGATGGCAACTTTAAAAACTTTGACTGGTTAAAGATTTTAGAAAGGAAGTAGATTATGGCAAATTGGAAAGAATACACAACAAAAACGACACCAGAAGATGCAGATGAGATTATGATCGCTGATTCTGAAGCTAATGCAAGCAAGAGAACCCCATTCAGTGGACTGTGGAACTGGATTGCAAATAAATTAGCAACTGCAGTAATCTCGCAGTTAGAGACTCAAAACAAGTCAATTATTCCGGCTCTCAATGAATTAAATAGTAAGA
>UMCO01099855.1_pt1 | contig 14872 bp, 18 predicted proteins | sample 1964251 | NCBI WGS metagenome assembly UMCO01 (sample SAMEA4835970, study PRJEB28245) | human gut metagenome | biome: gut microbiome; material: fecal sample | place: Denmark | collected 2008
GGCGCTCCAACTGAATCATCACATCAGCAAAGTCACCGTCGCCATTGACATTCAGTTCTCGAATCAGTAGCAGATTTGCGCGGGTCATCCATAGCACCTCGTTTCTTTTGTGAATTTTCAGATGAAAACTTCTTCTTATGTGTTTTTATCCGCTCCTCTCTTCGCATTTATGGGATTATATATAAAAAGGCACACGGGCATAGAGCCTCGTGTGCCTTGTGGACGGAACCGCCTAAGTTAGAATTGTTCCACCAATGGGCCGGAAAACAAAAAAACTCCCAAAGGCATAAACCTCTGGGAGTTTTAAACACGGTTACTTTGTTTGCTTTGGGCAAACAACGGATACTATATGTCTGCATTATACAGGGATGGATCAGAAATTGCAAGAGGGAAAGTATCGAATTGGATGTCATGGCGCGGGAAAACTATTGCCATTTGTCCATACACAGGGTATAATAGTTTCAATCAGTCTCAGAAATTGCTTTGAGCAGTTTACAGTGAACAGTGTTACACGGTGTCTGAAAGCCTGTTGGCTTTTGGGCACTTTTTGTTTTTCAGACATGCAGCGCAGATACAAAGGAGTGGTGGGTACCAAACTGGCATCTGTGTTGCTCCGTCATAGTCCTAACTGCGTCTCAGACAGGACTGCTGTCTGGCTGCGCCGGGCGGAAGAGTTCTACATCAGCAATCTCGACCCCACAAAGTTCGCCTACAACAGTCTCCTGGAAAGCGACTTCAAGCGTTGCGTGTTCATCGACCATATACTCCACCGCTGTTAAGGCATAGTCAAAAAACGGAATACAGATCCGGTGGATATACTCGGAAAAAGCCTCGCCCTCACTGATTTCCTCATAGCCCTTGATGGTCTCACACATATACCGCTGAAAATCAGCGGCGAGTTTGACTGACGAAGTTTCACCGACGAATAGATCGAGGAAAATATACCCGAAAATAATGAAGTACCAAAAATATACCGGGTGTTCTCTGGTGATAAGAGAGCGGAAGTCTGCTTCTAAGGCGCCGCGTTGAGTGGCCTTCTGGGCCTGCTCAAGCAAATCCAAAACATTAAACAGTGCATCTGGATAGTTGGTCACAAACTGCCATCTTCTATACAGTTCCGGGTTTACTGTCTCAATTTGATTAAAATACTCTACAAAGTATCCCATGATATCTTCACCGATATCATACGCCAGAAATTCCTCTGCGTTGAACGTATAGGAGTCCCATCTATGCATGGCCGCTTCCCGGACAAATTTATTGTATATTCGGATAAATCGCTCCTTGTCGCTCTCTTGCAGGGAGTAGGCAGAACAACCCAGTGCATCAGCCAGAGCAGGAAGGTTTTTTTCCAATGGCTCCCGCGCTCCTAACTCATATTTTTGATAATTGCTGACGGCCATCCCCAGTTTGTTCGCCACCTGAGCCTGGGTCTGCCCACTGCGCTGCCGATAGTATTTGATTCGGTCCATCATTCGGTCCATGACTATGCACTCCCAACATACAAAATTGTATGTATAGTATAACACATACTTTTTTGTATGTCAACAGAAAAATAAAGAACATCCGAATATGTTTTCAAAGCGGTTCTGATGCTGCTCTGTTTCCTGATGCCGGCCCGGGATTAGCCTGGGCCACTGTACAAGAAATAGATCGGTTTATCGGCCGCTTTTTTTATATAGATCCCCGCTGTCATTGTGGCCGGGGCGTCCCTGTTCTGCGGTGCGCCCTGCGGCACACCGATTATATATAGATCACATCAAAAAAGGAGATATGAGAATGCCTTATAATGTTGAACTTTGCTACGGATATTTTGAAGGCGAATGTGGTATTTATCACGCATTTAGGCTTGTAGCCCCGGAGAAAGATTTTCCCGACGATGTGGAGAAATCTCTTGCGGAAAGCCTTGAGACCAAAGCAGACAATCCGAATTTCAAATGGGACTGTATGCACCTCAATTTGCCGGATGCCATTGTGGAACGCATCAAAGCGGATGGTGTACGGGAGTATCTTACTGCTCAGAAAGGTGAACATCAGGACATACAGCGGTCTGTGGACCAGCAAAACGATCATGCGAGAGGAACTTACCAGACGAAGTATATCAGGGTGTTGGGCCATGCAGAAGTTACAGTTTCAGTCCGGATCAAAGTCAGAGATGATGAAACACTTAGCGAGCAGGATATATATGCCAGGGCTGGAAAGAAATTTGGAGGCATCATGGCCTTTGTCGGCAATGGCGGCATGGATAAACTCATCGGTGTTGAGGGCGAAGGGGAGACAATTTCAGCCGATGAGGCGCCGGTGTTCGATGACTATATGGAGGAGTGAACAGTATGAAAGAGAATAAACAGGTGAATCCCGCTGTTTCCAGCTGCACTGCAGAGATTGTTCAAAAGGATGGACTTGCCAAGATTTCCCGCAGTCCTGGTATTGCTGTACACAACTATATTGTGGGCGGCGGTTGGCGAGGATGTTCCAACGAGTTGGACACCGTTGTCATGCGGGAAGCCGAGTTCCTGCGGGACCACTATCACATCAATGTTACCATCCGGTTTAATTCGAATCGGTTGAGCGGCGGGGCATGGCTGATCGACTCCAAGAAGGACGGCATCGGCAGCAACAGCAGTATCGGCCTGGGTGCCAGCCTTGTGAACAGCAGACTGCGTGCAATTTTATTGGAAGAGAAGATGAAGATGTCCAGCGAGGAATTCCGGCGACTGTGCCGCGAAACGGATTCCATGATGTTCTCCACACACATCGACCTCAAGAAAGCAGAGCACTGTGTACCCGCAGATAGTAAATATATTCTTCTGGATTCAGAACACCGGGATTTTACATCTTTAGATGAGGCAATCTGCTATCTCAAAACCCATGCTTTCGGGTTAAAACAGGAAAGGATTTGAGGAGAAAGAACATGAATGAAGTCAAAAGACAGGCGACTGAGACAATGGACGAACTGCATCAGACCATCCCGTACTGTAGTTACTGTGCGGTGATGGATGGGCTGCAGGAGATAGAGACTCTGCGCGACCGGGATGAGGAACTGGAGAAACTCTGGGCTGAGTTTGGAGATGTGCCGATGAACCCGGAGACCGAATGTATCGAGGCCCCATTCATGGGGTGGGGGGTCGGTATTCACCGGGAGGAAATATGGAGTTGGTTTGATCAGCGGTATAGCAAGGGCATTGCCTACCTGCTGTACGGAGGTGCCGAGGATTATGTACCGGAGACAAAGCGGCTCTATGGATTAAGGAAGCGCTGCTTTGAGTGCGAATCTCGGTCTTGCCAGTTCAATCATGACGGAGAATGCAGGTTCGTTCTGGTTCATGAACGGGAGCCGCAGATTACGGAAGCGGACGGATGCATTGATTACGACTATTCAGAAGAGAATACGTGACGATAGATAGAGATACTGGTGAACACTGGTCTGATGCTATGTGTGAGGCCGGATGCGCACAGACTATATCTGGAACAAATCTGGAGGAGACATGAAACAATTCGATTTATTTGAGTGCCAGAAAGAATTGGATATCCAAGCAAAGCGGGAACAAATGTTTCAAAAATGGAGGCTGCTTCCACCAGAACGCCTGATTCTGGCGGGAACTCCGGACAGACGCCGACTTGGCGAAGAACTGGCAGATGGATACTGCATGGTCTGGGAACAGGCCCTTCATCGTTGCCAGGGACTCCCGCCCAATCAGGAGATTTGGCTAAACCACATAGAGAAGCCTGAGTATTGGGTCATGAATTGGAATGATGATCCATGTGGAGAGCATATTGAAATCTGCCCATTTTGCCACGCCAACCTCGCATGTGGGGAGGGCGATGCGGTTCTGATTAAAGCCGATGATGGTTGGTGGCGCATCCTGGGCTTCATGGAAGCAGAGTGATGAGCAACAGGAGCAGGAAGTTGGCTTTCCATACAAAAGGAGTCCGCAGGTTACAAGCCTGTACCTTGCAACTGATAGAATCCCCTATAATGAATCATCAGGGAAGGAATGCGAATATGAATTTTTCAGAAATCAGACACGATTATATTTGGGGCCCCGCAGTGGAAAACGGCGCAAATGGTGGCCATGACCTGCTTGCCGCCGTTTCCATCGATGCTTGGAAGAGCGCAGACGACAATGAAGAGGGTGAGGTCCTCGCCAATGTGCTTCTGACAGCGCATGGCGACATGATTGTAGACTTTCACGATAATGGGGTCAGGATGCATCAACCGGTTCTGGATCACATCCGGGCAGCAGAAGAAACCCTGAAGCAGATCTGGCAGGAAAAGGTTTGCCAGTACAGCGGGAAAATAGTCTGTGCCACGGTACTGACCATTCCGCGCAGCGTGATGGATCAGATCAATGACTACCTGAACGCTGATACAGAGGATGCCTATCAGGGGGAGGACAACACCATCACCTATACAGCTCATTTCCCCGATGGGAAAGAAATGGATGTGAAGTGCTGCGGCTGCCGAGACGAATCCTCATGGACGGAGGCGGTTCTCTTCGATAAAAACGGTGCTGAATTGTGCTGTAGTGAACCTGCCGATGAGTATGACGGAACATGGACCCTGGAGAATGAAGGGGTGGAATACATCGTCTACATCGCAGTTGAGAAATAAGGGCAACTAAAGTTATTCAGAAAAGCAGACAGGGCGGGTATCTGTACAGATACCCGCCCTGGTGCTCTCTCAGAATGGATGCGTTAATTCTCGCTTGTATCCTGTCTGCTTCGGCGTTTCTGACGCTGAGGCGTCTTTTTTTGCTGCTTGGCGTCCATCTCGTAGAGCCATACACTAACCGGGGCGTTCCAAGGCTCGTTTTTGCTGGGGATATTTTTGATCAGACTCTGGGAGGTCAGCCCCAGACGCTTGGCCAAGGCGATATCCGCATCGTTCAACCGGCACTTTTTCTTGGCATTCTGCCACATCTGCTCACTGTACATTGCCACACGCCCCCCTGATATACAGTATTATATAATCAGTAGTAATACAAAAAGGATAGATTATTGCGCGCCCCATTCGACAGGCATCCCACTCGGCTGTATTGTACTCTGCGTCAGAGTCTATCAGCAGACAGGTGAAAAAAGAGTGCTTCTCGTAAATTTTTCACCAATTTCGTCACAGGTCAAGCGACTTATGTGTTTCGACGACAATGCTCCAACTGGGGAACGTCCATGACTTATCACATTCTGACAACCCTACCTGTGGATATATCCTTTGGTGCCTGCTCTGGGTCTACAAACTGGACGCCGCCTGTAACGGCGTATGGTGTTTCCACTTAAAAACGCTTTACAGCGGTTTGGTTTGTCTGTACAATAATTCTATAAATTGGCGTTTCTAAAGGAGGAGTATCATTATGAACAATAAATCAATAGTAGGCGCATTGCTCATACTCGCATCAGCTGTTTTATTTTCTGCTTCCCTAATCTGCTCATCGCTTTCTGCTGTCGCAACTGCTACATTAGGATTCATTGCCACATCTAAACCATCAAGTATCACGATTTTGATATACGTCATTAGCGCGCTTCTTGCTGCAACGGGTTTAATATTGATTCTATTAGACTTTAAAGCAAAACATTGATATGTACCCAAGTTTTATGCCATCGTAAGTTCTAGTAGCTGATCAAATCAACATAAATGACAGTTTCTAACTTGTAAGAAAAAGCGGCATCATACAGAGTGCGGAGTATAAGAAAGCACGCAACTATATTAAAACAGGGGGGCTTTTGATCGGAAGCTCCCCCTGTTAGGCTTTATTATGGCGTCCCGGCGGCAAAAATTTATAACCTTACCCATACACGATTTGGATAAAGTCAGCGTTCAGCTTATGACGCAACTCGTAAATGATGCTGGAGATACCCGTCCAACTGCTGTCGAACGAATCAGGATCGACAAGTTCATAGATTTCCCTTTGTGAAAACACCCGTCCGGGCCGCTGGACAAGCAAATGGAACACATCAAACTCCATAGGGGGCAACTCTATGATTGACCCTGCCAGAACACTTGACGGCACGCAACATCAATACACAAAGCCATGCACCGCAGGGAGGCGGAGGGCATAACCGTACATATGAACAGTTTTCCCGCTCTATCACCCCCAATGGCCTCGACGGATCGGCCGCCTTTTATTTGTCCTTTAGCCCTGATTTTATTTTCTGAAAACTGTCGTCGCTGATTGCGTGCTCCATGCGGCAGGCATCTTGCTCGGCGGTCTTGGGCTCTACACCTGCATCCACCAGCAGGCGGGTGAAAAAGCAGTGCTTCTCATAGGTTTTTTCAGCAACCTCTCGGCCCACATCTGTCAGGTGCAAGAAAGAGTCTTCGTCCATAATGAGAAACCCACCCTCTTTCAAAGTAGAGACCGCATGACACACACTGGGTTTCGATACATCAAGATGCCGGGCCACATCTACGGAGCGTACCATACCTTTCTTCCTCTTTAGGACAAGGATTGCTTCCAGATAGTCTTCGCCAGATGCGTGTAATTGTTTCATGGGGAGCTCCTCTCCATCAAGACAGACTCCAACCGGCAGAGTTCATACGGATATGGACGAAATCCTGATAAATACCGGGTTGTTTCATCAACTCCTCATGAGTGCCATGCTGCGAGATCCGTCCGTCGCTGATGACCAAAATCTGGTCGGCGTTCTGGATGGTGTTCAAACGGTGGGCGATGACCAGCAGGGTCTTACCCTTTACCAGCTCAGAGATGGCCTCCTGAATGTAGCTCTCGTTGTCGGTGTCCACACTGGCGGTCGCCTCGTCCAAAATGACAATGGGAGCGTCTTTCAGAATGCAGCGGGCGATAGAGATGCGCTGTTTCTCACCGCCAGAGAGGGTTGCGCCGCCCTCTCCCACCACAGTCTGAAACCCATCGGGCAGAGCCATGATGAAATCGTAGCAGCGGGCTTTTCTTGCCGCCTCATAGACCTCTTCTTCGGTGGCGTCTGGCTTGCCCATACTGATGTTGTTGTAGATCGTGTCCTGGAAGAGATACACGCGCTGGAAGACCATGCTGATGTGATCCATCAACTCTGCGAGGGGGACTTGCCGGGTATCCACACCCCGGATGGCAACACTGCCGCTTTTCACATCCCACAGCCGGGCCAGCAGATTGGCGATGGTGGACTTCCCGCCGCCGGAGGGACCCACAAGAGCGGTCATGGTATTGGGCGACATAGAGAAACTGATGTGGTGCAGCACCTCCTTGTCCTGGTAGGCAAAGGCCACATCATGAAACCGCACCTCTGGCTGGCCGGGCTGTGCCTGAGCCGGAATATGCTGTTTCCCTGTGTCCGGGAGCTCCGGCTCATCCAATACAGCCTCAATACGATCCAGGGCGGCGTTCATCACGGTCAGGCGGGACGCCTCGCCATAAAGCGCCTTGAGCGGCCCGAACAGGTCAAAGACGAACAGGAGAACGCCCAGCACATAGGCCAGAGAAAGGACACCGCTCCGCTCCAGAAAGACCGACAGGCCAAAAATCGCGGCAATCCCAATTCCATAAAGGACATTCAGCCCCATGGTCCACGGGGTCATCTTCCGCTCAAAGGCGAGGGATGTATTTCTGGACCGCTTGAAATTGTCGGTCAGTTCTTCCGACTTCTCGCCCAGCAGGTTATAGCTCTTGATGACCCCGATGCCCTCCACAAAGGACAGCACCGCGTCCGTCAGCCGTTCACTCTGCTCCTGGCGGCCAGCGGCTTCCCGCAGGGAAACCTTGTTCATCCCTCTGGAAACCAGCCACGCCAGAATGGTCACAAGGGCCGCGATCAGGCCCAGCTGCCAATTCAGATAGAACATGAACGCCAGCAGGACCAGGGAGGACAGCAGGTAGCTCATCATGTTGCCCAGCGTGCTCATGGCGACTTCTTCAATGAACACCATATCGGTGCTGAGGACAGAACTGATTTTGCCGATATTGCCGGAGGTGAAGTAGCCCATGGGCAGTTTCCGCAGGTGTCCACCCAGCTCCATGCGCTTCCCGGCAAACATCAGGTAGCCCGCCGCACTCTGGAGGCTGTCGCTGAGATAGTGGACCAGCATCTGCACCAGCACGGCCGCCGCGAGGCCAAGGCCCACATAGAGGCAGGTCTGCCCGGTCAGTGTTCCGGCGGCAAAGCCGCTCAACACCAAAAAGGCCAGGAAGATCGGCATTTTAGACAGGATCGACTCCACAAACGCGCAGGCAAAAGCGCCCTGAATACGCCCTTTATATGGACCGGCAAGTTTCAAAATCCTTGAAAACAGTGCAAACATTTAGTTTCCCTCCTTTGCGGTATGTACTTTCCATTCGGCGCTGTCCTGGGCCGCCTTCCACAGCTTTTGATATTCCGGGCAGGACTGGATCAGATCCTGATGCTTTCCTGACGCAACCAGTTTGCCGTGGTCTACGACGCAAATTTGATCGGCGTTCATAATCGCGGGCAGCTTATGGGCGATGACCACCAGAGTCTTGCCCTTCACCAGCTCCGCAATCGCCGCCTCCATCTTTTCCTCGTTCTCGGGATCGGCGTAGGCGGTGGCCTCGTCAAGCACCACAATAGGGGCGTCCTTCAGGATGGCACGGGCCAGAGATATGCGCTGGCGCTGACCGCCGGAGAGCATCTTACCCGCATCGCCCGCCATGGAGTGAATTCCTTGGGGCAGCTTCTCCAGAAACTCCATGCACTGGGCCTTGCGCGCTGCCTCCAAGACCTCCTCATCGGTAGCGTTCAACCGTCCAATGCGGATATTTTCCAGCAGAGAGGTGTTGAACAGGTATTGATCCTGCGCCACATAGGAAATACGGCTGTTCAGGGCTTCCAGGCTCATGTCGCACAGCTTCTGCCCGCCGATAGAGATGCTGCCTTTCTGCGGGTCATAGTAGTGGATCAGCAGTTTTGCCAGAGTGCTCTTGCCCGAGCCGGACTCTCCCACCAGGGCCGTTTTCTGTCCGGCCTTGGCCGTAAAGCTGATGTCGTGGAGTACCTCATCCTCCACCACCATGGGCTTTCCGTCCGGGCCGGGCTGTGTCTTGGTGTAGCCAAAGAAACATGGTCATAAACGATGGTATCGTCCTTGCCGTGGAAGCTGTCAGGCGTCTGCTGAAGCTCCGGCGCGTCCAAAACCTGTTCCAGCGCAGAAATTTTGTAGTTGAGCTGGGGCATGGTGGGCAGGAAACCCAGGGATTTGAGGAGCGGCATCCCGATGCTCAGGGAGAGGCACAGCACCAAAATCAGGTCCGGCAGAGCCGACCAGCCGGAGAGGACAAACCACGCCCCCAGCGGCAGGGCCAGGATCACAGTGCAGGGCAAGAGGCTGCTGTAAATTGCCATCCAGGGCCACGCTGCCTTGTACCAGGCCAATGTATAATCCCGGTAATCCGAAACATCCTTGCGAAACCGCTCATAGGAGTCCGCGTCCTTGTTGAATACCTTGACAACCTCCATGCCGTTGATGTACTCAATGATAGTGTTGTTCATCTTCTGGCCGGCCATATAGTAGGGACCCATTTTCTTCATGCCAACCGAGTACATGGTCATCATGGCGATCAGGCTGATGGGGATGGAGGCCAGGGACAGCAGCGCCAGCTTCCAGTCCACGAAAAACATAGCCACATAGACCGCGATGGGGACCATCAGGTTTGCGATCCCCTCCGGCATAGAGTGGGCCAGCAGGACCTCCAAACTGTCCACATCATCGACAAACAGCTTTTTGACTGTGCCGGTGCCCTTGTCCTGGATCACGCCCAGGGGCAGCTTCTCAAACCGCTTTTGCAGAGCGGTCCGCAGCCGGAGCAGCGTGTCATAGGCGGCCTTGTGCGGAAGATTGAGCCCCCCGCCATAGAGAACAGCCTGCAAGACCAGGCACACCAGCACCAAAGCCACCCGCAGGATGAGAAACGAAGCCTCAATTTCCGCTCCCATCACCAGCGGAGCAATCACCTGGTAGGCCAGCACAAAGGGCAGGACGCCCATCAAAACGCTGACCAGCACCACCGCTGTGGCCGCGTAGAGGCCCTTTTTATGCGGCCCCGCGTATTCAAATACCTTTTGAAACATGATTTACAACCTCCCATCAATGAAAATACTGTTCCGACAGAGCTTTCAATATCTGCGGCGTGAGCCGGTGGTTTTGAACGGCCCCCTGGTCGTCCAGCTGGACCACCTCCGTACAGGTCCGGACGATAAACTCGAAGTCGTGGGAAACCACAAACACGATCACGCCGGAAGCGGACAACTGCTCAATCAGCCGGCTGACCCGCACCATGGAGTCATAGTCCAGGCCGCTGGTGGGCTCGTCAAAATAGATCACCGGGCTGTCCTTGACGATGGCCGCGCCAATGGTGACCCGCTGCTTCTGCCCGCCGGAGAGGGCCGCCGGGTGCTGCTCCCGGTATTCGGACAGCTCCAGCGCCTCCAGCGCGGCGTCCACCTTCTCTTTGCAGTCCTCCTGAATCCCCAGGGAGAGTTCTTCCTCCACACTGCTGGCAAAGAGCTGGTAATCCGTGTCCTGCATGACCAGATAGGACAGCGCCCGGCGCTGGCGTGGAGTGAGCTTCCTGCCGTCAAATGTGATCTCGCCGTTCCGCTGCTTCAAGAGGCCGGTCAGGATGGACAAGAGGGTGGTCTTGCCCGCTCCATTATGGCCCAAGATGCCGATCACATCCCCAGCGTGGGCTTCAAAGCTGACATTCCGAAAGACCTCCTGCTCTTTCGGATAAGCAAAGGAAAGACCCTGCACACTCAGCAGGTGTTTCCCCATGGGGCGGCGTTCTTTCTCCTGATAATGCTCTGCATCCCGCTCCGGATATGCAGTCCGCAGCCCATAGGATATGCGCGTTTCCTCCGGTAAGGAACAGAACTGCTCCCTTGTAAATTCCTGTTCGATTTTCCCGTTTTGTATGAGAAATACCCGGTCGATTAAATCACGCAGATAGTAAAAGCGGTGCTCCACCACAAAGATGGTGTATCCGTCCCGCTTCAATTTTCCCATGATCTCCGCAAGCCGCTTGGTGGCCGCGTAGTCCAAATTTGCGGAGGGCTCGTCAAAGATATAGACCTTTGGTGAAAGCGCATAGACCGAGCCCACGGCGATCTGCTGCTTCTCTCCGCTGGACAGGGCAAAGATGCTCCGATTAAGATAATCCGTCAGTTCCAAATCTTTTGCGGCTTTTGCGATACGGTCAATGGTTTCCTCACGGGGGAGGCCCATATTTTCGCAGCCAAAGGCCAGTTCCCGCGTGGTGTCCGTCATGAAGAACTGGGAGCGCGGGTCTTGAAACACTGTTCCCACCTGTCCGGCCAACTGTGAGGGTTTCATTTCCAGCAGAGAGCGCCCGTCCATCACAAGGTCGCCCTGTATCTCACCGGGATAAAAGTGCGGGATCAGACCGTTGAGGGAGCGGATCAGCGTGGTCTTGCCACAACCACTTCGCCCGGTCAGGAGGACAAATTCGCCGGTCTGCACCGTCATATCAATGCCACGGAGGGTAAAGTCCTTGCTCTCCTCATAGCGAAAGCTGAAATTCTGAAACGAGATCATGTCACACCCTCCACAAGATGATTTCCCCGATTCGGGTCTGGTCCAGGACCAGCAGCGCCGCCATGAAAAGGATGCCCAGCAGGGACACCAGGATCTCCGGCCAAGAGAAACGAATGGGGCGCAGGGCGTACCGTTTGCACTCCAGCTCCAGCCCCCGGGTAGTGCCGGAGGCCGCCAGCTCGTCCGTGACCTTCAGGCACCGCATCAGCAGGGGAATTAAAATATACTCAATGGTGGCAAGAGGATGAGATACCCGTTTCCACAAGGTATCACTGATCCCCCGGATGTCCATGGTGCTGCGGATCTGCCGGTATTCGATCCGCAGGGTGGGGATATAGCGGAACATGACCACCAGCGGGATCGTCACCGCCTGGGGAAGCCGCATCCGCTGGAGTGCTACCATCAGGTCGTCCATGTAGGTAGTCCGCAAAATCCAAAGGCCCATCATCACAATGGGGATCAGCTTCAAAAGCGTCACACCGAACACGCTCATAATCACGCTCAATACCGGCACCTGCACATAACGGAGTAAGGCGTTGAGATAGGCGACGATGATGTAGGCCGCAATCATCTTCAAGGCCCACTTTCCCCCGTTTCCTACGGCGATAAACAGGCCATACACCAGCATGAGCGCGAGGCTGACCACCTCCCCGGCCAAAAAGTAACTGACAAACCCGATACAGACCAAAAGTAAAATCTTGCAGCGGGGATCTAACAGTGCCGATCCATGAAGGGGCTGCTGTTCAATGATTTGTTTGATTTGTGATTCTTCCATTCCAATGCCTCCCTATCCAAATCAAAGCGCGGGGCCATTTTCAGCCCCGCGCCCTGAGATCAGGCAGCCCGCTTGCCTGCGTTTGTCTGATTGACTGCCGAGGGGCTGTGCCTTGTTATTTGACTGAAACGAGTCCGGCTTTGATAAAGTGCTTCTTCAAAGCCTTCTGCCCAATCACGGCGCCGATCAGTCCACCCACCAGGCCGGCCGCAACGATGACCACCAGCATAGGGACGGAGGTGATGTTCAGCATCCCGTCTATGTACTCCTGGGCAATGTTGTTCTTCTCCATGGCGCCCACAAAGGCGCTCTGGAGGAACTTGATGGGGCAGATGGCGCTGAAGGCAAAAATGGCGCTGAACAGGGCGTAGGCCACGGTCATGGACTTCATGGTGATTTCCTTTCGGCCCATGACCAGAAAATCGCAGATCACGCCGCCGATCACCAAGCCGATGGGGATAAACCAGAAAGCGCCCACCAGCAGGAACAGGATGGCTTGGATTGCGGAGCAGATAGTGAACACACCTTTTTTCGGCACCTTAGCCAGTAAGAGCATCATCACGATACCATTGGGAATTGCAACAACAGATGGGTAGAACACATTGGTCACTGGACCAGCAACACTCATAATGGTGCTGATAATCATGCAGATGATCCACATGAGGGCGGTCAGGACGCCGATCAGGATAAAATCTTTCGCATTCAACTTTTGTTTCATGCTTTGCCTCCTCTATACAACAATATGCGTTGAGGTTAGCAATTACTAACCTCAACGCATATTGTATCAGTTATGCTTTTCTAATTCGACCCAAAACCTACCCGTTTTTACCCAAAAGCAGTTGAATGTCACTATTTTGAATTGCTGAAACGGGATGCCCTGTAATTTTTGGGGGCAACACCGTATTTCTTCTTAAAGGCGGCCGCAAAATTGCTTGGCTTTCCATAACCGACAATCGTGGCGACCTCACCCACATTCCGATCTCCGTCCAGCAGCAGTTGAGCCGCCTGTATCAGGCGTTGTTCAATGATATATTGATGGATCGGCATACCGTAAAAAGAGGAAAATCCACGCGTCAGTTTGGTAAGGCTCAGATGTACCTGTTGAGACAGTTCTTCACAAGAGGGGGCGAAGGCAAGCTGGCTGTCGATGATCCGCTTCGCCTCCATGATGGCGGTCCGCTCTGTCCGGGACATGGAAATATTTTTACCCATCAGAATATCCAATTCCAGAACTTCCCCCAGATAGATAGACAGCAGCTCCAACAACTTGCCATCCAAATAGAGGTAGCCCAACCCTCCGCGATATTGAGAAAATTTGCTTATTTCCGATAGGACCTGCTCCATAACAGGGGTGACAGAAACTTTGGCAATGCCATTTAGGAGTTTCTTTTCGTAAGCCGCAATTTCCTGCCCGTCAAAGTAATCGGCAAGGAGTTGTGAAAAGTAGGGCGTAGGAATTTTAATGCTTTTGAATGAGAAGTTGCTGTCCTTTTTGTAACAAATATATTCTGTACCATCATGTCCGGCATAAATACAAGACTCGTTTTTCTGAATGGCCATAGAGCGATGCCCATTCAAAATACCCCAGGAAATTCCATCGTTCAGGCAGAATATGATCTGCATATATTCCTTGCTAACAGGTCCCTGCACATTCATATCAGAGCGATAATTCATCTGCCAGTCTGAAAGAATGACACCATGTTTGATTTTTGTTTGAGAAACCCGGCCTTGTCCAACCTCTGAAGGAATGTCCATAGTGATTGTCTGAGGGGTATTGGTTATTAAGTCATTATAAAGTTTAGCAAGATATAGATTACTATGTGGCATAAGCCACCCCTTTCTAACCCACCATAGTTAGTGCCTGCTAATCTAATAATACTTGATTTTTTCTTGATGGTCAAGAGAACTTCACACCACGATGTTGTTGTATATTTTGCTCAAATCTGAATTGGTGATATCGGCATAGTATTGACGTACTGCCAGAATTATGTTATACTAAAAAAGTTAGCAGACGCTAACTAGCGCGTAGAAACACAGTAAAAAGTAATAGACCCATTACTCTACCATCCTGTCTGAGATTAAGCGGTGGTACTTTTATTAAGAAGCGGATATAAAATCGCAGGCATAAAATAACAAGGAAGAGTCCCTTGCCAAATAGAAGGATCCACTTATTAAGAAATACTGATGATGGGCCTGCGCATAGGATAAGCGGATCAATCCGTAGAAAGGGGCATTGCTCATCAGAATGAAGCAATGCCCTTTTTCCTTAGAGTTCTTCTGTTTCGCCCAATCCGCACTCTCGCTGACGTACATCAAGTATGGTATCCACAATAGCAGCAATGAGCATCCGCTCCTTTGGTGTACACTGCAGGATTATCTGTGCCAGATGCTTGCTCTCATTTTCCACTTCCTGTTGCGGCCCATAGAAGATAGCATCGGCAGATGCCCCCATAGCGCGGATAATCCGCACCATTACATCGGCCTTAGGGATTTTCTCACCGAGCTCGATTGCAGCCAAGTACCGTGGAGAGATATGGGCGCGCTCGGCAATTTGCTCTCTGGAATAACCAAGCCGTTCA
>UMCO01024535.1_pt1 | contig 14842 bp, 12 predicted proteins | sample 1964251 | NCBI WGS metagenome assembly UMCO01 (sample SAMEA4835970, study PRJEB28245) | human gut metagenome | biome: gut microbiome; material: fecal sample | place: Denmark | collected 2008
GATGTACTACGGCAACCAGCAGTTCCTGTTCGTCTACGAACAGTTCGATGACGTCCGTCTGGTGGCCGCACCGCCCTCGTCGATCGGCAAGTTCGGCGGCGATACCGACAACTGGATCTGGCCCCGCCACACGGGCGACTTCTCCGTATTCCGCATCTATGCATCGAAGGAGAACAAGCCGGCGGCCTACTCGCCCGACAACGTCCCCTACCGCCCGAAGAAGTTCTTCACCATCTCGACCCGGGGCATCGCGGAGGGCGACTTCACGATGATCTACGGATTCCCGGGCAACACGCAGGAGTACATCCTCTCGGATGCCGTGGGCTACATCGCCGAGCGCTCGGACCCGGCCAAGATCGCCATCCGCGACGGCCGACTCGGGATCATCGCCGAGGCCCAGGCCTCGGACCCCGCGCTGCGGATCCACTACGCCGCCAAGCATGCGACGATCGCCAACGCCTGGAAGAAGTGGCAGGGCGAGGTGCTCGGCATCACGCGCCGCGGCACCGTCGCCTCGAAAAAGGCCTACGAGGAGGCATTCGACCGCTGGGCGCAGGACAAGCCCGAATACCGCCGCGTAGTGAGCGACCTCAAGGCCGAATATGCCCGGATCATGGATCCCTACTTCGCCCGCGAGATCACGCTCGAGACCCTTGCCGCGCTGCCGGGCAAATACACCCCCGAGGAGCGGGCCGAGGAGCTCTTCGCTCGCCGAGAGCCGACCGAACGGGCCCTGTGGCGCTACCTCTTCGGCGAATACGCCCGCCGCTGCCCGGCAGAATACCAGGTCCCGACGTTCCTCGACGGCGTGGCCGAATACGGATCGCCCGAGGCCTATGCCGAGCAGGTTTTCCAACAGGTATGGAGCGGCAGCGACACCACGGCCGTCAATGCCCTGCGCCGCGACACGAAGCGCATGCAGGAGCATATCGTCTGGATGCTGGGGACCAAGTCGCTGCGCAACCTCACGAGCAGCCGCCTCAACGCACTCTACACGACCTACATCCGGGGACTGCGCGAATGGGACGGCGAGCGGGCCTTCTACCCCGACGCCAACCTGACGCTGCGCGTGGCCTACGGCTCGATCGCCGGCTATGAGTATGCCGACGGCGAGTACCACAAGCCGCTGACGACCCTCGACGGCATCATCGCCAAGGACAACCCCGAGATCTACGACTACGACATCCCGCAGGCGCTGCGCGACCTCTACGCATCGAAGGAGTACGGACGCTGGGCAACGGAGATCGACGGACGCCGCACGGTGCCGGTCTGCTTCCTGGCCTCGAACCACACCACGGGCGGCAACTCGGGATCTCCGGTGCTGAATGCCCGCGGCGAACTGGTGGGCATCAACTTCGACCGCACGTGGCGCTCGACGATGAGCGATATCGCCTTCGATCCCTCGATCTGCCGCAACATCGGTGTCGATATCCGCTACGTGCTCTTCGTCATCGACCGCATCGGCGGGGCCGGCTATCTGCTCGACGAGATGAAGTTCAGCGGGAAAAAGTGACAATTTTGGAATTTTTCACTATATTGTCCCGGCAAACCTATTAAACAGGACATGCTATGAGACATTTCGATGCATTTGTGAGATGGACGGCAGCACTGCTGCTGACGGTTCTGTCGATTGCCTGCGGCAAGGACAAGACCACGACGACGGAGGGATCGGCAATCACCGGAAGCTCCTGGAGCCAGACCGAGACCATTGAGGCCGCCGGGGCACAGAAGGATTTTTCGTTCACGGCCCGCGGACAGTGGAGCGCGCAGAGCGACAACCCCGACTGGTGCGAGGTGCTGACCCCCTCGGGAGACAAAGGCGCCGCAACGCTGCGGATCGACGTAGCCGAGAACAGCAGCGAAAGCCCGCGTTCCGCCATCATCCGGATCTCGGTGGGCAGCACCACGGAGAGTTTCAAGATCCTCCAGAAGGGTACGGCCGGAGCTCCCGAGATCAACGTGCTGGTGGACGAGGTGCTGGCGGCATACTATCTGTGGAACGAGGAGTACCGGGCGCTTGACCGCGACCTGTCGCTGCCCTACAACGGGGTCTACGACAACTTCGTATACCATACGCTGATGAGCATGGAGACCAACACGCTCGACAAGAAATACAACGAGCGTTACGGGGAGTACCACATCTACTCCTACCTCTCGCGAACCCCCTCATCGGGACAGAGAAGCGCCGCGACACGCAGTGGTGTAAACCACGGTGTCGAGAAGGACGACCCCGTGCCGAGTTTCGGTATCGGCAACTACGCCCTCGTGTCGTTTGTAGACCAGTCGGGACGACCGACGGGGCAGATCGGGCTCACGCTGTTGAGCATCATCCCCGAATCACCGCTGGCCAAGGCCGGATTCCGCCGCGGCGACATCATCGCCACGATTGACGGCAAAACCCCGACCGAGCAAACCTACGCCACGGAGTTCACGCGCCTGATCGCCCCCTCGGAGGGGCTGAAGGTCACGCTCACCAAGAACGAGGCGAACGCACAGCCGATCGAGGTCACGTCGGTGAGTCTGGATCCCACGCCGATCATCCGCGCCGAGGTACTTGAGGGTACGCACGTCGGATACATCGTCTACGACAGCTTCGACGCCGCCTACGACAACGACCTGCTGGCCGCCATCAAGAGCCTCAAGGAGGCCGGCATCACCGATCTGGTGCTCGACCTGCGCAACAACGGCGGAGGACATGTCATCACTTCGAACATGCTCTCAACCTGCATCGGAGGCAGCGCATGCCAGGACCGCGTCTACCAATACTACCGCTACAACGACGAGCGGATGGCCGACTGGAAACAGACCTCCGAAACGTTCGGCATGAGCTATGACCAGACGGCGAAGCTCTTCTTCGAGAAGTTCTACTACTCGAACTATTACGGCGTCTCGCTGGCGAACTATGCCCTGAACCTCAGCCGGCTCTATGTCCTCGTCAGCGACGGTACGGCATCGGCGAGCGAGGCGGTCATCAACAGTCTAAAGGGCATCGGACTTCCCGTGACGCTCATCGGTTCGAAGACCAACGGCAAGAACGTCGGCATGAATGTCTTCACGTGGAACAACATCGAAGGATACGACTACGAATTCGCCCCGATTTCGTTCCAGGGCTACAACGCCCAGAAGCAGTCGGTGGATCCGAAGGGCATCACTCCCGACTACGCGGTCAGCGAGACGGCTTCGGGAGGATGGTACGTGGATTTCGGTCCCGACGAGCCGCTCGTACACAAGGCCCTCGAACTGATTGGCGCAGCCGACGCATCGGCAACTACCCGCAGCGTGAAATCCGTCGGCGCGGTTCAGCGCGGAGGCATCCGGCAGGCCTTTGAACGGCCGAACGGCATGATCCGCACGATCGACCCGAAAGAGATGTAACGCATTGCATTACACGCATACTACGGAAACGGCCCCGAATATCGGGGTCGTTTTTTTACTGCAAACCGAAACTTTATGGGCCCGAAAATTTGGTGAATAGAAATTTATGTTCTATATTTGCACTCCGAAAGTCAATCAGTATGGCTTTCAAACGTACAGGCCCAGGTGGTGAAATTGGTAGACACGCTACTTTGAGGGGGTAGTGAACAATTGCGTTCGTGCAAGTTCGAGTCTTGTCCTGGGCACAAAACAAAAGAAGAGGCGATTGATTTTCAATCAGTTGCCTCTTTTATTTTTTATCTTTGCACAAGAATTGCACAAAAGCCCATAATAACTAAAAACTCAACCTTGTAAAGATTGAATTAAACTTAAAAATAATCTTATCTTTTTATCTTCTTTAAAAGAGTACAATCAAGCTCATAAGAACATCACCTCGCAATTGTGAGGCGGTATCTGATGTATTAGGAATATCAAAAAAATGATGCTTGAGAATTTTGTAATCCCAATAATCATCAAAAATTAATATTATATTTGAGGATTAAAGAACGAACATATGGATAAAACACTACAAAGTGTTAATGATGATTATAATGGATTCCAACAACTAATAAGGTTATTTGGAGCTTTCAATGATTGCCTTTTTGAAAACATCAATATTCATTTAAGACAATTTTTCAGCGCAAACATGAGCGCACCTCTTGGAGCCATTCTAGATTTGCTTAGTAAACAGAATAATATAACCTTACAAGCAGAGGGGCCCATCCAAACAATCCTACAAAAAAATAATTTTTTGTCTTATTATGGATACCCATCGGCATGGGATAGCAACAGAACAACTATTCAATACATAAGATTCAAAAGGAATGAAAGCGAAGCATTTGCTCAATATCTAAACACCAAATTACTAAACAGACCTGAATTACCCCGATTTACCCCTAAAGCCCAAATGGCTATCGCACAAGTTATTTTAGAAATATTCACAAATGCAGGATTGCACACTAAAACAGATTACATTTATACTTGTGGCCAGTTTTTCCCCAACAAACACTGCATCGATTTTTCAATTGTAGATACAGGGGCAGGTATAAAAAATACAGTAAATTCAGGTACCGGCAAAACCTTAAACGCCATAGATGCGATTAAATGGGCTCTAGTAGATGGGAATACGACCAAACGAGGTGTCCCCGGTGGATATGGTCTAACAATATTACAGAATTTCCTACATCTCAATGGTGGCTGTTTGCAGATTATTAGTAATGATGGATATTATAAAGATTCTAATGGTAGACAAAATACCTTCTTTTTTAGAGGAGAATTTCCTGGAACTGTATTAAATTTGCAAATCAAAACAGATGATGATAATTTGTATTGTTTAAAAAATGAGTGATAATATGGAAGAGCCGTTTAAGATTAATATCTATAATGTAATAAATAGTCCCTTCTGTATTGAGCCTGAAGCCGGACAAAAGGTCTATAATTTGATCGTTGCGGCATTAAAAGAAGATAAGAAAGTTCAATTATCTTTTTTAAACATAACAATGGTTATCACGGCCTTTCTGAATGAAGCCATCGGTGTGTTATATAAAGATTTTGATGCAACGAAAATAGATCAGATTGAATATATTAATATTTCTGATGATCTAAAAGACTCTTTTGAGGCATCATTGGATAAAGTTAAAACTGGAGCCCCAATCTATTACAAACATCAAGCAGAACTTGATGATGCAACTCAACGCATACTTGAAGAATAGCATTTATGAGTCAGGTATATCGACGAGCAGACATCCCCAAGCTCAAAGGACGAAACATTTTTTTTGATGCCAATGTTGTATTGTACCTTTATTTTGCAACATCGAGCATGAAAAATTGGCCAAAAAAATACGGCGAAGTTTTTAGTGCTTTAATTCATAATAGCAATAATTTGATCCTTGATTATAATGTATTATCTGAGGTAGTAAATCGAGAACTAAGATTAAATTATGAGAATTATAAAACTTCAGGGGGGACTGCTTTGTATAAGCAATGGCGCAATTCTACAGATGGTAGAAAAGTCGAATCAAGGACTTATGCTTTAATAAAGCACATATCTTCAATTTTTACAATAGATGGCAAAGTCTATGACAAAACGGATATCCACCCAATGCTAACTCCTTCCGGCCTGGATTTTACAGATAAAGCAATAATTAATTTATGCCAAGCTAAAGATTATGTATTGCTAACCAATGATAAAGACTTTTCAGGAGTAGATCTAGATATATTATCAGAAAACCTCTCTATTTGATTTAATATTCTCTAATCGTTTTATAGCAATAGAATAAATCTGTTGCTATTTTTTATTCCTTATCGAAACTAACGATCATCTTTACAAGATATGGTTATTTCCAAACTAAATAAAATCCTTGAGATATCTAAAACAAATCTCCGAACAATATCTATTTGAGAATTATTCAGTCCATAGCATATACAAGCCTGCTTCTCCTAGGAACTTTCCCCCAAAACGGACCAAATCCATTTTCCCCATAAATAGAATTTCATCTTCTGTAAAGTCAACAGGATAATCATCAAAATGTTCATCATTATACGGTATGGGCTTTCTGATTTTCATCATTTCATTCCACTTTGCCCAAGCTTTAGGAGTATCTTCAGGAACAAGACCCTTTTCTACAAGTTCATTCCATTTTTCATCTGATACTTTCCAAAAACGATCTTCATATTGTTCTCTTGTCATTCTGCCTCATATTTAAACTTATCATTCAAATTCACCCACCTATCCAATTCCTCTGTAAAGCCTGAAAGCAACTCTTGTTGCAAGTTTCCCGGAAAAGTTGTCTTCAACTTTTGCATATAATGATTTTGGACTGATGACTCCAATGAGACCTCCTCATAAACCCCGAACTTCAAGAATCGCTGCAAAAGATCAATGTAGTAAGTTCTACTATCAAAACAAACCTTTATCGCAAGACAAAGCGGATTATTCCGATCTTCCTTTCTGGTAAAAAGGATCAACTCATCTGAGCCCCATCCCAATGCTTCCAAATCATCAAGTTGAATCATAGTTTTCATCTACAAGTCATTTTAACCGGGTTCTCCCTTTCTTTATTGCATTCTCTTAATCTGTCCGGATATGAATATTACCCGACCTTGAAAAATCAGTCATATCCTTTCTATTTAAAAAAGAATCAGCCCCTATTTTGACCAACCGTCCGTTGAATGGCTTGCTCATAAATACGGATCAATTCATTTTTAAGATGCTGTGGAGCCAAAACTGTTACATCTTGTGTTTGAGACAACAACTCCATCATAAAATCATAGGTAATCCGGACCTGCAATCGAATTCTGTATTCCTGATCATTAGCCAAAATAACCTCTTGGCTTTCATGCAAAGGATGTGCAACATGATAGCGACCTCCCATAGGCGGAAAGGATAAAATTATCTCCTCTACGGGTTTATCCTTGTCAGAATAGATACCAATACAATTCTGATACTCTGTTTCTACATCAACGTCCCGATCTCGGGAGAAACGATCGGAACTGATTGTGATATGAGAGATCCTATCCAACCCCCACGTTTTAATCTCTCCTGCCTCCTCGATCCTGCCATGAACCTCTTTGGCAAGAAGATACCATCTGCCATGATACTCTTTCAAGCCATAGGGTTCCACAACCCTCAATTGAGGAGCCGTATCATCAAATTTTGCATAAAGGATTTCAACTATACAACTCCGCTTAATGGCATGAATCAAGGGATATAAATGTTCTGTACCTTTATGCTGCCGTTTTTCAGGAAATACAAAGCCGGGCAACTTATTTTCGGCATATAGGGAACTCAATAAATCAAATGGTTCCAACACTCGTTCAAGATCGGATTGTTGATCCTCATCTTCCGGGATATAATACCCATTATTGGCTTTGGAATAATCAATGCTTATACCCAAATATTTTCTGATCTCCTGCAAATCCCGTTTAATGGTTCTCGAAGATGTCCCTATGCTTTCCGAATCATCATACAGGCTGAGATCATTTTCCACACAAGCACACAATTCCTCCATGCTGATATACCGATGGCTCCGAATGTGCCGTATGATCAATAAATACCTTTGGATATACCCAACTTTCGACATATACTTGATTACTTATGCTCTGATCTTTTTTTCAGCAATTCCTCTCCCAATTTCCAGGTGATAATATCCACAACACGCAAATCAGTAACATCCACACAATCAAACATCTTTCTAAAAGACGCTATCCTGTCTGCATAAACAATTAGAACCTCCTCATACACCCTCTGGATGATTTCATATAGTTCCACATATTTATCAATCTTGTCTTTAATATCTGGCTGATAGGGAACTGCAAATCCAAACACTGTAGCCACATTCAAATCATAGATCGGATACTTTGCATCATTCATGATATTCAGCAATTTGGTCACGAATGAAAACTGCACTTTTTCAGTCTTTTGCTTATTTCTGTCCCGGGCATTCGAATCAACCAAATATTCCGTCAAATCACGAATATCATAGGTATCCGTATTTCTCAAAGTCTCCATCTTATTGAAATACTTTTCCATGAACTCATCCGAGACAAACCGTTTAATCCCATAAAAAAGAGAAAAAGCATTTATAAAATCACCATAAAACTTAACTCCTTTTTCATGATAGGCTCTTTTCAGAATAAGATAGGTTGACAGAGTAGAACTGATCCCAATGTAATTCCGCTGAAAGAAATCATCATTTACTTCTTTTCCAAAATGCTCCAACACATGTTTGACTTTCTTCTCCAACATAAGTGTATCCATATCAATAGTTTTTAGTTCTCGGAACTAAAATTACCACTATTGAATGCCATAGGATGTCCCTCTGCCAAAGAATTTTGCAAACAAAAAGCATGAGCTCAAATCTTATTCGTTTCTGAGGTATCGCCAAACACCTTTCCCCAAATAAGTAAAAGCCCATGCAAGAATACATGAGCATCAACTCTATTCTTGGGGATTCTTTTAATTTGGCGATTTTCAGAATCAAGAATAAGCTAACGCTTTATTTGCCAATATGTCGATTCTACTATTTTTCTGTTGGCTCTTTTTCCTTTATTTTGTTTGTAGTACAAATATACGGATTTTACCTTAAATCCTTTCTTATTTCAAAGATAAGACCTTTGTCCCTATAATCAGGCATCTTGAACAGACCAATGTCTCAAACACTTTCTAACTCTATAATTCATAAAGCTATCAACCCAGGTCTTTGTTATTTCTATATTCTGTATTCCATTACCTAATAGATATTAATAACAATATTTGTTAAGTTCATATCATGGTTATGATAATAGGATCTTTTCGTCAAGTTCCTTGATCAGATCATACGGTTCGTTAAAAGCATATTTGCCGAGTATATCTTCAAAACGTTCTTTCAGCCGCTTATAATAAACACTTTGCTTGTAGATAGAATAAGACTTGACTTTTGTGTATAATTCATTCAAAAAATCAGGACATTTTTGCAGCTGATCAACCAGTAATTTTGCAAGCAACAAATCGCAGGTTTGTGTAGGGGTTTCTGTTCTTTTAAGATCAATGACTCCAATATAATAAGGCTCTTTCTTGATTGCCAAATACTCCGATTGATAAAACCTCAACAAAGAGTAAAAAAAACGTTCATCCATCAGCATATCTGCTGTTACAGGTCTTTCCAGATTCAATTGCTTTTGCAATTGTTTTCTCAACCGTAATTCGTAACGAAGCAAATAACAATCCCCTTTAATCTGATGGCCATGCGACTTTATCTCCGCACCCTTATCGTAAAAACAAAGTTGCTTGGGTAATATCCTACGTCTGTCCGTCCTGAATCCATAATACAATGAGCCTATTTTCGTATGTCTGTTCAAGGTAGTATGCAAGCCTAAACAATCAAAATAGAAAGCTGGATTCTCACGAGTATGATAGGTTTGTGCCAAATCCAACGAAACCACTTGTGCCTTGAATAAATCCAATCCCAAGATTTCCCCTAATTTATAAATGGCCAATGGTATCTCCTCATTGGTCAATGTATGTAGATTTGTCCCATACAATAAAGTCGCTACGCTTCCGACCAAATAAATCCCTTTTGACCTTAATATAACTCTGAAATTCTTGGCATTACCCTCCAAACAGGTACCATGCTTTTTAATATTGGATAATCGCTCCGCAACCTTCACAAATTCCTCATAGGTAATAGGCATTCGAAGACCCACCGTATCATACAGCCGTTTATTCATGGGAGCCTCCTTTCGCTGCATTGCCCAACAATGCTTTTAAATCGCTCAGCTTATACCTCCGCTTGCCCCCAATCTCACAAGGGATCAAATAGCCCCGTTCCTTCCATCGACTTATTGTTGATGGATGCACATTAAGAATCTCGCTAACCTGCTTGGCTGTCAAATACTTTTCTTGCTTTTGAGCAGCAATCTCATCCTCCAGCTCCCGCCGGGTTGCAGCAATCAAATAATCTGCAAATACTTTCAGTTCTCGAATAGATACAGCAACCGTAACATTCGAACCACTGTTCAACAAATCCAATAACATTCCGTTTCATATATCTTTTATCATCAATCCGCCAGACACCATAGGAGGTGACAGCTACCCAACTTCGGGTTTGGCAAATATATGGAATTATTCCCGATAAAAGAAATTAACAAACTGATAATGTTATATTTACAGATATAACTTTTATATTTTTATCTGCCGTTTCTCCCCTATTTTACGGGATAAAACAAGACTCAAAAAATCTTAAATATTTTTTTATTCCCACTACTCAATAGCAGCAACCAACTCTCTTTTCATTTCATCATCAATCGTTCTGTACCTCGCAAAAGCTCTACTCCCCGGGACATGACCAGATAAGGCTCCAACAAGATTTGGATCTTGCACTTTCTTATAAATATTACCGACAAATGTTCTTCGAGCCAAATGCGAGGAAGCAATTTCATTTAGTGGTACCTGCCTCTCCATCCTTGTGGTAGGATCAAGAATGGTAACAAATCTTGTTAAACCAACAGTTTTAAATATCAACTTAATATCATCATTATACTGCTGGGGATAGGTGAAGGGAAGTAGCTTGTTATCTTTCACAACTGGATAACGATCCAAAATCTCCTGCGCCGTTTTATTTAACGGCACCCGCAATGTTTCAGGATGGCCGTCTTTTGTTTTACGGGCAATATATTCAATGGCTCCATCAATAATATTGTCCTTTGTCATTCTGAAATAATCTCCTACCCGACATCCTATCAAACATTGAAACACAAATATGTCTCGTTGAACCGCAAGGTATTGATTCTCCGAAAAATCATATTGATAGAGTTTATTACGTTCTTCGACAGAAATATAGATTGGAGTGCCATAAACACACTCCCCAATAGAGTAATTGACAAATGGATTATTATTAGTTTTCCCCTCTCTGATGGCCCACAAAAAGAACGTCCGAAGTTTCAACATCAAACCACTAATCGTATTTTGTCCTCTGGGCTTTGGAGTCCGACTCTCCGGAACAGCTACATAAAGTTGCGGATACTGATCATAAAACAAATGCTCATCCCGAAGAAATTTATCAAAATTACAGATAGTCTCCGTATTAAAAGTATCCAAGTCCAAAACAAATGAATTCCGGCGAACGGCTATTTCATATAACTCATACCTCTTTAATGCCCTGCCCAACACTTTGCAAGCATTAATTTGAGCCTGTGATACATTTCTTTTCTCCAAAAAATCTTGAAAGACATCAAAGAATGTATATTTTTCTTCAACTTTATATTTTTCAGGATATAAAGCCTTGTCTATTTCAGCCGAAAGCCATTCCGAAGTCAAATCCTGCCTGTAACCTGCATGAAGATACAGCTGATTGATAATCGTTTTTATCCTTGCCACATTAGAATTGAACTCTACCCGCTCTTTGGCATCATATAAGACCTTCGATTTTATCTCTTCCCGTTTGGCATCCCAAAGAGCCGGATTAATCGTCAGTTTACTTTTATAAAAAAGTTGCACTCTACTTCCGTCACTCAAACGGAACCGCACATTTACAGGTTTTGACTTCTTTGTAGAAGTCCTTAAAAAAGCCTTTACAGTCGCCATTCTTTCTTGATTATTGTTGATAATACCTTGTGCAAATTCTCTTCTTTTGCACAAGAAAACTGCAACAATATACAATCATTGTCTTGAAGATGCAACTTTTCAAATTTTTTATTACATTGATTTTCAGCTACAAAATCCAGATTTTCCCATATATTAAGGGCAACTTTCGGCTATTCATTTTTTGTATAGTTATATAATTGTCCTGGGCACCAGAAACCGCGCTAAACGAAAGTTTGACGCGGTTTTTCGTTTTGCATGATTGCGATTTGTCCCGATTCGGACAAAGAAGTTCTCCGGCTAACGGACCCGGGGTCGTTTTCGGCGGATTTTCCCCGGCAATCGACATACAAAAAAACGGACAGGCTGACAGCCTGTCCGCAGTGATTCTGGCTTTTCCGATCCAGTTTACTCCGAAATCGGAGTCAGCGCACCCGTCGTTGAGTCCATGATATACCCCTTCACCACAACATCGGAGGGGACCAGCGGATGGTTGCGGACCAGATCGACCGTCTCAAGGATGGCCGACTCCGTATCGTCGAAGCCGTGCAGCCAGCGGTCGAGATCGATGCCACAGTGTTTCATCAGCGAGATATGCTGGTCCGGAATCCCGCGCGAACGCATCAGATGCTGCATCTCGGCACTGTCCATGCCCTGCACGCCGCATCCCGTATGGCCGATGATCATCACCTCCTGCACACCCAACTCGTAGATGGCCACAAGCAGGCTGCGGACCGTACTGTCGAAGGGATTGGTAATCGTACCGCCGGCATTCTTGATGATCTTCACATCCCCGTTGCGGAATCCCAGGGCCGCAGGCAGCAACTCCACCAGCCGGGTATCCATGCACGTGACGATAGCAATCCGCTTGTTGGGATATTTGTCGGTAATGAAACGTTCGTACCGTTTCTCCGCCACGAATCGGCGGTTGTATTCCAGGATTTCGTCAATCATCGTTCGCAGAATTTAGTCGGATCAGATTTTAACTCGGGGAACTCCCCGCGCAAAGATACCACTTTATTCGGGAAACCGCCAAAATCGGGGAGGCGGCTCCACGGGAAACGGACAAACTCACCGGACGAATCAAGGCTCGGAGCAGGAACGGACCGACAGGGTGGAAGGGGGCATGCCGTCGGCTTCGGCCGTCAGTCGAACCGTTCCCTTCCGGCCATCGTTCTGCAGAACAACGAGCGCCTTGCCGTGAAATGCCCGCCGCTGCGAGGCCTTGAACGGCTCCATACTGGTCTGGCTCCCGTTATCCACTCCGGCAATGAAGCCGCAGCCCTCCACACGGAAACGGAGCTGCGTATCGGCATCAGGCACGAGCGTGCCCTCCCGGTCCACTATCTCTACCGTCACAAACGAGAGGTCTTTTCCGTCGGCCGCAATCCGTTCCCGGTCGGCGGACAGGCGGATCTGCGCCGGAGCGCCCGCCGTCCGGATCTCCCGGGTCAGCACCACCTTTCCGTCCTTGCGGGATACTGCCCGCAGCGTACCGGGTTCAAACGGCACCCGCCACCAGACATGGAACTGCCCCGGTTCCTTGCTCCTGACCCCGAGGCTACGCCCGTTCAGGAACAACTCTACCTCGTCCGCACGGTTGTAGTAGGCCCAGACATCGACCGGCTCGCCCGGTGTCCAGTTCCAATGCGGAAAGAGGTGGAGCACCGTCCGGTCGCTCCATTCGCTCTGATACATGTAGTAGGCATCCTTGGGAAATCCGGCCAAATCCACGATACCAAAATAGGAGCTGCGCGACGGCCACCAGAAGGGCGTGGGCTCACCCAGATAGTCGAAACCGGTCCAGACGAAAACGCCGGCACAACAGGGCAGATCCTTCACCACACGCCAGTTCTCCTCGTGAGTCGAGCCCCACAACGCACAATTGTTGTCATACGACGAACAGGCATGGACGAGTCGGTCGAAGGCCTGATCCCAGGTCTCGGGCCATGCATACCGCCGGTCCGAAGGCATGATGTAGTGGCCCCGCGTGGCGAATGCGGAGGTGGTTTCCGAGGCGATGAAGCATTTGCCGGGGAAGTTCTTCTGGAAATCGCGATAAACACCCAGGTTGTAGTTGAATCCATAGACATCCATCGCTCCCGACCGGAAGAGGTTGTTCGAGGGATCGGCGAAATTATTCCCCGAGGTCACGGCTCGGGTCGTATCCAGGCTCTTCACGATCCGGGCCAGTTGCACGGCGATCCACGAATTGATGTTGAACGCGGAGTCCGTCCCGCCGGCCGCACGTGCCGTGCGGGGGACATTCAGCAGCACGTTGGCCTGCTGCAGGGTCAGGGTATCCGCCCGAACGTCGTCAAACTGCTCGTAAACCTCATTGCCGATGCTCCACATGAACACGGACGGATGGTTGCGGTCACGCAGGATGTGGTCGGTCAAATCCCGTTCGTACCACTCCGGGAAGTCGCGGCTGTAGTCATACTCGCTTTTCCGCTTCCGCCACATGTCGAACGCCTCGTCCTGCACCAGGAAACCCATTCTGTCACAAAGTTCGAGCAGTTCCGGAGCCGGAGGGTTGTGCGATGTCCGGATGGCATTGCACCCCATCTCCTTGAGGATCTCGAGCTGACGCTCCAGCGCCCGCCTGTTGATTGCGGTTCCCAGACAGCCCAGATCGTGATGGAGGCAGACGCCGAGGATCTTCAGCGGCTCTCCGTTCAGGAAGAAGCCCTGATCCGCATCGAACCTCATGAAACGGATGCCGAAAGGGGTTTCATACCGATCGACGGTACGCCCCCCGATCCGCACGGTCGAAACGGCCCGATAAAGGGAGGGAGCATCCACGGACCACAACTCCGGGTCCGGGACCTTCACCTCCTGCAGCACGGAGGTATCCGAAGCCGCAGGAATGCCGACCCGCCCGGTGCGGCACTCCCCGACCCGGTTACCCTCGGGATCATAAAGCGCCGTCTCCAGCTCGACGGCCACCGGATCGGCGGAATCGTTGCACAATGTGGTCCGGACGGCCACGGCTGCCTCATCCGGTCCGACGGCCGGCGTTGTGATGAAGGTTCCCCAAAGTCCGACGTGGACCGGATGGGTCCGTACCAGCCAGACGTTTCGGTAGATTCCCGAACCGGAATACCACCGGGAATTCGGCTGTTCCGAATTATCCACCCGGACGACCAGTACATTCTCCTCCGCCCCATAATTCAGACAGGGCGTCAGGTCATACCGGAACGAGACATAACCATTCGGCCGATATCCGAGCAGATGACCGTTGAGCCACACCCGGCTCTTTTGGTAAATGCCGTCGAAATCGACAAAGAAGCGTTTGTCACGATCACGCTCCGGAACGGTAAAACGCTTCCGGTACCATCCGACGCCGCCCGGAAGCGCCCCGCCTCC
>UMCO01006599.1_pt1 | contig 14808 bp, 13 predicted proteins | sample 1964251 | NCBI WGS metagenome assembly UMCO01 (sample SAMEA4835970, study PRJEB28245) | human gut metagenome | biome: gut microbiome; material: fecal sample | place: Denmark | collected 2008
AACGCCCGCTCGATGGTCAACTCCGGGTCGATGGTTTCCTCAATACGCTCCCGTCCCACCTGTGCCAGCCAGAGCTTGAACGGCTCTGCTTTGGGTGACGGGATGGACTGGATGATACGGAGGAGCTGCTCGGTATCGGCCACATCGGTCAGGCGTTTTTTTCCGTCTGGAGCAGTCATTTTCAAACCGTGACAATTCGTCACGGTTTCATTGCCCTCGGCCTTCAACCGTTGTTTGAGTTTGCGCCAATACGCCGTGGGATCAACGCTGTCCGTCAGTACGCCAACCACATCGACAACGGAAAAGTACCATTCTTCCTTTTCTTCATCCCACGCCGTGCGGATGCGTTGGTTTTCAAAAAGCTGAATCTTAAGAGACATCCTGTCACCCCAATTCCTAATTACCCAGAATCAAGTCAATGTGCCGTTGTCCTCCACCTTTTCCGCTTCAGACAGTTCTTCCCAATCCTCGCGATTCCCGCATCTGCGAAGGTAATCGTGGCCGCCGTCCACGGCGCACGAGCCGCAACTGCAAAACTTGAAATCATGGACAGTTTCGCTTTCGATGATATCTCCACATTTTTTACATCTGATTGCATTCCTGATAATTCTCGGCATGATCATTCCCCCTTTAGCGCATTCCTGCTTTTCTCTTTTTCCCCGCTGCCAACTGTGCGCAGTCGCAGCAGAGGAATAGCGCACTTATCCAGAATGGCGTTCTTTTTCGCGTCCCGAGCCGCCTGCTTGCTCCCGGGTTTATGAGATCCGCCATTCGCTTTAATCGTCAGCACGCACTTTGCTGATTAGGTCGCAAGTTAGTTCAAAGTTGGTCCCAAGTCAGTCCCAAGTTGGTTCCAAGATTCGTTAGTATTTTGGATTATTTGGACGCAAACCACCTTGCGGCACTTGTTCTCCCTTCGCAGAAAACCTTCTCGCTTTCACGCAATTCTCTCATCAAAACGCGGATTTGGTTTCGATCAAGACCCGGCAAAACTTGCTGCAATTCTTTGAACGGAGTACCAACTTCGTTGTTCTGGCGGATATGCTTTAGCAGCAGTTCCTTGTTGGTATCTCGATCCAAGCCGACGTGCCTTGTATGCACACCGGTTTTGCCCGTTGCTGCATAGAGACTTCTGGCAAGAACATACTTCTTGCGACCGATATGCTCGACAATGCCCATCTCGATTAGCCGGTTCAAGCGAGACTGCATCTTCTCATTCAGTGGTCTTTCGTGGTACAGAGCATCAACCACAAGGAAATCCTCGGTAGACAGCAGCTCCGCGCCCCTTTCACTGATCCGGTTGATAACGGAGAGCATCGCTTTGTCGAGAATCAGTCCATTCAGCGTGACGCTGACAAAGAAATCATCCGTGCCTGTGAAGTCGGGAAGCGGCTTTGCCTCCTGCACACTCAGCTCAAACATCAGGTTCATGCCCTGACCGGAACGCTCAACCATGCCGCAAAGGGAAAGGATCTCCGCAATACGGCGGTTGCGCGGGAGCTGGCGATCCAGTATGTTGTCGAGCGTAATGCCAAAGGGCAGTCCACCGGGGCTTTCGACAACCAATCTGTCGCGGAACTGGCGAACAAAGATGCTGCCGCCGAACTGATAGTTTCTGTGGCTCACTGCATTCAGGATTGCTTCTCGGACAACGCGCTCATTGAAGGTTGCAATGTCAAACACAAAAAAGCCTTCCTGATAGTGCTGCTTGTCGTTCCGCAGATTGACAAGCTCCCACACGCGGTCATAGCAAGCGAAGAAGCCGACCTTAAACTCTTCTCTCTGATTTGCAGGACCCGATGCTTCGGAGGAACGATACTCAAAAATGATTTCCGCCTGCGGCAGATACTTGATGATCGCTGCGTTCTTGCCGAACAGGATCAAGGCAGCATACGTCACGCCGTCATCCGTGATCGCACCGCAGTCATGGAGAAGCTGCTCCTTAGACAGCGCGGCAAGCTGCTTTTTGCCGCTCTTTTCGATCCACTTGTCACGGAAGTTTTCAATGGCGGTCTCGTCCAAGTCATCGACCCTTGCCCCAGCGCAGATCGTCCCGGAGAAATCTCCTCCGGTCTCTTCATAGATGCTGCGGCGCATATCCTCCGGCATGGGCTTGAGCGTATCGCCCTCGTAAATCCACGCTACGCCGTCGTATTGTACCGGCAAGCCGATGGGACGGCTCTTCACGTCGAAGACCAGGACCCGCTTTCCTTCGTAGTTGAAAAGCTGAAAATCAATGTTGATCCGCAGTTTCTCGATCAAGCCCATGCGGGTACGCTCCGGCTGGTCAAAAGCCGCACTTCCGACCACGCTGCGGGGTCTCTTGTCTGTGATGCCGAATACCAGCTTACCACCGCCATTGTTCGCCAAAGCACAGCAGCACTTCGCCGCTTCTCTGGAATCAAATTGCTTTTTTGCTTCCTTGAATTGGACGTGTTCGCCCTCTTTGGCTTCCAGAAGCTCTTGGACAGTTTCTAAATATGGCATAGCGTTTCTCCTTCGTTTGGGTGTGATCTTAAATCAGTCTTCGGTGGTGATTCAATATTTTCCAGATCTGCATACCCCGTCTTTGAAATAATAGATAATCCCTTTTCGGGATCTGTGCAAAGCCTGATATAGCATTGACCGTCTCTTTGGATTATGACATGATCCTGTTCCTCTGGCTTAATCACAATCTGAGGTCGATTTTTTGCAAAAACTCTATCGGCGTGGAATTTTCGAATGTCTACAACGCCACTTTCTCGGCATTCAAAAACATACAGCCAATCAATAAAAAGATTATTGAAAGAAGCATATTGAAAAAAGAAGGCTTCAATGGGGATGGGACGTAAACTGCGTACATCAAAATATAAGTCGTAGTTGAAAGTGACCTGCATTTGATAGTACTGCCGGTTATGCGAATAGAAGACATCTGTAATAAAAAGCGGAATGCCGTGGAACTTGTCGGCTTCTTTGTCTATCAAAAACGCTTTTCCTTTGTTGCGATCCGATGACAGTATATGCAGATTATCATAGGAGCAGTTTAATCCGTTGTTGTCCAAATGCTCGATAATGTTATCGGGCAGCAACATTTTTTCAAGATTACCCGCCCCGTAAAGGAACGCTAACACAAACTTGTGCAACGACGTTTTAAGTTTTGAAGATCGCAGATATGGATGCTCTCCACCGCTATATGTCCATGTATATTTCTGAACAGCTTCAAGCAATCCCGGATAGTCGCTGATATATGCCTTATGCCCGTCCCATTGGTCACGGCTTAATTCTATTCTATTGCCAATTACAGTTGTTTTCATTCTATCTGTTCCCATAGTGCTACCTCCAGCGGATTCCTCTTGAAATCTCATGAGGTTTTATAACTGCCCCAGTCATCTTTTACACCACTAATACAATCATCAACTGTAGATGTAATCTGCTCGCTGCTATCAGATAATAAATATATTGGTCAAGCAACAACTATGACAGCGTTATCTTTAACCTTGTTGATAGTCGCCATGATTTCCGATTGCATCTTTCGATCAAACAACTTTGTAAAGCTAAGTGGTTTGTCAAATGGCGGCTTGGTGAGTATAGTGACGCTTTCCATATAGCCGTTCTGCTCAATGTGGTTGATAATCTTATGTACAAAGGTAATTTGCCTCTGGTTCAGCGACTGATCATTGATAAATTGGGAAAATGCGGCCATTGCCGCATCGTGATCCAGTTTTGTGATCTTCCGCACGAGCAGTCCGAAAGGGGTATTTCCGAACTCTCGTGCATAATCTTCTTTACTCCCCAGTTCGCTGGTAAGCACCCGCTCCAGCTCCCGATAATCACCGACTGACAGAGGAATATTGTGTGTCAACTTATAGATAGCCAGTGTATTCCCGTTCTCATTAACATATCGGTCAACTTTGGCACGGTAGTCCTCGAAGTCGTAGGGAGGCTCAAGCTGAACGCCTTCCTGTTCACCGATAATAGGATCTGTTAGGCACGTAATAATCGGGTTCTTCACGGGGCCGATTTCAACAAGGAATTGCATTAAACCTCGCAACTCTTTTCGAACCTTCTCGAAGAGCAAGATATTGTTTGCCTCCCAGAATGCATCCGTGTTTACTTCCTTGATAATCGTTAGTTTTGCTTTCACCTGTGGGATGCTGATTTTCCGTTCCAGCAAAGTGCCAATATCCCTCAGCTGCCTTTGCGCATATTGAAAGGATGGCATCTGCGCCATTGCTGAAATCATAAGGCCGTACATGAAGTTATCGAAACGTTTAGCATATTCATCTGTATCGTCCAGCCGGACAATTGGTGCGATCTGCTGCAACAGCTCCCCCTTGTCGCCCTCACTAATAAAGTCAAAAGAGCCAGGCCTCTTAAACTTTTCTACGCTCTGCATCCGCAGTTTGACGGCAATCAGTTCGGTGTTCAATTCCAGAACTTGTGCATAGCATGTTCCAACCAGTTCTGAACGCCATTCCTGATATTCGTCCTCTGCATAGGTGCTTTCCTGAAGCATAACCGCTAACTTTACCTGCTTGCCAAAGATGTTTTCCGTGAGAGATTTCGCTTCCTTGGTTTCATAGCCTTCTTTGTGAGCACGAAAATATTCGAAGTTACCGCAGTAATCAAAAATAAGGAATCGCTTCTTGTCGGTATACTCCCCATCAATCTGGTCTGTACAGGTAAGTCCTTTACATAGACGAGTTCCACGCCCAATCATCTGCCAGAACTTTGCCTTGCTACGCACCTTTTTAAAGAATACAAGGTTGACACACTGGGGAACATCTATGCCGGTATCCATCATGTCGACGGAAACCGCAATGATCGGCATCTTATCTGGCACTTTGAAATCGTCAATAATTGTCTGAGCGTAAGTATCGTCACAGATCACACGCTGGGCAAAAACCCCACAATACTGCGGATATAACTTATTGAAGCGTTCCAGAACAAACTCTGCGTGGCGTTTGTTTTGTGCAAAAATAATGGTTTTACCCAGTCTGTCGCCGCCTTCTACACGGATGCCACGCTCCATCAGATCTTGCAATACTGTATCTACAGTAGTCTCATTGAACACAAACTTATTGAGTTGCGCAGAAGAAATAAAGTCTGGCATGAGCCCGTCCTCAATAAAGTCATCCTCGTATCGCTCTTTATCCTCGTCGGACAGATCATCGTAGGTGATGCCCTCCTCCAAAAATTTGGTTTTTACTTCGTAGTTATAATACGGGACGAGCACATGATCTGTGTAAACCGCAGTCTCGTAGTCATATGCATAAGTAGGGACACCATGCTCCATCTCAAAGAAATCGTAGGTATTGCGATCCACATCCGTTTTCGGGGTCGCAGTCAACCCCACCATGATTGCGTCGAAGTATTCAAAGATGGCACGGTATTTTTTGAAAATACTGCGGTGACTTTCATCGATAATAATAAGATCAAAGTGGGCAGGAGTAAACATCCGCTGTCCGCCCTTTGCTTTCATATCGTCGATGGCGTTCAGCATTGTAGGGTAGGTGGAAAAAACAATTCTGGCGCTACGGTCATCTTTGTTGGAGCAGAGATTGCACAATGACATATCTGGTAGGTAGTTCTTAAAATCATCCTTGGCCTGCTTTACCAATGCAGTACGGTCTGCCAAAAAAAGAACATTGGTGACATGCTTCCCTCTGCTCAACACATCTGTCAAACTGGATGCCGTTCTGGTTTTTCCGGTTCCAGTAGCCATAACCAGTAAGTGCTTTCGGAAGCCAAGGCCAATCTGCTCACACACAGCCCGGATTGCTTCCTTCTGATAGTAGCGGTCAGTTATCTTATCATCGATGGGAATGGTCATGAGATCCAGCCGCTCTGTCCGGCGATTCATCAGCTTCTGTAAGTCATCCTTGCTAAAAATTCCGCTGACCTTGCGCTGTGGACCGCTTCTGTCATCCCAAAAGTAAGTTTCGAAGCCGTTGGTTGTAAACATCATTGGGCGGCGGCCAAACTTTCTCTCTAAGCAATCTGCATACAGAACAGCTTGTTTGCGACCAATGTTAGGGTCTTTACTGGATCGCTTGGCCTCTATGACCGCCAGCGGCAGACCGTCTCTACCAAACAGGACATAGTCCACATATCCCATCTGGCCGATTATGCCAGCCATACCCTCGACAGGGTACTCCTCCTGCACATCGGCATCTACCCCTGTGAATTTCCAACCCATTTGCTTTATATCAACATCGATATAAATCTTGCGGGTTTTGAATTCAGAGAGGTCAGCTGCCACGAAAGTACGATCCTGCTGATGCTGTTCCTTAGCTGCGGTAATTTGCTCGGACATCTTCTCAATCTGTTTCCGCAAGGTTTCTATCTCGGCATCTTTTTCTCCGAGCAGACTCTCCTGCTCTTTGATTTTCTTTGTATCAACAACAACTTTTTCCTTGGGGATAAGCGTTTCATCAAACTTCCGTTCCTCATAGTCGGTGCCATAGCAATAGTCCACCCACTGGATGAACTCAAATAAGCCCTGTAGCGAGGCAAGTGCATCGCTTGCCTGTACACTACGCTCCGTATGGACGGCCAAATTGCCTAATTTAATGATAAACGGCAATTTGCCCCAGGTGTTGTAGTCTACAGCAAAGCGGAAGGTGGGTTCATGAATCAAGGACTGAAGATTGTCCTTATAAGGCATTTGCATGGTGTTATCAGCAGAATAAACCCATTTTACCGCCAGTTCCAATGCCTTACGGCATCCAACAGCACACATAGCAGGAGCAGAAGTATAGACTTTTTCCGCCTCAATTGCGGCTGGAGCAAACAGTGCATACTGCGTATTTTCATGTAAGAAACTGAAATTTGACATGTTTGTCGCCTCCTACTTCAAAGACTCATGCTAACGGAAATAATTAAGAAAATATCGTATTACAGGGTTGTCCTTATATAAAGTACAACTTCCCGAATAGTCTCTGACAACCAAATATGGTAGCGTTGATTCGTCCCGGCCATCGGAAATATTCAGGCTAAACAGAAAATCAACATTCCGCATTCTATCTTTTGCCCTATCATATGCATTATAGCCTTCGATTTCCCTGTCGTATGTAAAACCAAACTTGCGCAGAACGGTCTTTTCGCTTGCGCTCGTACCGTAGCAAAACATGCCGACTATGATCAGGGATTCACCCGTATAATGTTGCTTGACATTGTTGGCTGTTTCATTAATAGACCTCAACTCTGCCGCTGTGGCAGAACTCTTTATCTCCATAAACATGCGGCAATCGTCGAGATCATATAAGTTTAAATTTCCTACACGTGCGCCATCTTTTAGCCAAAGGAAATCACCCTGTGTACTTTGCCAAGTGTCTGCACACAGAATTCCTGACTTTAGCAATAGCGTGGGGAACTCGTCTTGTACCAACCGTCTAATGAATTTTTCCCGGAGTTCACCTTTGGTCAGCCGATGCGATATGTTATCGGAAACCATATGCTGCATCTTGAGAATATCTTGTAAATACAAATCGATCTCTTCTCTGATTGGCAATATGGCTCACCACTCTTTCTATATATTATCGCACTGTAATATTTTGATTTGTCGGTCTGTTCGACGAAGGCTGCGAATTGATCCACCAGTGCCATTGGAGGCAGCGGTATTGTTACATCATCAAGCATTCTTCCAGTGATCTGGTTGATCGTTGTTGTTGCACCGGTTTTAATCTGCTGACGGAAGGCGTCCATTTGGAAGTATGTCATCAGATATCCGAAGTAATGGCTACGGATAATCATCATGAACGCGCCGAAACTCATCGGCTCCTGTATGTCTTTTATCATTGCAACCTTCCCAACCAGTTTAGCGCTACCATTTCTCGAACACATGAGAATGTCGTTGTTCTGCACCATGAGCCGCTCCTTAATGGCGCAATCTACACGAACGGTATCAGCAAAATCCAACTGACTATTTTGAATGTTGCTAGATCTCAATACGATTGTACCCTCTGCTGCTATGTTTTCGGGTTTGTATGTCAAACCGTTATAATAGGTCGCTATGTCAGATAATTTTATATGTTTATATCCGTGTGGGTTGCGCTGTGGCTCACCGAACAATTCGATAAATCGGGATTGGCAATCAGCCAATAAATTTTCGGTGCGAAATCTTCACATTATTCTGATTGACCATCGCATACTGCATGGTAGTGTCGATTTTAGCGTGTCCCAAGAGCTGTTGAACCTGTTCGATAGGCATACCTTTGTCTATCGCACGTGTTGCCAGCGTTCTCCGGAACTTATGCGGATGAACTTTCGTAATTCCCAGTCTCCGTCCAAGCTTACGCAAGCGCACTTCAACACCGCTGATTTCCAATCGATTGTAGGGACTATGTAGAGAAACAAACAGGGCGGGATTTTCATCAATTCTGCTATCCAAATAATTTCTGAGGTGGATTTTCGTCCTGGCATCAAAATAAACGGGTCGTTCCTTACTGCCTTTGCCAAAGACTACGCACTCCCTGTTCTCAAAATCGATATCATCCCTATTCAAATGCACCAGTTCACCAACACGCATTCCGGTAGATGCCAGTAAATCGATCATTGCCAAGTCCCGAAGGCAACCACACTGATCACGCATCGTTTCTAATGCTTCATCTGTATAAGTTTCCTTCACAGTTTGATTAGAGCGAATTTTGTGGATTCTGCGAACCGGACTTTTGAGGATGTAATTTTCATCTTCCAGCCAAGTAAAAAAGCTGGACATGATTCTGCGAATATTGTCGATGTTTCCTTTGCTACACTGTGTTTGTCGTTGGTAATCCGATAGATAAGTGCGTAGATCATCGGTCTGCATATGTGTCACATGGCAATCTACTGCCGCAAGCAGTCTACGGATTGATGTTTCATAGTAGTGCAGTGTCTTTTCACTACACCCCTCAACTCGTTTAGCGGATAGAAACATATCCAGTAATTCGGCATTCGTTTCTTTATCTGGAGGCAGAATTCCATCCTCACCTGCGATGACTTGAACACTCCACATGGTATGCCGTAGGACTTCCTGTAGGTGTTCCATCTGTGCGTTGTCCAAATGCGGAAGCATTTGACGTGTGATTTCAGAGATAAGCTGATTTTTCATGTTAGTACACCTCAAAAATATGATGTATACCAACATCCTGCACCGGCTCACTTAGCCAAAATATTGTTGCATCAGGGATTTTTTCAAAAGCTCCAATTCTTCCAAGCTCTTTTGAACTGCCAATTTTGATTTGTCGGTCTGTTCTTTAAACTGAACAAATTGCCGTTGCAGTTCAGTGGGGGGCAGATAAATTCCGATGTCTTGCATCTCTTGTGCATTGATATTGGCTTGGCCGATTGCGGCTTTACACATTCCAAGTAGCATCTGCTTTGAGAAATCTGTATTTAGGAATGCCGAGAGGAATTCGGGTAATATACGCTCCGTGACCCTGACACGAATAACGAAGCCCGCAAGTACCATCATTTCATCTCGGTTATAGACACAAGTCTTTCCGACCAGCTCTTTACTGTTTGTGCGGTTGAAAAGAACATCTCCACGCCGCACAGTGCACTTATCTAATTCGTTGTCGGGTATATCAATATGTTTGGTGTCTGTCAAATCCAATTCTCCACCATAGGTAATATTGTTCATTCGGAGATATGGATATTTGCCTCCATCAACAGCAGGGCGGCTGGATCCGTAGCGCACGTCTGTAACAATATCCCGTATAGTGGCCGTTTCCCATCCCTTTGGATTTAAAGGATATACGCCAAACAATTCGATAAATCGGGATTTCACAAGATAATCTAAATATTCCAACTGTAACTGTCTGTCTGCGATAACTGTATCCAAACGGTCTAACCTTGCCGCAATCTTCCTTTGCTCAGCAATATCCGGGATGTTGATTTCAATCCCTGATATTGTTGCTTTGTTGAGAGTAAGTCCCATTACCGCTTTATTTGTTCCGGCTGTCCAGTTCTTACCGCAGCAAAGGTGATAAAAATAGGTTGGATCAATTGCATAGATACCTTTGTCGATGAACGCCATGATTGCCTCATTAGTATAGAGTTCTTCGGCAGTAATCGCGGTTTTTCCGATGGATAGTTTGAAACTCATAATAACAGTTTCTTTAGGGACTGCCTTTATGCCGCTCTCCCGGACCCCTCTATCAGTAATACATTCCTTGGTGTCGGAGATATACTTGCCAGAATTTCCGATATCTGCAATTGACACCCATTTTTTGCTGCCATTCCAGTATGCCGCGTTATTCCTGGCGGGGGTCTTTCCCATTTGCAAATCAAATGCTTGTGACAGTTTGATTTTCACATCAGGTACCTCCTTGCACTCCATTTTGATTGAGATAATCAGACCATGTCATCTGATAAAAAGTTTCACAACATGCTTCTCGCAACACTTCTCGAAAAATCCGAAGAAAGTTAGTATTAATTTTCCCGCCAGGTTTTTCATAAATATAACGCCAATACTCAAATGAATCGGAGATATTATCCAACAGTACGCTAAACATATTATTATTTTGAGAGTGGAATATCTCCTTCATTTTTTGCTCCACACATTCTGCATGAGCGCTGTCTTTTTCTTTATATCTGCTCCATAAAACGTCAAGTTTATGTCCTTTTATACTTTCAATTGGCATTCCATGATATATCAGAAGTGCTTTTATAAATACCTCGCATGAAAAAGCTGAATTCACGATGTCAGCAATCAGATGATTCATAACACTAACTTGAATGTTTTTGGGTTCTCTTTCGCAGAAAGTGGCACAATCTACAAATGAGCAAGCATGTCTGAACATTCGGCGTGCATCAACGGTACTATCACCTGTCATAGCATCTTTCTCAATTCTTTCAGTTCGGCTGCAACTGTTTCTTCCAATGCATCAATCTTGTCCATTATCTCTGCGGTAGAGGGGTATTCGACTGCCACATACTCCGTCTTTTTGTACTTGTTGATAGAGAGGTCATAACCGCTATCGACTATCTCTTGCTTTGGTACGAAGAAGCTCTGCTCGGTGCGTTCCCGTGTAGCTTCCTTCTCCAAATTGCGGAAACGATTGACAATATCCGGAATGTCGTTGGCCGAAATCTCTGAGCGCTTATCGTCAAGGCTAAACCCATCAGCCCTCATATCGTAGAACCACACATTATCCGTACCGCCTGCACCAGTCTTGGTGAACACCAGTACAGCAGTAGAGACACCTGCGTAGGGTTTGAATACGCCGGAAGGCATAGAAATTACAGCGCGCAGCTGATGTTTTTCCACCAATTCTTTGCGAATGGACTTGTGCGCAGATGAAGAACCGAACAGAACACCATCAGGTACGATACAGGCACACTGACCACCCTTTTTCAGCATACGGAGAAACAGAGCCAGAAACAATAGTTCCGTCTTCTTGGTATTTGTAACGGCTTTTAGGTTATCGTTGATGCTTTCTGTGTCCACAGTACCCTTAAAGGGCGGATTGGCAAGGCACATGGTAAACTGTTCTGTAATCTGATTTTGTTTGGAAACGCTATCCTTATAATCAATCTCCGGATTGCTGATTGAATGCAACATAAGATTCATAGCAGATATACGGAGCATTGTGAAATCTGTATCGAAGCCGGTAAATGCGGGTCCCGCAAAATGTTCCCACTGTTCAGAAGTCATAGTATCCTCGTAATTCCGTCGGATATATTCTGAAGCTGAAACCAGGAAACCCGCAGTACCGCATGCCGGATCGCAGATGGTATCATCAGGTGTGGGTTGCAACAGTTCCACCATCATCTCACGGATATGCTTGGGAGTGCGGAATTGACCATTTTGCCCGGCAGATGCCAATTTGCCCAACATATACTCATACAGGTCTCCTTGCATATCCAGTTCTGCGATGTCATGTTCGTAAAGGTCATCCAAACCTGTAATGATTTTCTGGAGGAGCTGCGGCGTAGGGATAAGGAACATCGCATTGTTCATGTACCGGGCAAATGCAGTAGTGTTCTCATCAGCCCTTCCGGGCTCATCTTCAATTTCAATCAGCTCTCCCTTCTCATTAAAATCGGGAAGGCGACCGTATTTCATGCTCTTGATGGCCGGGAACACACGCTGAGACATCACTTCAAAGATTCGGCGGGGATCATCATCTTTGAACTTGCTCCATCGCATAGACTGTCCTGCTTCGGATTGAGGGAAAATCTTGGGCATCTGTTCCCCAGTCATATTCTCAAATTCTTCGTTTTCCAATTCCTTTTCATCCAGAGAACGAATAAACATGAGGTAGGTGAGCTGCTCGATGACGGTCAGAGGGTTGGCAATTCCGCCTGCCCAGATATCCGTCCAGATTTTATCAACTTTATTTTTAATTGCACCTGTTATCATCTCAAATTGCCTCCATCATTAAGTGTTGCTACATCTTTTCACTTCTAATAACAATACTTTACAACAGCCATCGGAAGTTGGCGGGCAAAATCAATCAAAATCCTCCGCAAAAAAGTCGCTGTCAATTCTTTTAATTTCGTATGTAGCTTCCGTAGACACGCCCAAATTATATTCGATCATCAATTTTGCCAGCGTGGTGCCATCAACAAGCACAACCTTTGTAGTGTGTTGCTTCTCTGCGTATTGGCGTGCTTCTTTCGTGAACTTGGCAGTCGTAATGAAAAGTCCTTTGGAAGCACCTTGTCCAGCCAGCGCACCAACGAATTTCTGAATCTCAGGTCTGCCAACGGTTTTGTCACAATCCCAACGCTTCGCCTGAATATAAATCAGGCTGAAGCCAAGTTTGTCTTCACGGATGATGCCATCAATGCCTTCATCATCGGTTTGCCCTATGACCGTGCCGACATTGTCCACCGAGCCACCATATCCCATTTGCATCAACAGCTTGACAACCAGATGTTCAAAGAAAGCATGCTGCTGCTTCATTATGTCACTCAAGAGATCATCTGCCAAGGTGGTATTGATCTGCTGAAAGGCTTCATCCAAAATATCCTGCGGTGTTTTACCGGACACCTTTTCCGCAGGTGCCAGAAGGGCCGTTTCTTCATTATTGTTCGGAGAAATAAACTTTTGAAATGACTCAAAGCGCTGGAGATAAAGGTTATCAATTTGAAGTGGATTTTCATTGAGGACTTGTCTGCCTACTGGCGTAATCACATAAATACCTCGTGACGGACTTTGCACAGGATCCGCCCTCTTCACCGGTAAAGAACTCCTCCATTGTACCTGATTCGCTTTGGGCAGAGACAATACTATACCAAAGAAATGGCTCTTTCGATTCTGCCAGATGGTCTTCGCCAGAGCGTCATAGCGCTGCTTTTAGTGCTTCATTTTCTAATCATAGTTCCGCTAGTATATTGGAATTAGAGCCGCTATCCATGTATTTGATTAGTTTTTATGCGTTACCAAATCATAATGGTTCTTTTCTGAAACGTACATTCTCGGAGTAAATAGAGCTATGCAGGACCTTTAGACTCTTTTTCCCACATATCAAAATATTCGAAGAAATCCTTTTTCACCAACTGCAGCGCCGCTTCTTTCTTGCTACAGTCTTTTCCCGAGCGTTTGTCAACGGCTATGCTGGCTTCCAGCTCTTTTCTCTTGCGATTGAGCTTGTCCACATTATGTACAATGGCATGACGCTTCAAATAAAGTTGAAGCGTGCTATGCATATACTTTCCAAGCGGTGTTATTCCTGCAATTGAACCGTCTGACAGTCGTTCTAAATGTTTATCATATTCCTCGCTACAAGGGTCAATAAAGCCTTCCTCTCCGACGGTGTTTACTTTAGAATCATCACTTGGCCATCTGTCCCACTTGGATCTATTACACCACGGGCAAGAATAAAGCAAATTATCATAGTCGAACTGTAGTGCAGGAAATTTCTCTTTAGGAGCAAAGTGCTCGACATGATAAGCACGGTATCCTCCACCGTAAGCGTCCAAATCATCACAATAAGCACAACGATGCCCAAAGTCTTTGGCTAAATGTCTTTTATTTGTTGGATTAGTGTGAAATTGCTCCCCATGATAACTTCTGATTGGCCTTTTCTCTCTAAGCATTTCTTTATTCGCCTTCTATCAGTGAGTCAATTTTTGAAATCAATTCGTTTATTTTTTCCGCAGTAAAATCTCTCTTAATTGGAAGAGAGATAGCTGCGTCTCCAAAAACACTTCTTTCTAACTGGGAATCCAATTCGAGGATTCGCGCATCAATGGATGCTGACTCTCCTGCTCTTGGCAATAGGCTTTCTAATTCTGATTTGCAGTTTGCCATTTCAATACGATATTTTTTAATCTGTTCAATTAGTTTGGAATTAAACTCTATACGTTCTTTATCATCTTCGATATACCTGGCGAAATCGAAAACGAGGTATGAATCAAACAGTTCATGGTCAAATAAATCATCCTGATAGGTTGTCAGCACAAAAATAGGGAAGCCCCACAGACGCTGGTTAAGCTCTTTGGCCAAAGACACGCCTGAATAGGAAACGGATTGTTGAGAAGAAAGTTTGTAATCAATAATCACAGCATCTACGTCTGCCTCTACAATGCGCTCTACCATATCATCGGTCGCTTTCTCAAGTGCAAGTTCTATAGGATTCAGTTCACAGTTTGCGTACTTTTCTTTAAGCGGTTGTCCATCTTCGTCATCGCAGCAAAGCCTAATCATCGTAATCATCTGAGTGATTTTTGATGGGTCATCATCAATAATTCCGATGCGATATAGTTCTTTCATCGTTAAAGGCCCTCCTCTGACAGCGGGATAGTGATATCTAATCCGAAACCATTCTCTACTTTTGTTATAGTATATCTGCCATTATATTCGTTTATGCTGGATGCTACTATGTACATTCCGAGTCC
>UMCO01006220.1_pt1 | contig 14649 bp, 8 predicted proteins | sample 1964251 | NCBI WGS metagenome assembly UMCO01 (sample SAMEA4835970, study PRJEB28245) | human gut metagenome | biome: gut microbiome; material: fecal sample | place: Denmark | collected 2008
GCCGCATCTGGGATATGGTATTTTTTCTTTTTTCTGACTGTTCTAAATCCACAGTTGGCAAAAATGGAAATTCTCCTTTGCCTGTCCTTTCTATTCCCTCCCAAAAATCTTCCAACAAGTTTCACGAACTACCAACAAACAGAACCCAGGTCTGTTTTCGTCAATTTGCCAAAAGTTTGTTGAAAAAGTTAATAAAAACTGATACTATTGTCATAAAAAACCGCTGTTTAAGTATGAAAAATAACGTATTTTGCAATAAAATACGATAACGATAAATATTAAAAAGAAAAGAGGAAAATTAAATGGAAAGGATACAGTTGTAGTTGATCCGGCAGTTGCGCCAACAGAAACAACACCGGGTAAGACAGAAGGAGAACACTGTTCTGCATGTAATACGGTATTAGTAGCACAGAAGGTAATCTCGGCAACAGGAAAACAGCTTTCTGGAAATGATAAGCCAAGTACTGGAAATACAACACCACAACCACAGCAACCAACACAGCCTGCTAAAGTAACAGATAAGAAATCCAAAGCAGTATATAAAGTAAATGGTAATAAGACAGTTGAATATAATAAAGCAAATAAAAAAGCGAAGAAAGCAACGGTTCCATCAACGATTACTGTAAATGGAGTGAAGTATCAGGTAACATCCATTGCAGCTAAAGCATTTGCCAACAACAAGAAGTTAACAAAGATTGTCATCCCGGCAAGTGTAAGAAGTATTGGAAAACAGGCATTTAGCGGATGTAAGAATCTTAAGAGTATTACGATTAAGACGACGTATCTTACAAAGAAATCTGTAGGTGTGAAAGCATTTAAAGGAATTCATGCAAAAGCAACGATTAAAGTACCAAAGAAACAGAAGAAAGCATATCAGAAGTTCTTAAAAACAAAAGGAATTGGAGAAGGTGTGAAAATTAAATAAATGATGCAGATTAGTGGAAAGTGTAAGAATGCCCCGGCATTCCTGCTGATTTGCAGGATTTAGAGTACAAAGGAAAACGATATATCCAGGATGCTCCTTCAAAGAGTGTTAAAAATGCAGGTGAGTATTTTTGACACAGAAAGGAAAGAGCAGATGGGATATATCGTTTTCCTTTTTTCGTTTATACTAATTTTTGTTTACGCTAAAAGGCTATATCTTAAAATTCATTCTTAATAATTATTAAGTAGCCAGGGAATGTTTTTGTTATGTATAATAAAAATGTGAACATTCTTTTAATTTATGATAATGTTTGATGATTTTTCAAAGTAATTGTGATATCATATAAAAAGTTTCAAGTGACTATCTTAAAGCTTTGCCAGGCTTTTTATAAAGGATGTGTTCTCAGAGTTTTTAGTATATCAGATGTGAGATGACTCCCCCCTCTGTAGGTGGCGAGCAACAAAGCAGTATCAGTGGGGAGTCAATCTCCCATCTGATATAACCTCCGGCAGGATTGCAGAGATGCGCAGAAGAAGTATGTCATGCATTGCATGACGCGCATCTCGCAGCAAGAATGCCGGGGCATTCTTGAATTGCTTTTATGGATGATTTTTACCAGATGTATTGCGTATACCTCAAAATTTGAGGCGGGTCTGATAAGAATCTTCCCGCAGATCAAGTACAAAAGATTCCGAGAGTATGTAAGAGTATTTAGGAGGTAAGTATGTTTCGGAAGAAGAATGGGCAGGAGTTTATGGATGAGCTGAACGCGGATTCATCTGTGAATGATAAAGAAGAGAAAAAGGGATTTTTCCACAGGAGGAAGAAGAAAGAGATTAATCTATATGAAGATGATATGGGCTATATCGAGGAGGACGGTGATTTTTCAGAAGAAGAATATGATAAAGAATTAGATGAGTTACAGGAAGATGAGAAACCGGAAAAGAGAAAGAGAAGATTTTGGCATCGGAAGAAAGAAGATACACCGGAAGAAGCTCAGACAGAAGATTTAGCAGAGGAACATCATGATGAAGATGGTTTTCTCAGTGATGAGGATGCGATTATTCTGCAGGAGCCGGAAAAGAAGAAGTTTTCTAAGAAGAAGCTGGCGCTCATCTGTGGTACGGCAGCAGTCATAGTGATAGCTGTTGCTTTTTTTGTTATTCGGAATATGGGTGGTACAAGCGAAGGAAAGGCGTATGTAGAATCTGTTCGTGAGATTACAGGACTTGGAACGGCTGCCGGGGCGAATAACCGTTATACAGGAACGGTTGATGCGGAGAGTTCATGGAAGATTAATTTACAGTCGGATATGTCTGTAGAGAAGCGTTATGTGAATGTTGGCGATCAGGTGAAAAAGGGAGATAAGCTGTTTAAATATAATACACAGGAGCTGAAGCTTTCAAAAGAAAAGAAAGAGCTGGAACAGGAGACTTTACAGAATGAGATTAATCAGTTGACAAAAGACATCAGTTCCTATCAGTCTGATTTGAAGTCTGCAAGTGCTACGGAGAAGATTCAGCTTCAGACGCAGATTTTAACAGCACAGACTACGATTAAGAAAGATCAGTATACGATCAAGACGAATAAAGAGACGATCAAGACATTAGAGAAGAATATTAAAGATGCTACAGTAAAGAGTAAGATGAATGGTCTTGTAAAGAAGATAAACAGTTCTCTGGAAAGTAGTTCTTCCTCAGGTGATGACAGTTCAGATGATGGTTCAGATTCCGGAGATGGAAGTTCAGATGATTCTACATATATGACAATTCTTGCAGTAGGTAACTACCGTATTAAAGGAAAGGTCAGCGAAACGAATGTTAACAGCCTGAATGAAGGGGATCCGGTTATTGTACGTTCAAGAGTAGATGATTCCCAGACCTGGAAAGGAACGATCAGCAGTATCAAGACAGATGCTACTGCAGATGATTCTACCGAGAGCAGCGATGAGATGGCTTACGATGATTCTGCGGATGGTAGTACAGGAGAGACTGCATCAAAATATAATTTCTATGTGAAGCTCGATGATGATAATGGCTTAATGATGGGACAGCATGTTCTTGTTGAACCGGATAACGGCCAGGATGAGAAGAAGGATGGTATGTGGTTGCCGGCTGCCTATATTAAGAAGAGTAATGGTAAGTATTATGTATGGCTGGATTCTCATAATAAGCTGAAGCTTCAGGAGATTAAAGTTGGTGAGTATGATGAGAATCTTGATGAGTACGAAGTGAAGAGTGGACTCAAGACAACAGATTACATTGCTTGTGATGATAGTACATTAAAAGAAGGTATGCGGGTTACAAGAGTTGCTCCGGAAGATAGTACTTCTGACTACGGAGAAGAACAGACAAGCGATGATGCCGAAACATTTGGAGCGGATGATTATGATTCCTATGAAGGAGATACTTCTGATTATGGAGAAGATACGTATGACAGTGGGTATGATGAAAGTATAGATGACGGCACAGATGCAGGGGATGATAGTTTCGATACAGGAAGTGACAGTTCAGATATTGTTGATGATGGAACGAGCGACAGTGATGTTGCAGACTTTGGAGAATAGAGATTCTCTATCAGAAAGGACATACAGCATATGCTTTTAGAACTAAAACATATTTATAAAAATTATTTGCAGGATAAGATTGTCATACCAGTTCTTAAAGATGTGAATATCTCTATTGATGAGGGAGAATATGTGGCAATCATGGGTCCTTCCGGATCAGGAAAGACAACGTTGATGAATATCATAGGGTGTCTGGATCGTCCAACGAAGGGAGAATTTCTTTTAGAAGGGGAGTCTATTGTAGATTATAATGAAAATCGCCTCTCGGATCTTCGATTAAATACTTTGGGATTCGTATTCCAGAGTTTTAATCTTCTGCCGAAGCAGACCGCTCTTGATAACGTAGCACTTCCTTTAAGTTATGCAGGCATACCGGTGAAGAAAAGAAAAGAGATTGCTTTTCAGGCATTGAAAAGAGTTGGGCTGGCGGATAGAGTACATTTCCGTCCAAGTCAGCTTTCCGGTGGACAGCAGCAGCGTGTGGCGATAGCCAGAGCACTTGTGAATAATCCTAAGATTATTCTTGCCGATGAACCTACTGGAGCTTTAGACAGCCGTTCCGGTATTCAGGTAATGAATCTGTTTCAGCAGTTAAATGAAGAAGGTGTTACGATTATTATGATTACGCATGATGCGAATATTGCCAATCATGCGAAAAAAGTACTTCATATTTTTGATGGAGAGATTGTAGAAGATAAAGCAAGAAAAGAGAAAGAAAAACAACAGTCCGAAATTCGGAGTGAGGCCGCAGAAAGTGTTTCATCAGAATTAGAAAAAGATTTCGGAGTGAATGCATGGGAAGGAGAGATCTGATTTGAAGGGAAAGAAGAAGATACTGCTTGCTGTAGTTTTAGTTCTCGTTATGGCAGTGGGAATCACTTCCATTGTTGTTATAAGAAAGAGAAATAAAATTGTAGTAAAAGTATTCCCGGTAAGTAGTCTGAACAGTTCTGACTGGTTTGATACAGATACTTCTCTTACGGGAACGCTTACTTCAGATTTTATACAGGAAGTACATGTTTCCGGTGGACAAAAAGTAAAGAAGATTTATGTCAAAAAAGGTGACAAAGTTAAAAAAGGCGATATTCTTTTGAAGTATAATGTTGCGGAAAAAGAACTGGATTTAAAACTTCAGAAGCTTCAGATTCAATCGTCCAAGTTGGAAATTGCTGAGATGGAGAAGGAATTAAAGAAGCTTAAAAATACAAAGACAGTTGGTTCGATCAATACGGGAAACAGCAGTGTGATGGATGCATCTGTTAATCTTTCCGATATAAAGGGAACAAGTCTTCGTTACCTTATGGCAGAGGCGGAAAGTGATGGAACTACCGCAGTGAGCAATTCGAAAGCCGCGAATGAGTCAGATGGAAACAGTGGTTCCGAAAGTGGTTCCGGAAGTGGAAGCAGCGCCGGCTCTGAGAGTGGTTCCGGAAGTGGAGGCGGCTCCGGCTCCGAAAGTGGCTCTGGAAATGGAGGCAGCGCCGGCTCCGAGAGCGGTTCAGGAAGTGGAAGTGGCTCAGGAAGTGGAAGCGGCTCCGGCTCCGAGAGTGGTTCAGGAAGTGGAAGTGGCTCAGGCTCCGAGAGTGGTTCAGGAAGTGGAAGTGGCTCCGGCTCCGAAAGCGGTTCTGGAAGTGGAGGCAGCTCAGGCTCCGAAGGTGGTTCTGGAGAGGAATCAGGAAAGGATGATGCGAAACTTTCCTTAAAATCCAGTGTGAATGATATTTCAGATAAAGCATCTGGTAGTGGCACAGAAAAAGATCCGTATATATTTAATTTAACAATGGATGGCAAAGTAAAAGGTTCTTTTATTAAGAAGTTGATTACTGATGGCAGTTATGCGGAATTTCGTGCTTATAAATCAGAGGAAGCAAAAAAACCATCAGCTACCTTTGAGCTTGATCCAAGTACGAAAGTGAATGTTTATGCAGAAGATGGCTATACGGTCAATCAGTTAAATGAAGGTGGAGATACAAAAACTCTTCATAATTCTATTGATCTGGTTAGTGAAAAAGATGCATCTAGTGGAAATGGAAGTTCCGCCGGAAATGCCTATATTTATTATTTGAATGTAAATGGACTGGTAAAAGGATCTGTAATTTCTAGTCTTCATAAAGAGAATAAATATGCTACATTTATCGAATTTGATGAGAACGGAAAAGAAAAAGATCGATATGAATATAATCCTTCTAAAGTTTTTAAAGATCTCGATGAAGATGAATATTATACTGTTTCCAAAGGAAAAGAAAAAAGTCTTTATGATCTGAATGAACGGGCAGCATACAAAGATTTAAAGGCAGAAAGTCTGGAAGATGGACAGCAGGATGCAGATGGAAAGTATACATTCTATTTGCCTAAAGATGGAAAAATTAGCGGCGCACTGATTAATGATCTGATTAAGAAGGGGTTAACAGCGGAATTTATAGAATATGCTTCCGAGACAGATTATGATAATGAAAATACAGAAAATGCAAATAAATTAGAGATTACACCTGACAGTAAGTTTACAGTGGAACTTGCAGATGGAACAGGGTATACGATTTCTTATTTAAAGAGTAAAGTAAAGAAAGAGGATTCAGCGGCTACAACAACCGAGAATAAAGAAAATACTGTTCCAACAACAAATAAGACACCAACGCCGGCGGCAGATAAGGAGATCAAGTTTAAACAGAATCGAAAGAAAGTAAAAGCGGGTAATGGCTATCTCTTTTCTGTAGTGTCTAAAGATGGAAGCTGGGGAAATGGAGAGGATGACCAGAGTAAGGTTACATGGACTTTATCAAATAATATTTCAAAGTATACAAGTATTGAGAAGACGAAGTCTGGTGTCTGGTTATATGTAGATGAAGGAGAACCGTCTTCTTCTATTACACTTACTGCGCAGGTTAAGAATGTAAAAGGTATTTCTAAAACTAAGATATCAAGAACGTTGGTTGTGAAAGAAGCGGACACCAGCGGTGGAGATAATACTGGCGGAGACGGCGGTGATGATGGAGATGGCGGTTCTGGCATTGACGATGGCAGTGGAGATAATGGCGGTGATGATGGCAATAATTATACTGCAGCAGAGTTAAGGGAAGCAATTGCCGAAAAAGAAGATGAAATTTCTGAAGCCAAACAAGATCTTCATGAAGCGCAGATTAACTACAATGAAGCAAAAGCAGAAGTAGATAAAGCGACAGTTAAGGCAAAGATTGCTGGTACGGTTACTACTTCATGCGATAAAGGAACGGTTCCTACAGATGGTTCGGCGGCTATCGTAGTTAAGGCAGCAGATGGAATGTATGTTAAGACTTCGATTAGCGAGATGGAACTTAGCAATATAAAGGTTGGTGGAACGATCAAATGTGTATCTAGTGATACAGGAGATGAGTATACCGCAGAAGTAAAGGAAATTTCGGATTTCCCTACCGGAGACAGTAGTAATGATGGAGGAAGTTCCAATCCAAATAGTTCTTATTATCCGGTCATTGGCTTTATTAAAGATGCAGATGGTTTGAGTCCGGGTGGTTCTGTCGAAGTTTCTTATAGTTCAAAGTCTATGGGAACAGCGAATGATAATGCAATCTACATTCAGAAAGCATATATCCGCACAGAAGACAAAAAGAATTATGTTTATATTCGTGATAAAAAGACAAAGCGTCTGAAGAAGCAGTATGTCAAAGTTGGAAAGACTATGAATGGCCAGTATATGGAAATTATATCTGGACTGACAGATGAAGATAACATTGCCTTCCCTTATGGAAAGAACTTAAGAGAAGGAGTTAAAACGAAGATTTCCGAAGATGACAGCGAAATGATTTATTAAGGAGGAGAACGATGCTTGAAAATATAAGATTATCTTTTCAGGGTGTATGGAGTCACAGACTGCGTTCTTTCCTGACGATGCTGGGCATCATTATCGGTATTGCGGCAATTATTGCCATTGTATCAACAATTAAGGGAACGAATGAACAGATTAAAAAGAATCTGATCGGTTCTGGTACCAATACAACAACAGTACAGTTAACAGAAAGTGGAAACTATCCAGCAGAAATGGAATATGGAATTCCGAAGGGAATTCCTGTTCTTGATGATGCCATGCGTGAACAGTTAGCTGAGCTTTCCCATGTAAAAGATGCTTCCCTTTATATGTCACGTACACAGGTAGATTACATTTACTATAATTCAACAGTGCTTTCCGGTGGGCAGTTGATCGGGGCAGATTCTCATTATCTTGGAACCTGTGGTTATGTAATGAAAAGAGGAAGAGGCTTTACGGAGAGCGATTATGAGAAGTATCGTAAAGTAGCAGTAGTAGACAGTGTAGCAGCCGACTCTCTTTTTGGAAACGAGAATCCGGTAGGAAAGACCATTGATATAAAAGGAGAGCCATTTATTGTTGTTGGTGTCATTGAAGAGTCTACCGCCTTCAGCCCGGTAATTAATTCTGTAGAGGATTACTATACTTATGTATATAACGACGGAAGTGCGAGTGGTATTGTTGTAATTCCTGATGTGGACTGGAATATTGTTCAGCAGTATGATGAGCCACAGAATGCAAAGCTGCTGGCAGATTCTACAGATAATATGACATCTGTTGGAAAAGCCGCACAAACATTATTAAACGAAACGGTAACGAATAAAGATATCAAATATCGTGCGGCAAATATGAATGAGACCGCAGAAGAAAGTCAGCAGGTAAGCGCAACGACAAATAAACAGTTAATATGGATCGCAAGTATTTCATTATTAGTTGGTGGTATCGGTGTTATGAATATCATGCTTGTATCTGTAACAGAGCGTACAAGAGAAATCGGTTTGAAAAAGGCGATCGGTGCGAGAAAGAATCGAATACTGGCACAGTTTTTAACAGAAGCGGCGGTACTGACCAGTCTTGGAGGCATCATTGGTACGATTACCGGTATTGCGTTGGCAGAAGTTATCGGAAAGATATCAAATGTTCCAATTGCAATCAGTATACCGGCAGTTATTCTGGCAATTGCATTTTCTACAATAATCGGAGTAGTATTTGGATTGCTTCCGGCAGTAAAAGCAGCCAATTTAGATCCAATCGTTGCATTACGTCATGAATAGTGTTATCATACATAAGTTAAAATATGCAAATGAAACTATGAAAATATGTAGAACGCGCATATCTCAGCAAGAATGCCGGGGCATTCTTGAATCTTGGATATATTAAAAAATACAGGAATAAGATGTAAAAAGAACAATAAGTAATAGCTGATAGGAGAAGAGAATGGGTAAGTATTTTGGAACAGATGGTTTCCGTGGAGAAGCAAATGTAAATCTAACAGTAGAGCACGCATATCAGGTAGGTCGTTTTCTTGGCTGGTATTATGGTAAAGATAAAGAAGAGAAATGTAAAGTTGTAATTGGTAAAGATACACGTCGTTCAAGCTATATGTTTGAATATTCTTTAGTAGCAGGACTTACAGCTTCAGGGGCAGATGTATATTTACTGCACGTAACAACAACACCTAGCGTTTCTTATGTAGTAAGAACAGAAGATTTTGACTGTGGTATCATGATTTCTGCAAGCCATAATCCATACTATGATAATGGAATTAAACTCATTAATTCTAAAGGCGAGAAGATGGATGAGGAAACAATCCTTAAAGTGGAAGATTATATTGATGGTAAGTTAGAAATTCCGATGGCAGTACGTGATCAGATTGGATGTACAGTTGATTATTCCGCAGGAAGAAATCGTTACATCGGTTATTTGATTTCTCTTGCAACACGCTCTTATAAGAATATGAAGGTAGGATTGGACTGTGCTAATGGAAGTTCCTGGATGATCGCAAAGAGTGTTTTTGACGCATTAGGAGCAAAGACCTATGTAATTAATGCACAGCCAGACGGACTGAATATTAATATGAATGCCGGTTCTACACATATCGAAGTGCTTCAGAAGTTTGTAAAAGAGAATCAGCTTGATGTGGGATTCGCCTTCGATGGGGATGCAGACCGTTGTATCGCTGTTGATGAGAATGGAAGCGTTGTAGATGGAGACCTCATTCTGTATGTTTACGGCAGATATCTTAAAGAAAAAGGTGAACTTCGTAATAATACAGTCGTAACAACAATTATGTCAAACTTTGGATTGTATAAAGCATTTGACGAACTTGGTGTTGATTATGAAAAGACACAGGTTGGAGATAAATATGTTTACGAAAATATGGTACAGAATGGACATCGTATCGGCGGTGAACAGTCAGGACATATTATTTTCAGTAAATATGCAACAACCGGAGATGGAATCCTTACAGCTATTAAGGTGATGGAAGTAATGTTAGAGAAGAAGCAGTCTTTAGCAACATTGACATCACCGGTTCGTATTTATCCGCAGGTACTTAAGAATGTACGTGTAAAGAGTAAACCGGAAGCACAGAATGATGCTGACGTACAGGCAGCAGTAAAGCAGGTTGCAGAAACACTCGGAGCAACAGGAAGAATCCTTGTTCGTGAAAGTGGTACAGAGCCAGTGATACGTGTTATGGTAGAAGCGGAAACAAAGGAAGAATGTGAAAAGTATGTTGATTCGGTAATTGAAGTTATCGAGAAAAAAGGTCATTGTGCATAAAGTTTTTACTTGAATAGCCATTTTGCCAAAAACTAAAATAAATAAGCATGATATAATAACTGCGCCTTAGAGCAAGCGATGGATGCAGCGCATCATCGTGCATTGACAGGAGGCAGTTGTTATATCATGCTTTTTTGTGCGTATTGTTTAATTTTTTATCTCAGTCGAGAAGACTCCCACCTCTTTCAGGTGGTGAGTGACAGCAAATTTGTCTCAGTGGGAGTCCAATCTCCGACTGAGATAAACGCTCCGCGAGGATGCGCAGTGATTCTGTAAAGAATATGTCAGCTTACGCTGACCAGAATCACGCGCCAAGTCTCGCGGCTGCTCGACTTGAATTGACTATAATTGCTGCTATATTGCATTATGGAATGGATGTTGTGGGATTTTATAAAGCTTCATAAAAGCTCTATAGAATTTCATCTTGAAATTTTATTTTTGATGATGTATAATATGTCAGAACAAATGTTTGGAAAAAGGAGACTGCTCTTGCATCTGTTTGCAGATTGCTGTAAGATATCAGATGGGAGATGACTCCCACCTCTGCAGGTGGCGAGCAGCAAGTTTGTATCATATGTTATGTTAGAATTTCCTGGAGAGATTTTAATTGACTAAAGATAGTATTTATTTATCAGGAGAATAATCATGGAGAATATAACAATTAAAGATATTGTAAAGGCTGCCGAAGGACAGCTTTTATGTGGAGATGAGAATAAAGTAATCAAGGAGTTTTCAATCGATTCCCGCTCCGGTAACGAGGATAGCATTTTTGTACCGATTATCGGGGAGAGAGTGGATGCACATAAGTTTATTGATGGCGCACTTAAGATAAATGGGGCGACGTTTACATCAGAGCATGATAAGCCGTTAACTGGTTTTGAGGACAAGCCATGGATTAAAGTGGCAGATACAGTAGAAGCGATGCAGAAGGTAGGAACATTTTACAGAAATCGTATGAATCTTCCGGTTGTTGCTGTAACAGGAAGTGTTGGAAAGACAACAACAAGAGAGATGATCAGCACAGCATTAGCTTCACAGAAGAGGGTATTCCAGACGATCGGGAATCAGAATAGTCAGATTGGTGTGCCATTGACTCTTTCTCATCTTACAGCGGAAGATGAGATTGCCGTTCTTGAAATTGGCATGAGTGAAAGAGGGCAGATCGAGAAGCTTACCAATATGATTCGTCCGAATATAGCAGTTGTGACGATGATTGGAGTAAGTCATATTGCACAGTTGAAAACTCAGGAGAATATTTGTCTCGAGAAGATGGATATTGTAAAAGGACTTCCAGAAGATGGTATGGTCTTTTTGAATGGGGATGATAAGTTCCTTGCACCATATCGTGGAAAGCTTTCTCACAGAACATTTTTTTATGGATTGAATAAGGAATGTGATTATCGAGCAGAAGAAGTACGTGTGCGGGATGGACAGACCCTGTTTCATTTTTATTATAAAGACGGCGAAGCAGAGAAAAATATGGAAGTTGTTCTTGGCACTATGGGAGAGCATAATGTACGTAATGCCTTAGTTGCATTAGGTGTCGCACATCAGATGGGACTTGACATGGAAGTGGCAGCGAAGGCACTTAGTACTTTCCATGGACAGCGTCAGCAGATGCATACATTAAAGAGCTGTACGTTGATTGATGATACATATAATGCCAGCCCAGATTCTATGAAGGCAAGTATTTCGGTACTTTCTTCTATGGAAGGTGTGAAGGGCAGGAGAATTGCCGCACTGGCAGATATGCTTGAACTTGGAGAAAAAGAGAGAGAATATCATTATGAAGTGGGTAAGTTTATTGCTGGAACACAGGTAGATGAAGTTGCTGCCTACGGTGAACTTTCCGAAGAAATATTAAAAGGTATTGAAGACAATAATGCGAGAATTGTTGTAAAGCATTTTGAGACAAGAGGGGAATTACAGGAGTATCTCTTAACATATGTACATCCGGATGACGTACTTTTATTAAAAGCGTCTAACGGAATGAAGTTAAAAGAGATAGCAGAAGCATTTTTACAGAATGAATAATTTTCAGGAAAAGGGAGCTTTACAGATGAAGATATATATAATGAGACATGGAGAGACAAAGTGGAATAAGAGGAGTAAGCTTCAGGGACAGGTTGATATTCCTCTGGCACCTAAAGGTATCGAGCAGGCGCAGATGACAGCAGAAGGAATGAAAGAGATTCCTTTTGATCATATTTTCTCCAGTCCGTTAAAAAGAGCGTATAAAACGGCACAGATTGTTCGCATGGATCGTCCGATAGAGATTGTCCGCGATGACCGTCTGAAGGAGATGAGTTTTGGAACGTCCGAAGGAAAGTGTATCGGGAAGATTATGGAGAATCCGGCAATGACACGCTATCAGAGATTCCGTCTTGATCCAGAACATTTTCGCCCGGCAAAGTATGGAGAATATTTCCAGGATGTTTTAAGACGAACTGACGAATTCTTTAAAGAGGAGATTGTTCCATTAGAAGGAAAAGCAGAGAATGTTCTCATTGTGGCACATGGCTGCGTAGTCAGAAGTTTTATCCTTAATTTGACAGGACGTTCCCTTGGTCAGTTTTGGAAGACACCTTTTGGAAAGAATTGCTCTTCGGTGGCATTTGAATATAAAAATGGTGAAATAAATATGATTTATGAGAATAAGTTATATTATGATACAGATTGTCCTGACTGGCAGCAACAGATTCCTTCCTATAAGAAAGGATATAGAAAGTAAACATTTATAAGTGGATATTTACAGGTGAATATCTATGAGAAGATATGTATAAAGGTAAGTAATTATAATAAAATTGTGAGGTATTTATGGGAGAACAGATGGCATATAATGCGAATAGCATTGCAGTTCTTGAGGGACTAGAAGCGGTAAGAAAGCGTCCGGGAATGTATATCGGAAGTGTTTCAACCAGAGGTCTTAATCACCTTATTTATGAGATTGTAGATAACTCTGTAGATGAGCATCTGGCAGGGTATTGCAGTAATATTCAGGTGATTCTTGAAGAAGACGGAACGGCAACGGTTCGGGATAATGGACGAGGTATTCCGACAGGAATTAATAATAAGACAGGAATTCCGGCAGTAGAGATGGTATTTACTATGTTACATGCCGGAGGTAAGTTTGGTACGGGAGGTTATAAGATTTCCGGTGGCCTTCATGGAGTAGGAGCCTCCGTTGTTAATGCACTTTCTGTCTGGCTTGAAGTGAAAGTACAGTCAGATGGTAAGGTGTATCAGCAGATGTACGAGAGAGGGAAAGCAGTAGCACCGTTGGAAGTCATCGGCAAGTGTCGGAAAGGCGATACGGGAACGAGCGTTACTTTTTTACCAGATGGAGAAATATTTGATAAAACATACTTTAAGGCGGAATCCATTAAGAGCAGATTACATGAGACTGCTTATCTGAATCCTGGATTATCTATTACTTTTGAGAATAGAAGACCAGGAGAAGAGGAAACCGTCCTTTTTCATGAAGAAGAAGGATTAAAGGCTTATGTCAGAGATTTGAATAAGGGAAAGCCGGCAGTTGGTGAGATTGTTTATTTTAAGAAAAAGATCGATGATATTGAGGTGGAAGCGGCTTTTCAGTATGTAGATGAATTTCAGGAAACGATCATGGGATTCTGCAATAATATCTGTACGATGGAAGGTGGAACCCATATTACTGGATTTAAGACAAAGTTTACGTCTATTATGAATCAGTATGCGAGAGAACTGGGGATTTTAAAAGAAAAAGATAAGAATTTTACCGGTGCAGATGTTCGTAACGGTATGACAGCGGTTCTTTCGGTTAAGCATAAAGATCCAAGATTCGAAGGACAGACCAAGACGAAGCTGGATAATCCGGATGCCGGAAAAGCAGTTAGTGAAGTACTTGGAGAAGAACTGACGTTATATTATGACAGGAATTTAGAAGAACTGAAAAAGGTGATTGCCTGTGCGGAAAAGTCTGCAAAGATTCGAAAAGCAGAGGAAAGAGCGAGAACGAATCTCATCTCGAAGTCCAAATTTTCTATTGATACGAACGGAAAACTGGCAAACTGTGAGAGCCGTGTTCCGGAAGAGTGCGAGGTTTTTATTGTAGAGGGAGATTCTGCCGGTGGCTCTGCTAAAACAGCAAGAAATCGCCGTACACAGGCAATTCTGCCGATTCGTGGAAAGATTCTTAATGTGGAGAAGGCATCCATGGATAAAGTGCTTGCTAATGCGGAAATCAAGACAATGATCCATACTTTTGGATGCGGATTTTCAGAAGGCTACGGCAATGATTTTGATATTTCCAAGTTAAAGTATCATAAGATTGTCATTATGACAGATGCCGATGTAGATGGAGCACATATTGCAACATTGCTGCTTACATTTTTCTACCGTTTTATGCCAGATCTCATTCATCAGGGACATGTTTATCTGGCAACACCACCACTTTATAAAGCAATTCCGAAGCGGGGAAAAGAAGAATATCTTTATGATGATAGAGCATTAGAGAATTATCGAAAAACACATAAGAGTAACTTTACTCTACAGCGCTTTAAAGGTCTTGGAGAGATGGATGCAGAGCAGCTTTGG
>UMCO01132000.1_pt1 | contig 14509 bp, 9 predicted proteins | sample 1964251 | NCBI WGS metagenome assembly UMCO01 (sample SAMEA4835970, study PRJEB28245) | human gut metagenome | biome: gut microbiome; material: fecal sample | place: Denmark | collected 2008
GCCGCCGGTTTGGAGAAGCTCGCCGAGCTGCCCGATCCCGTCGGCCGTGTGCTCGACCACCGCGTGCTTGCGAGCGGTGTGGACCTGACCCGCGTGAGCGTGCCGTTGGGCCTGGTCGCCATGGTGTACGAGGCGCGCCCCAATGTGACGGCCGATGCCGCGGGCATCTGCATACGCACCGGCAACGCCTGCATTCTGCGCGGCGGCTCGCTGGCTTATCACTCGTGTGCCATGATTTCTGAGCTGCTGGCCGATGCGCTCGAGGCCAAGGGCTTCCCGCGCGAGGCCGTGTCGATGATCGAGTCCACCGACCGCGAGGCCACTGGCGAGCTCATGAAGCTCCGCGGCATCGTCGATGTGCTCATTCCACGTGGCGGTGCAGGCCTGATCCAGCGCTGCGTGCGCGAGTCGCTCGTGCCGGTGATCGAGACGGGTACGGGCAACTGCCACATCTACGTGCATGAATCCGCCGACTTTGATAAGGCACTCAACATTATCGTTAATGCCAAGACCCAGCGCGTAGGCGTGTGCAATGCCGCCGAGTCGCTGCTGGTCGACCGTGCTGTGGCCGATGCGTTTTTGCCTGCGGTCGTTGCCGTGCTGCACGACCACGGCGTGCTCATTCACGGCGACGATGCCACGTGCGCCGCGTGCGCCGACGCCGGCTTTGTAGAGGGCGATGACTACGTCGCCGCGACTGAGGAGGACTGGGGTCGCGAGTACCTGGCGCTCGAGATGAGCGTGAAGGTCGTGGCAAACGAGGACGAGGCCATCGCACACATCAACCGCTACGGCACGATGCACTCCGAGGCCATCGTTGCCGAGGACACGGATGCTTGCGAGCGCTTCCTGGATGCGGTCGATGCCTCGGCCGTGTACGCCAACGCCAGCACGCGCTTTACCGATGGCGGCGAGTTTGGCCTGGGCGCCGAGATCGGCATCTCGACCCAAAAGCTCCATGCCCGCGGCCCCTTTGCCGCCGAGGCCCTCACCACCTACAAATACAAGCTCCGCGGCACCGGTCAGGTCCGTCCCTAGCGCCCGCGCAAACAAAAACCACCACAAAGGTGCCTGTCCCCTTTGTGGTGGTTTTAAGTGGCGTGGGCGGTTAGGCCTGGAAGGTGTCGCGGTCGGGAGCGAAGGACTGCATGGCCGCGATGGTGCGGTCAAAGAGCTCGGGGAGCTCCCAGCCCAACATCTCGGCGCCCTGCGAAATCACGTCGCGCGAGCAGCCGGCGGCAAAGCGCTTGTCCTTGAACTTCTTCTTGAGCGACTTGGTCGTAAAGTCCATAACGCTCTTGCTCGGGCGCATGATAACTGCAGCGCCGATCAGGCCGGTGAGCTCATCGCAGGCAAACAGGATCTTTTCCATCTGCAGCTCGGGTTTGGGCAGCGAGGTATTGAAGTCCGACGTGTGCGTCTGGATGGCGCGAATGAGCTCGGGAGACGCACCTTCATCCTTAAGAATCTTGGCAGCATAGATGGTGTGGTTCATGGGGTCGTCCTCATGCTCCTCCCAATCCAGGTCGTGCAGTAGACCGACGATGCCCCAAAACTCCTCGTTCTCGGGGTCGAACTCGCGCGCAAAGTAGCGCATAGTGCCCTCGACCGTCTCGCCATGGGTGATATGGAACGGGTCCTTGTTGTGCTCATTGAGCAGTTCGAACGCGCGGTCGCGGGTGATTCCGGCGGTAAGCGGCTCTGCCATAAGAGACTCCTTGTGCTCGTGGGTATCGATAAGAATGAATACTACTAGAACAAGAAAACCACCACAAAGGTGCCTGTTCCCTTTGTGGTGGTTTTTGGCGCGGATGGGTTAGTTGAGGGCGGCTTGGGCTAGGCGGGCTTCGGCGGCCTCCTCGGTGACACCAAGGGCCACGGCGAACTCCTCGATGGAGCGGCGTTTGGCCTCCTTGAGTACGCGCATGTAGTAGGAGCTGGGTTTTTTATCAGCTTCCTCGGCCTGGCGAATGCGGTGCATCATGGTCTTTGCCACGCGGACCGTCTCGGGCGCGCCCAGCTTGAGCTGCTGCTTAAAGTGCGTCTCCTCAAGCGAGCTGTTGCGCTCGGTAAAGGTGTCGCACTCCAGCTCGTCATAGTGGCTCAGCAGGTGCTCGGCATCTTGCTGCGAGATGGCGGCGTGCAAACGGTCGGCCTGCGCCACGGGGTACATGAGGATCGTCTGCGCATGTCCCTGCTTGGTCTCGAGCAGCAGCATGGGCTGCGGTGTGTCGTCTCTAAAACCGACGACGGTGCAGACTCCCTGGCCCGGATGAATGACGTGTTGACCGATTGAGAACATGCTACCTCCAACTTATACGAATTTACGTATGTCTAGAATAACACGCTGACGTGCGCAAACCCTTACTTTATGCAGGAAAAGCACACAACTCTGATAGGTAAGAGTATTCGATAACAGACGCAGCTCATTCACACCTTTATACATTTTCAACGCCTGCATAATCTGCAGGCAGACCGGCATCTTTGAGTGACTCCATACAAGCTGTAGTCATTTTTGTGCATATGCAATATCTATTAGCTTTACCCTGCGACAGTGCCCGTCGCTTGTGATAGAGTGCTACAAACTCTGGCTTTTGCCCTACGAGTGACCAAGAGCTCGGGGGCTTTAACACAAGGAGGATCTATGCCCGAGAAGATTGAAGAGCTGGTACGCGCTGCGCTTGCTGCGGCCCAGGAGGCCGGCGACCTTTCCGCATTTGAACTTGACGATTGCGCTATCGAGCGACCGGCTGACACTTCTCATGGCGAGTGGACCTCTACCATGGCCCTGAAGTCCGCCAAGCTGGCCCACTGCGCCCCGCGCAAGATCGCCGAGGCCATCGTTGCCCATATGCCCGAGGACCCCGCGATCGAGAAGGTTGAGATCGCAGGCCCCGGCTTCATCAACTTCTACCTCTCCGTTGCCGTCAAGAATGCCATCTTTGGCGAGGCTCGCGAGAAGGGTATGGACTTCGCTAAGTCCAACGTCGGTGGTGGCCTGAAGACCCAGGTCGAGTTCGTCTCCGCCAACCCCGTCGGCCCCATGCACATCGGCCACGGCCGCTGGGCCGCGCTGGGCGACTCGCTCTGCCGTGTGATGGACCACGCCGGTTACGACATCCAGCGTGAGTTCTACATCAACGACCACGGCTCTCAGATGAACACCTTCGGCAACTCCATCAGCACGCGCTATATGCAGCTTGCCGACATCATCGCCAAGCAGGGCGTGGATATCGACGAGGCTCACAAGCTGCTGATCGCCGACCGCGACGCCTTTGTTGCCGACGAGAACGACGAGCACCCCGAGACCCATCCGTATCAGGACAACTTTGCCGAGACTCTGGGCAAGGACTCCTACGGCGGCGGCTACATCATCGACGAGGCTGCTGAGTTCTGGCGCACCGACGGCGACAAGTGGGTCAACGCCGATCCGCAGGAGCGCATGGAGAGCTTCCGCGAGCGCGGCTATGTGAAGATGGTCGACAACATGCGCGACCTCTGCCACGCCGTCAATTGCGACTTCGATCGTTGGTACTCCGAGCGTTCGCTGTACGTGAAGGACACCGAGGGCGAGACCGCCGGCACCTCTGCCGTCGACCGCGCTTTTGAGAAGCTCGACAAGATGGGCTACCTCTACACCAAGGACGGCGCCCTGTGGTTCCGCTCCACCGACCTGGGCGATGACAAGGACCGCGTCCTGATCAAGTCCGACGGCGAGTACACCTACTTCGCCTCCGACGTTGCCTATCACTGGGATAAGTTCCAGCGCGTCGACCACGTCATCGACATCTGGGGTGCCGACCACCACGGCTACATCGAGCGCGTCCGCTGCGTCTGCGACGCTCTTGGCTATCCCGGCAAGTTTGAGGTTCTGCTGGGCCAGCTCGTCAACCTGCTGCGCAACGGCAAGCCCGTCCGTATGTCCAAGCGTAAGGGCACCATGGTGACCCTGCAGGAGCTCGTCGACGAGGTCGGTTCCGACGCCGCTCGCTACACGCTCATCTCCAAAAGCTCCAACCAGATGGTCGACTTCGATATCGAGGCCGTCAAGAAGCGCGACAACTCCAACCCGGTCTATTACGTGCAGTATGCTCACGCCCGCGTGTGCTCCATCCTGCGCCGTGCCGCCGACGTTACGCCCGAGCAGGCTGACGAGATGGGCATGAAGGCCGTCGCCGCCAAGGCCATCGGTGAGAACGTCGATTACTCGCTGCTGACCGACCCGACCGAGCTCGCCCTTTCGCGTAAGCTCAACGAGCTCACCGACCTGATTGCCAGCTGCGCTCGCGACCGCGCCCCGTTCCGTCTGACGCACTTTGCTGAGGAACTCGCCGGCGACTTCCACAGCTTCTACGCTGCCTGCCAGGTTCTGCCGAGCGAGGGCCGTCCCGTCGACCCCGAGCTTTCGCGCGCCCGTCTGGCCGCTTGCGACGCCGTTCGCGTGACGCTCGCCCTGGTGCTCACCCTCGTTGGCGTTTCCGCGCCCGAGCAGATGTAAGCTACGGATCATTTGACCGTGTAGGTTCGGCTTTGCTGAGCCCTATAAGCCCGATCTCCATGCGGAGGTCGGGTTTTTTGCGTTTGGTGAGACTATTTGGTTTGCTGGGAAATGCTACCAAATTGCAACTATACCGGTTTACGGGGCTGAATCGCCAACTGGCGACCATGGTGCCAATAGTGAAATTAAACCCGCAGGTAGATGGCTTATTGTTTCTTGATAATGCAGGGTATGGTTGGCTTGCAGCATCCTGGCCCCGTAATCCGGCGTAGTTTTGAAAATTGTCCCTTGGGGACGGAGGAAAACGGATCATTTTTGTCTCGAAGAGGGGTGGCGGGATACCGTCCGTCACGAATTGGGCTCATCTCCTACGTTTGGACGCATATCCCGAACCATGCCGAAAAGTACGATATTAAAACCGCAGGTAGCAGACTCGTTGTTTTTGAAAAAACAAGGGTATGGTCAGGGGCTCGGGGCAAACGTAGCAGATGGGCGCGATTCGTGGCGCGGCTATTCCAGGTGCCACGGCTTCACTCCTCTGGCGCGACATTTCAAGGCGCTTTTGAGGAGGAGTGTCCCTGATGACTGGGCGTTTAAGAACGTCCAATGACTAAGTTGCAGGTGGCGGCGGTTGTGTTACACTAAAGCTGCGTATATGACGCAAATATCTCGATACAGATCAATGATGTCCGTCGGTATTTGACGGAGCTAGACTGTTTAGCCGCCCTGAAGGTTTATGCAGGGAGCATGTGATCACAGGGCTTGAAAAGAAAGTTGAGCAAACACTGTGTCTGATCAACAGCAAGAAAACGAAATAACGACGACGCAAGCCGCTCCCGCTGCACCGGTTGCGTCGGACCAGGTCGCGGCGCCCGCGCAAGCCTCGGCTCCTGAGACGCCTAAGGCTGCTTCGACGCCTACGCCTGTAGCGGCTGAGAAGGCCGTGTCTGCAACTGGTGAGGAGGCTGCTCCGGCAAAGCCCAAGCGTACGCGCCGCGCGGCCAAGCCTGCCGATGACGGCGAGGAGGTCACCAAGCCCAAGCGCCGTACCACGCGCACGACGCGCGCCAAGCGTACCGTTGCAGCTGACTCCTCGGCGCCGATTTCCGATGAGGTCGCGCAGGCACGTGCGTTGGCGCAGATTAGCGAGGCTCAGGTGGTGCGCGCCCGCCGTCGTGCTGCCGAGCGTGAGGCCGCGGCTCTGACCGAGCTTGCAGCTCCGTTTGTGCCCGAGACGCCTGCCGCCACCGAGACCCCTGTCGCCGACCAGCCAACCGAGAAGCCGGTACCGCGCACACGCCGTCGCACGGCTGCTAAGGCCGAGCAGGTTGCCGATCAGGTAACCCCCGAGCTCGCTGAGGCTTCGGTCCGTTCCGCGGCAGGGGAGGGCACATCGCCTGTTGAGCCCGCTGCGCCTGTCGAGGCCAGCGAAGTTCCCGTTGTCGATCCGGCTTTGCGCCCGCACCGTCGCGGTCGCAAGCCCAAGGCTTTCGTCGAGGCCGAGAAGGCCGCAGCCGCAGCCGCCGCCGCTCGGGATGCTGCGGCGACCGCCGAGCCTGCAACCGCTGCCGACGCGCCCGTCCAGGATGCTACGACTTCCGAGGCCGTTTCTGCCGATGTCGAGCCCGCCGACGTCCGTCCTGGTCGCAGCCAACGTACTGCTGCTAAGCGCACGTCCAAGGCCAAGGCTGCCAAGAAGGGTGCGTCCGAGGTTTCCGCCGAGACGACCGCCGATGCATCGACTGATGCCGCCGAGCCCCAAGACGTCGAACAGTCTGCGTCCGAGAAGCCCAAGCGCGGTCGCAAGAAGTCCGCTAAGGCCAAGGCCGTCGAGCAGCATGCCGAGGCCGAGCCGCAGGGCGATTCCAATGCCGAGGCCAGCGATGATGCTTCGGCTAACGAAGACGCCTCCGCAACCGATGGCACCGCCCCCGTCGAGACCGAAGAGAGCGCTCGCCCCAACCGCCGTCAGCACAAGCGCAACGACGAGCGTAATGACCGCAACGAGCGCAAGGACGAGCGTAACAACGATCGCCGCAACCGTCAGCGCGACCGCAAGCAGCGCAATAAGGAGCGCAATGCCGCTCCGACTGAGCCCACGCTTTCGCGCGAGGAGCTCGCGGCCATGAAGGTCGCCGAGCTGCGCGAGAAGGCCAAGGAGTTCGAGATCGAGACGACCGGCAAGAAGAAGGCCGAGCTCGTCGAGGAGATCTACACTACCGCCGCAAAGGCCGAGGGTTTCCGCGATATCAAGGGCATTCTGCAGATTCGCCCAGACAGCTCCGGCATCATCCACGCCCATGGCTACATGAAGTCCAACGACGACGCCTTCGTGCCCGCATACCTCATCCGTTCCGCGCGTCTGCGCACGGGCGATGTCATCGAGGGCTCGCTGCGTCCTTCGCGCGGCGGCGACAAGCGCGCCGGCCTCGCCAAGATCACGACCGTCAACGGCATGGATCCTGAGCAGATTCGCAATCGCCCCAAGTTCGGCGACCTCACCCCGGTCTATCCCAACGAGCCGCTGCGCATGGAGCATGGCAAGGATTCCATTACCGGTCGTGCCATCGACATCGTGTCGCCGATCGGCAAGGGTCAGCGTGGCCTGATTGTGTCCCCGCCTAAGGCCGGCAAGACGACGATCCTCAAGAAAATCTGCCAGTCTATCTCGATTAACAACCCCGAGGTGCACCTCATCTGCCTGCTCGTCGACGAGCGCCCCGAAGAGGTCACCGATATGCAGCGTTCCATCAAGGGCGAGGTTGTGGCGTCGACCTTCGATATGCCCGCCGACAACCACACTCGCGTGGCAGAGCTCGTCATCGAGCGCGCCAAGCGCATCGTGGAACTGGGCGGCGATGTTGTAGTTGTGCTCGACTCCATCACGCGTCTTGCCCGCGCCTACAACTTGGCGGCGCCCGCCTCAGGCCGCATCCTTTCGGGCGGCGTTGATTCGGCGGCACTGTATCCGCCCAAGCGTTTTCTGGGTGCAGCCCGCAATATCGAGAACGGTGGCTCGCTCACCATCCTGGCCTCCGCACTCATCGATACCGGTTCCAAGATGGACGAGGTCATCTTTGAGGAGTTCAAGGGTACCGGCAACATGGAGCTCAAGCTCGACCGCGACCTGGCCGATCGCCGCATTTTCCCGGCCATCGACCCTGTTGCCTCGGGTACGCGCAACGAGGACCTGCTGGTCGACGAGCAGATGCGCCCGTTTGTCTTTGGTCTGCGTCGCATCCTCGCCGGCATGAACAATACCGAGCGCGCGGCCGCATCGTTTATCAAGGGCCTCAAGGGCACCAACACCAACCAGGAGTTCCTGGTGCGTTCGGCCAAAAAGCATAGCGACTACGAGCAGACGTTCTAAGTCGTCAACCGCACGCGGCGTTATTGCCGGCGCGATGAAGGGTCGGGGCTTGCGCCTCGGCCCTTTTTATATCGCCACTCGGCGCCAGTTATCGACCATAAGACTGGCAAGCAGCAGGTTTCCCGTTTCAATCCGACATCGTCGCTTGCAATCGACAGGGCGGTTTCGCATAATAGCTTTTAAGCTTCGCGACGGAAAACGCAGATGAAACGAACCATATACCGTTGCTTTGGGGCATAGCCCCGCTTCATCTTCTCTCGCGCAGCCAACTGAATGATGCGATTTGGGTGCTGGAAGATGGGGAGAGCTCATGGCTTCTTCTGATGCAACACAACGAGCAGTCCTTGCCGGACTTTCGTGCGGGATCGGCCTGGCCGCCCCCGTGGTTATGTATGCCGCGACGCTGCCGTTTTCGTCGGTGAACGAGACGGTCGTGGCGGGTGCGGTTCCCTTCGCCGTGGGCGCGGTGGCGGGCGTGGGTATCTATGCCGCCTCGCTGGGCATCTCCGAGTACCGTGCGCAGCGTGAAGAGCGTCTGTTCCAGCCCGATGCCATGGGCGGTGCTGCCAATCTCAATCAACATCAAAGTGAGTTCAAGACCGCCTCGATTCCGGCTCAGCAGCAGGATGCGACTCCTTACGCTGCGGCTTCTGCTTCTCAGGCTCAGGCGGAGCAGTCTACCTCGGCATACCTTTCCGGCCTGACTGGTGCGTTCCAGCGCCGTCATGCCGATGATGGTGTCCCTACCATCGCTCGAGCCGCAGATGCTATGGACGAGGCCGAGGCTTGGTCCATGATCGACAGTATGCTCGACGACGATTCGCCGGTGAGCTGCGACCCTGCACACTCGCGCGACGTCTATCAAGTCGCCATCGACGAGCTTACCAACGGCGGGCAGACCGGCTCCTTCAATCGTGACGACATCGCCGCCGCGGCGCGCGCCGTGTCGGGCTCCCAGGCCGCCCCTGCGGGCAGCACGGCGGCTTTCGTGGCACTCGTTGCCAACGCGGCAGCCAATAACGCCTACAACGCTACCTCGGGCGACGCGAACGCTTCTGCCGATTATTCGTACGTTGATGAAGCCATTACCGCGGACGAGGAGGCCGTTGCCGCCCGCCGTGCCGCCGAGAGCTCGCTTTGGGGCGCTCCTGCTCAGCAGCAGGCGGCTGAGGCTGCGCCGTACAACGCAAACCTCGCCAGCATGCCTATCATCTCCGGTGCCGCGGACATCGATCTTGACGACCTCGATGAACCTGCAGCCATCACCGCATCGATTGATGCCCAAGATCGCATCGACACCGGCGACCTTCCGGACGCCTCGCTCGAGGTCGATGTCCCCATGGCCGATTACTCGGGCCACGAGGACATGTGGGCCGCCGCCACCGCGATTCTGGATGAGATTGACGAGCCCGCTCCTGTTGCAGTCCCCACTCCCGTCGCTGCCCCTCAGCCTGCTGCTCCCGCCTATGTCGGCCGTCACAGCGCTGTGTTCCCCGAGGATACCGCCCGTATCTCGCGCGAGAGCATCGAGCGGGCCGAGGCTATTGCCGCCGGCATTATGGAAAATCGTCGTCACGAGCGCGTCAATCAGATCCTCGAGGAAGAGATCGAGCGCCTGCAGTCCTCTACCGCCAAGCGTACGGGCCGTGCCTATCTGAGCGTTATCGAGGGCGGTACCGCCAGCTTCGCGCCGCTCCGCGCGGAGGCATAACTTCTGCATGGTTAAGGTGAATCGAAAATGGGCGGTCGTGACCTGCCTGATGGCGCTCTTGATCTGGGGCAATTCGCTGGTTCCCGGCTCGGGGTCGGGCTCGCTGAGCCTAACGGTCATGGAAGCTATCCGCGGTTTCCTGCACGGCGTGGGACTTCCATATGAATGGGTGACCAACTTTGTTGTTCGCAAGTGCGCGCATTTTACCGAGTATATGGTGCTCGGCATCCTGGCAACGCACGCTTTTGATTTTGAGGGCCGGCACACCTTTGACGTGCTGCTGCCCACGGCGGTGTTCCTGCTGCTGATTCCCTCGATCGACGAGACGATTCAGCTCTTTGTGCCGGGACGCGCCGGCATGATCACCGATGTGATGATCGACTGCTGTGGAGCGGCAATGGGCGTTGTGCTCCGATATCTCTTACGGTCGCTGATGTACGCCAAAAAGGCCGCCTAGGACGTATTGTTTGGTCCTAGGCGGCCTTTTTTATTTGAGGGCTTATATGAGGCGTGGTGGCGTCGTTCCATTGGTCGGATTTGCTGGGCGCGCCACGCCCCGTGGGTGCGTCTGTTACTGAAGCGCCTGTGCGCCCAGGGCAAGGCAACCCATGATGCCCTGCTTGCCCTCGAGGCTGTTGTTGACAATGTAGGTATCGATGTCGTTGACCTCGGGCGTGACGATATAGCCGTTGAGCATTTCGGCACATTTCTTGCGTGCGAGCGGCACGATGGGGGTGTGGTCGGCCACGCCGCCGCCGATGATGATCTTTTGCGGCGCGTAGCACAGCGTGTAGGTCATGAGCGCCTGTGCCAGATAGCCGGCGAGCAGGTCCATGGCCTCCGGGTCATCGGCCATGTCTCCGGCGCTCTTGCCATCCCAGCGCTTTTTAACGCCGGGGCCGGCGATGAGGCCCTCGAGACAGTTGTCGTGGAAGGGGCAGGCGCTGTGCTCGCCAATGGTGTCGCGCGGGTCGCGCGTGACCAGGATGTGGCCGGCCTCGGGATGCATCATGCCGTGCACGAGCTTACCGCCCGAGAGCACGCCGGCGCCCACGCCGGTGCCGATGGTCAGGTAGACCACGTCGGTGAGGCCCTTGGCGCAACCAAACGTGACCTCGCCCAGGCAGGCGACGTTGACGTCGGTATCGTAGCCGCAGGGGATATTGAGCTCGTTTTGGATAGTGCCCAGCAGGTCAAAGTAGCGCCATGCCGTTTTGGGCGTCTCCAGGATCTTGCCGTATTGGGGCGAGGCAGGGTTGACTGCGGTGGGGCCAAAGGCGCCGATGCCCAGCGCGGCGATGCCCTTGTCGGCAAACCATGCGTTGACGGCCTCAACGGTCTCCTGCGGGGTCGTGGTCGCGATCTGCTCGCGCTCTAGGACCGTACCGTCCGCATAGCCCGTGGCGCAGACCATCTTGGTGCCACCGGCCTCGAGCGCTCCGATAAGCTGCTGCTCTGCCATAGTATTCCTCTCTCTGGGACGAGTTGCTCCGTGACTAAAGTATAGAGCTCTAAACTATTTAAGAAAGCGCTATAGAAAGAAGCCTCGCAACGCGGCGGGCGGTGCGGGGCTTCTTTGGTTGCTTTAGTTGCCGGGCCGTCCTTACCCGCGCGGCTTGATTTTATCACGTAGCGACTTGAGGTTCTCCAGCGCCGCGTTAAGCGTCTCGTCTCGCTTGGCAAAGTGGAAACGAATCAGATGGTTGACGGGCTCGCGGAAGAAGCTCGAGCCGGGCACGGCGCCCACGCCCACCTTAGACGCGAGGTCCTCGCAGAATTCGAGGTCGCTGTCATAGCCAAACTCAGAGATGTCCATCATGACGTAGTAGGCGCCCTGCGGCACGTTGTGCGTGAGGCCGATGCTGCCGAGTCCCTGACAGAACAGGTCGCGCTTGGCGGTGTAGAGGTCGAGGACCTCCTGGTAATAGCTGTCGTCGAAGTTGAGGGCGGTGACGACAGCTTCCTGCAGGGGAGCGGCGGCACCCACGGTGAGGAAGTCGTGGACCTTCTTGATGCGCTCGGTGATCTGGGCCGGGGCAATGGTGTAGCCCAGACGCCAGCCGGTGATGGAGTACGTTTTGGACAGCGAGCTGCAGCTGATGGTTCGCTCGAACATGCCGGGCAGCGTGGCCATATAGACGTGCTCGTGGGGCGCGTAGACGATGTGCTCGTACACCTCGTCGGTGATGCAGTAGGTGTCGTACTTTTTGCAGAGGTCGGCGATAAAGGTGAGCTCCTCGCGCGTAAAGACCTTGCCGCAAGGGTTGGAAGGGTTGCACAGGACGATGGCCTTGGGGTCGTTGTCGCGGAAGGCCGCCTCGAGTGTCTCGCGGTCAAAGTCGAATGTGGGCGGGTTGAGCGGCACGTAGATAGGCTCGGCACCCGAAAGGATCGTGTCGGCGCCGTAGTTCTCGTAGAACGGCGAGAAGATGACGACCTTGTCTCCGGGGTTCGTAACCGTCATCATGGCGGCCATCATGGCCTCGGTGGAGCCGCAGGTGACTACGATATTCTCGTTGGGGTTTACCGACATGCCCATAAAATGCTCCTGCTTGGCGGCAAGCGCCTCACGCATGGCCTGGGAGCCCCAGGTGATGGAGTACTGGTGGTAAAGCGGCTTGGGGTCGGTGGCGATGGTGCTGAGGCTATCGAGCAGCTGCGCTGGGGGATCGAAGTCAGGGAAGCCCTGCGAGAGATTGACAGCGCCGTACTTATTGGAGATGCGTGTCATGCGGCGGATGACCGAATCGGTAAACGTTGCCGTGCGGTTGGAGAGTTCTTTCATGACGGTCCTTTCGAGCATTTGCAGTGGGGCAAGTTTACTCCTATGAAACCGGTGGGATTTGCTCGAAATGGTCTCGAAAAACTCTTTTCAAAATTCTTGAAAATTGGGGCTTGCATCGCGTGGCGTTCCTTGCAATAATAGTCGAGCGCGAAGCGCACAGGACACGGTGGGTGTAGCTCAGTTGGCTAGAGCGACGGGTTGTGGTCCCGTAGGTCGAGGGTTCGAGTCCCTTTACCCACCCCAGTTTTTGCTTCGTGTTGATATCGGGTCGTTAGCTCAGTTGGTAGAGCAGGGGACTCTTAATCCCAAGGTCCAGGGTTCGAACCCCTGACGGCCCACCACACGATATCTCCTCTAAAGTCCGCCTCAACGGACTTTAGCTTTGGGTCGTTAGCTCAGTTGGTAGAGCAGGGGACTCTTAATCCCAAGGTCCAGGGTTCGACCCCCTGACGGCCCACCAAAGCAAGTTAAGACGGTCAACTTCGGTTGGCCGTCTTTTTTGTTGACCTTGCATGGGGTCGAACCCAAAGGGCGCGGAGCTGAGGAAACGCGTAAGCGTTTGCCAGCGCAGCGCGCAAGGCGCCTTGGCGCCGCAGCGGCCGCCTGCGCAGCAGGCTGACCCCCTGACGGCCCACCCAAAGATCGTTAAAGCGACTGGCTTAGGCTGGTCGTTTTTTTTGTTAACCTCGCATGGGGTCGAACCCGAAAGGGCGCGGCCGCTTTCACAGATTGAGTCTACCCTGGGGATCGGTGAAACCGTCAGTACCCTCCTTGAGTTTCTTCTCGTCTGCCTTCACGCGACGCTCGAGCTTTTTTGTATCCTCGGCAGGCGGTAGGTTCTCGGGAACAATTCCGCGGTCGATGAGGCTGCCACGCACGCTCGTGTTGTTCTCGACGTGTTCTTGTTTGATCTGGTCCAGACCGTACAAGTCGTGTTCCTCGGCGTTGAAGGCCGTCATCGAGTTCGTGAGGTCCTTTGCTTTGATGAGAACATCGGCTAGCTTGTCCGCCAATGCAGCACTCTTGGACACACCAAGCTGCCGCTTCATGTCCGCCGTGCTTCTGCCGCCGAATAACGCCTCATCGCCCTTCGACTTGATGATCGCGAATCCTTTGGAGTCCACGCCTCGTTTGAACGCAATGCCCGAGAGCTGTTTCTCTGAATCGGATAGCGAGTGGCACGCCTGCAAGCGCTGAATCTCTGCGAAGCGCTGCTCTATGAGCTCCTGACGGCGTGTCTGCACGGCGAAGTACGCCTGTGCGAGTGCGATTTCGGGCTTGTTTGGGTCTCCGTTTTGGGCGATTAAATAGCATGCGTAGCGCGTCAGCTTGTAGTCTTTAACCGCGCGAGCGGCGACACCGGCAGTTACCATTTTCGTGGTGTCACGAAAATGGGAATCAACTGGAGTTTTGTTTGTTTCGCACGAGACTTTTGCCCTCTTGACAACTTCGGCGAAGTTCTCCCATCGAGTGTACCCCATGGGTTCCATTAAATCGCGTGCGAGCCAATATTCAACGCCGTCTTCCACATTGGCGTAGCTATCAAGTTCGACACGCCACTTCTCGATATCTCTACTGTCCATATCTCCTCCTCGCTGGTCTATTGTCTATGCGGGCTTTGCCCACTCTGTATTCAGAATAAGGATACGCTGCCGTGCGGACACGAATGGGCCCGTGCTGCTTCGAGCTCACGGGGCCCATGGATATCGATTGGTTGTGTTCTGCTTTAGATAGGTGTCCGGTTTAATCCGCTCGATAGTGCGATCCGAGACTTTCGGTCCGCTTACGCATGGCTTTGACCATTTCCTGTGCTAGTTGAATCTGCGATTGCAGGCGGGCGAGGGCTGCGACTTCGCTGTCCTGGGCTTTCTGTGTGCTCAAGGTCGTTGCCTCTGTCTTCAAGCCCTCAAGCTCGTGTAGTGCCTCGGATAGGCCCGTCTCGGTGCGGTTGATCATGCAAAAGGTGCTCATCGTGTGCCTAAGGCTGTGTGTCAGGCGCTCGGCATCTGTTGTGGCAATGCCGTGCTGGGGGAGGGCGATATCCGCCTTCAGGGCTGTCTTAGGCTCTTTCTGCGCTGCAAGGGCTGCCGATGCGCCTGCGATGCGCCCGAACACGATGCCGTTGGCGCTTGACAAGCCACCAAT
>UMCO01037192.1_pt1 | contig 14274 bp, 12 predicted proteins | sample 1964251 | NCBI WGS metagenome assembly UMCO01 (sample SAMEA4835970, study PRJEB28245) | human gut metagenome | biome: gut microbiome; material: fecal sample | place: Denmark | collected 2008
CAGTTTCCACGAAAGAATGTAAGTAATACTTTAAGAGTATAATCTTCAGGCACGGATTACGCGGATTTCACGGATTAAGTAAACAATCCGGGTGCTCCATGTAATCCGTGCTTTTTTCTTAATACATTCTTACTTATAATATATACGATTATGATTAATGTTCATTCATACGAATCAATGGGTACCTTTGACGGTCCGGGATTACGGCTCGTCGTTTTCCTTCAAGGCTGTCCTTTCCGTTGCCTGTATTGCGCCAATCCCGACACCATAGACGCAAAAGGCGGTACTCCCACCCCCGCCAATGAAATTCTACAAATGGCTATCAGCCAAAAAGCATTCTTTGGAAAGAAAGGGGGAATCACTTTCTCCGGTGGCGAACCCACATTGCAGGCCGAGGCATTGATACCTTTATTCAGAGATATGAAAGCCAATGGCATTCATATCTGCCTTGACACCAACGGTGGTATCTGGAATGACAAAGTAGAGGAATTATTAAGTCTGACAGATTTGGTATTGCTTGACATCAAAGAGTTCAACCCCGAACGTCACCGTGCTTTAACCGGGCGCAGCAACGAACAAACCTTACGCACTGCCACCTGGCTGGAGCAACAAGGACATCCATTCTGGCTGCGCTATGTCTTAGTGCCGGGATATAGTGATTTTGAGGAAGATATACGTAATATGGGCAAGCAGCTTGGCAAATACCAAAGCATACAACGAGTGGAAATACTTCCCTATCACCGCTTAGGAGTACATAAATACGAGGCCATGGGCTGGGATTATCAATTAAAAGAGGTAATAGAAAATACCCCCGCACAACTGGAACGAGCCGAAAAGCTCTTCAAAGAGTATTTCCCCACAGTAGTGGTAAATTGAGAATTGAGAATTAAAAATTGAGAAATAGGCTGCGCTATAAACTCTTTATCGGTATAAACTCCGATTTTGCTATTTACTATTATAGCGCAGCCTATTTCTCAATTTTTAATTCTCAATTCTCAATTTAATCAGTAAGTCAACCGTATTCCCCCTTGTAACGTAAAGTTACAGGGATTTTCCTTCCTTATCGTCTGAATATCGGAGCCGTCATCGAAGAAGTAAGACACTCCCGGTTCTACATAAATACCTACCCTTTTACTTATATTATACTGTGCACCCACAGCTCCCATCACAGAGAATTGCAACGGTTTCACGGTTTCGCTCCGACTGCCTATTTTACCATAAATACATTTCTCCATGGCGCCTCCGGCGGAAACATACATGATAAAGGACTTCTTATCTACAAAATTCCAGTTGGCACGCAAAGGAATACCTAAATAATGCAATTTCTGGCTGACCTTCTTCGAGCTTCCGGCAAACTTCACATCCGAAGCAAGATACGTATATGTCAAACCAGTCTCCACGGAGAATCCTTTCGCAAGTCCTTTACGCACTGAGAAACCGAAAGACAAAGGCTGCTTATGGTCTATATCCACTATCTCTTCCGAGTTTTTCATCAGATACGGCATACCATTCTTGAAAACAAGTTCCTGTCCTTCCGGAACATCCATTATACCGTTAGCCACCGTAGCCAAATCGACCTTCCCGCCGGAATAGCCGAAACCCGGATCGCTTTGTACAAAACCGCTTTCACCGATACTGTTTCCGGCAATCAGTCCGCCCGTATTTCCCACAGCCAGCCCGACCGACCAGCCGCGTGACTTTTCTTTTTTCGTATTTCCAACCGGCAGTTGCAGTTTATCCCTACCGGACGGACGACGACGTTCAGCCTGCTGTTTCTCCGTACTATTATTTCCGGTTGTAACAACCTCATCTTCTTTTTTCGTTACCGGAACCGTTTGTTCCTGTACACTCTCTTGAATTTCCGGTTCCGTATCCAAAGGCTGCATCTTCGTTGTCTGCTCCGCATCACCTGCTGTATCCAGTTGTTGCGCCAACAAAGAACGCCTATTTATACCCGCTGACGAGACCTGTTTCTGCGCGCGATAGTCAGGTTCCGTTATTTCTGTCCGTATCGAAGGTGTCTGTTGCTCCGGCAGTCTGTCCGGAGCAATTGCCAATGCCGGCACAGCCGTACCCCTCATTTCCTCTCCCACAGGACTCTGAAGCAACCACACACTGACTGACGACACCGCGATAAGCAATGACGCAGCCGCAGCTACAGCCCAGCGGCGGAAAGGAATAATCCTCCGTTTTCCGGCTGCCGGCGGCTTCGGAGCGGACAAATCCTTTTCAAGCCGTTCCCAACCGGAAACGGGTAACGGTTCGGAATAATCCTCCAACCGTTCCTTTATCTTTCGCATCCACAATTCATCTTCCATACGTTTCTTCATTTATGCGTTCTTTTTCATCCACTCCTTCACCTTAACCGCCAAAGCTGCTTTGGCGCGTACCAACTGCGAAGCCGAGGATTTTTCATTGATGCCCAGCAGTCGGGCGATCTCCTTGTGAGATTTATCTTCAAAAATAAACAGGTTGAATACGGTACGATAACCGGCAGGAAGTTCGCTGATAAACTGCATCAATACTTTTTGAGGAATTGTATCCACAGCCGAGGCATCCGGTTCTTCATACGTTTCCGGCACATCATCCAAGGCAGCAGACTGGTTCATCACATCATTCTTCCGTAAATACTGTAACACCGTATTCACCATTACACGCTCCATCCAAGCCCGCAAAGAACCCTCTCCCCGCCAAGTGAACTTATCGAAAGAATCGAACAGCTTCAAGAAACCGTCATGCATCAAGTCCTGTGCGGTTTCCCGGTCACCGGCATAACGCAAACATACGCCGAGCATCCGCCCTGCATACTGTTCATACAGTTCTTTGCGGGCAAGGTTGTCGCCTTGCCTGCAGCGTTCTGCCAATACCTGTTCTTCCATTCTCTCTTTTAACACGTGTTTACCTTATAAATGCAACAGGCGCAAAAATACTGCATCCGGCAGATAAGAAATTCATTCTTCATCTTCTTTAACAATCTTATAAGCAGTATTTGCACAATCCCGGCATTTTCTGAATACGAAATCTAAAACAGAACCAATAACAAAACCTCTACTTATGAAAAAGTTAAGAACGACATTAGCCGCATTTCTGCTACTGCTCATTGCCATGCCCGTATTGCAATCCTGTCTGGACGATTGGGACGATGATGAGCGTTCATCCCTCACTATAGGCACTGTACGTATCATCGACGGAAAAGACTATTATTTCGCGCTCGATGAAGGAACCAGAATGTTTCCCGGCGATACCGCCCAAGTCAATAACTATACGCTGGTGGAAGGACAACGCGTTTTTGTATATTTCAACTTGCTGGACGAAAAGGTGGATGGCTACGATTACAATGCCAAAATCAATCATGTAGAGAATATTCTCACCAAAGACATCTACTTCATGCCCGCCGAAAAAGCCGACAGTATCGGTGACGACCGCATCAACATAACCAATATGTGGATTACGGGCAATTATCTGAATATTCAGTACCAGCTATATCACAGCAACAATAACGACAAGAAACATATGCTGAACCTGATAGTCAACGAAACGTCCGACGGCAAAAACGATAAAGAAGGCTATGTCACGCTGGAATTCCGCCAAAACGCCTATGATGACGAACCCCTCATGCCGGGACAAGGACTTGTTTCTTTCAAACTGGATAAGATAGCCGACCGGATATCCGGAAAAACCGGACTTAATATCCGCGTAAAAAGTTTGTACGACGGCGAACGTTATATGACTGTCGACTTTAAGAAAGACGAAAACTAATCCATTCTGTGGAACACTCTTTTCAAGTTCTTTTTATAAAAGCGGAGTGAGGCATTTGTCAAAAGAAAGGCGTATCTTTGCAGCCGATTTTACAAAATTACTTTCTACAACCATGAAAAAAGGACTGCTGTACGCTATATTGGCATCTGTGCTATGGGCCATCGTAAACCCGTTCATCAAGCAAGGGCTCAGTTATGATTTTACTCCGATGAATTTCGCCGGTATTCGTTTTACGAGTGTCGGCATTCTGCTTTTTGCTTATACCTGGCACAAAGGTATGTGGCAGGAAATCAAGCAGTACCGCAAACTGTTCCTTAACTTGATATTCATCAATATGTTCATGGGCTATACGGCCTTCTATTTCGGGGTGGACTTTGTCAGCGGAGCTATCTCATCCATCATCATGGGTATGACACCGCTTATCAATGTATTGCTTGCCCACTTGCTGGCAAGTAACGACAAGTTGAACGGTTACAAGATAGTCAGCCTCATCGTCAGCCTTGCGGGACTTTTGCTGATTGTAGGAATGGGCAGCGACGGCGAACCGCTGGATTGGAAAGGCATTACAGGCATCATACTATTATTGCTCAGTATCATTTTTCAAGGCTACTCCGCCATCTCCGTATCCGAGGAGAAAGGCAAAATCAACCCTATCTTCCTGAATGCCGTACAGATGTTCTTCGGTGGCGCCCTTATCTACATCATCGGACTGAGTACGGAAGGTTATCATTCTTTTATCGGCAAGCCTGCCGGGTTCTATATCAGTCTGGGTATTCTTGTATTCATTTCTGTCTTTGCATTCAGTTTCTGGTTTATGGCGTTACAAAGCAAAGGAGCAAAAGTCAGCGACATCAATATGTGCCGCCTCATCAACCCGATTCTCGGAGCTGTATTAAGTTGGATTATGCTTGCGGGAGAATACCCCACATTCAGTACCGTAGCGGGTATGTTGATTATTGTCAGCTCACTGATTATCTACTTTAAAGGAGCGGATATTGTAAAGTACCTTAGTACAAAGAAGTAAGCAACAATGGAATAACAAAGTTATATGAAGCTACCATTATTCCCACACGATATAAAAGAAGTATCTTACTGGAAATAGAATGAGGCTAAGGTATATAATGAAGAAATTCTATGATTGCATCATATAAGAGCGAATAGGAAATAACTGCTTTTATTGTTTTAAATAACATAAAATCATAAAATTCACTTTTACCCATAGTTCTATTCATTCAGACATTACAATGACCATCTGTGTGAATGTACCATAAAGTTAAGCCACGAACCAGTCTTTATCACATTTTACTCGAACTTACCGCTCCCCGACCTCAAAATATTTTTTGGCGCGACATCGGAAACCTCACTCTTGCCCTACCCGTACCCGACATCGGCAAAGATCCGCGTACCTACAACTACCTGAACGGTGAAAGCATCCGCCTGCTTTCCGTAGAAATAAACAGCCAGATGAGACGGGAAATATCACCGATTACAACATGGACGAGTTAGTCAACGAAGACACCCTGATGAAACATTTCCAACTGTGGCGAAAGAAGGAGAAACTGGAAAGAAAAAAGAAAGGGGAATATAGGCATACCGCCGGATTTCATGATAAAATGCCTATATTTGTGATAGTGTGTAGTATTTTATAGACTATCAGTGATTTATGCAAAACTCGCATGAGAACGGGCAACGGATAAGGAAAAGGTAAACTGTTTATAATCACCATATTACTCATGCTTTCAAATAACTCTTTATCTGTCTGCAAAGATAGTATTTTTTTGTAAATGCCTGAATTTTCCGGGCATAATTTCGCATTAAATTCATGACATAATCCATATCGGATAGTACACCATACCGTAGCCGAGTCCCTGTAACTCATAGGCAAAGGTAACTTACTAAAATCAAGGCTATATTATCTATGTAAACTATAATGTATTCATCACGGTTAGAATATAAAATGACAGAAGCCCTCACGATGTAAGATGCGAGGGCTTTCCTTATATAACTTGTGTCAGCTACATATGTATTTCTCCAAGTAACCGATTTAAACGCATCTCCTTACTCTTTTTATTTTTTATTTCACATTGCCAAACTATAATAACATTCCAGCCTTTTTCTTTAAGTTCAAGGATGTTGCGATTATCTCTTTCTAAATTTTTCCTGATTTTTTCTTGCCAAAAATTATAATTTGTCTGGGGTAATGTTCCTTGTTTGCACGAATGCCCATGCCAAAAACATCCATGAATAAAAATAACTACTTTATATTTTGACAATACTATATCTGGCTTACCCGGCAGTTCTTTTACGTTCTTCCTATATCTGAATCCTTGAGCAAACAAATATTTTCTTACTAAAATTTCTGGTTTAGTTTCTTTTCCAGATATTTTAGACATTATATTTGAACGCTTAGATTTAGAATAGATATCAGACATGAAGAATTTATTTATAAATGAGGCAAATCAATACCTATTCGCATTGCATTTGAAAACACCAAATTTGCCAATCGTTGAGTAAATGTACCTTTTTGATTGCCTAGAAAAATTGCATGTTTTTTATCCCTTTTTATCTGAAAATTGATGCCAGACTTGGGATTAAACTCATTGTTATTACCAATATCTATAGTGAAAAATTTCTTTTCCCAATGAATTATTTTATTTTCATCAACAAAAGTATATTGGTTTTTTTCAGTTTGCTTAAGAGCTGACTTTACATCCTCTGGATTAATTTCCTTACCTATCACAAATGTGAAATTTCGGTTTATTTTATGTGGCCTTATACAATCACATTGCTGCGTTATACAGATAAGATATTTGTAATTATCTTTATCAATCTTTATTTCTCCGTTTATTTCTTCAAAATATTTTATTGCTTTCTCTATATAAAAGACATCTCCGAATCTTATCTTTCTTCTGTTGACATTTTTTGTATTTTTGGAAAATGTAAGAAAGTGATTCAATTTTATCAGGTGTTCTTCTTTAGGAATAGTTGAATAAGTAGAAATATCAGGCGCTAACAAGCTTACAGATTCTATATCCTCTTTAACTTTATATGTAATTTGGCTATTCCAACAAGATAATATGAAATTATAAAATTCCTCATATTGAGTTTTTTGTTCATAACTTTTCGCATGGTGTAGCAGGGCGGCTTCATTGATTCCCATAAAACCTCTTCCAAAAGCATTAATACTTTTGCGATAAAAATGCTTTAATTCTAACGAAATTAAAGCAGAAAACTTATTAGGTACTCCTTCGATTATTTTACTTATTACAGAATATAAATCGGATGGTTTAATTAACCTTTTATCTTCATCCCCGGCTTTAGCTTTACTAATTACAGTTATTAAAGAATTATTTATCATTAAAGTGTGAAACGGAACATCTGGATTTGCAACTATTTCTACATTATATGAAATATTGCAAAATTCCATTTCTGATCCAGAGCAATAACACTCTAGCCACTCAAATAGGTCATATTCTCCTAGTAAGTATTCTCGTTTGGTATTTACGCTACGACAGAATTCTGCATATTTAGAATTATCATTTAATTCATCCTTTATTTCTTTGGTAATACGCCCTTTCAGTTCCTTTCTTTTACTCGGATGCAAAGTATAACCCTTTATGTTTTTTTGAAGTATATCCTCTATTCCTAAATCATTTTCAAACTCATCTTCAATGGAACGGAAATCTTCCAAACCTGCAAGAATTTCTTCTTTTCGGTAATTAGCATATTTAAAATAAGAGAATATTTTCAATGCTATAGACTCAGTATCTTCAGCATGAGTATATATAGATATGAATTGGATATGATTCTCATCTATCGCTTGAGATAAAATAGGTAATGCGTCTTTATATTTACATGCATCTGTTTCATTTAGTTCCCAATCTAAAATTAACAAATCCTTGTTACCAAACAAATATTTTTTATCATTGTTAAATTTATCGATATTGACAAATTTGTAGATGTCTAAATCACAATCGCCATCTTTTCGAAAAGAATCATAAAGAGCCTTAGTATCTTCAAGTTTATCATCCTCTTGAGGTGTTTCATACGGTGTAACAAATTTGTCATCTATACAAATCGCAGAAACTATTGAATTACGAATAATGTTCTGATATGGTGAAATTATAGTAGTCATAATTTTAAGAATTAGTTTCACGAGGTTTAATTACAAAACATGCTCCTTTAAGCAAATTATAATCCTTATCATTCTTTGCATAGATGTCGTAACCTATAGAAGATAAATTTGTTCTTGCTAAATAAAGTCCTATGCCTCGACCATCTTTTTTTCTAGTAAAAAATAGAATAAATATGTCCTCTAAATATCTATCGTCTATTTTTTCTCCATTATTTAAAATCAAAATTTCATCCTCTTTGCACGTAATGTGAATTCTTCTGTTTTCCACTGGAATCAGCCAAAAGATAGCATTATTTACAATATTAATAAATACAGGTTTTATTATGGATTCAAATGTAAAAAATTCATACTTCCTAAATGATTCATCAACCGTAAATTCAATGTTATTTCGATCAAAAATAGTCGCAAAGAAATCTCGTAAATTATTTTCGATATCTTGTCCTGTAATAATAGTCCTCTGTCTTCTTGTCGTTCTATATAAAGGTTTTAACAGTTTATGGTTTCCTTCAAGATGCTGAAAGGCCATCTTTAATTGATTGAAATTGTATTCAAGTTGAGGGTTCTGTTTTGAATACTGCTTAAAGAAATTTATGGCATCTGCCATTTTTGAATACATCACATTGAATTGGTGGTCAATAATCTCAATTGACATTCCTAATTGGGCCAATTCATTTGTTTGATTTAATCGTTCCTCTATTTTCTTCTGCTGTTCTTTATACCAACCAACTAAGTAATCATCATCAATCTCAAAAGTAAGCCCTTCCAGGTGATTTATAAATGGAGCAAGCTTGCTTTCTATTTGATCTTTTGTTTCTTCACCCAAGCGTGTCAATAAAGAAATAGAATAATCAAGGTCTTCTTTTGTACTCAAAGATGCAATATCCGTATTTTGCATCTCCTGTTTAAATGCATTAACAAAAGATATTTGTTCTATTTTGAAGTCGTTATCAAATTTATCGGCAAATTCTGCAAATCTTTTTCTGTAACTATTCACTAAGCCGGATATCTCTCTCACATTACTTTCGTAGCGTTTAACATACTCAAGTTTTAGATTTTGAATATCAAAACGCTTTCTCGTCTCACTTATTAGACCATCACAAGATTCCGTAATCGCATAAACACGATTAAAAGATTCCTGATAATAAGCATATTTTTTTTCTTGACCAGAAGAAAGAGTTATTCGTTTTGGCTTTATTAATTTCAATTCTCTAAGTTTCGTTTTCTTTGATTCTAATTCCGAAACTATTTGATTGTATTCATTATAAGCCAACTCAACTTTTTGTGTCTCTTCCGCTAATCTGTTATATAACTTCTTAATGTCATTTTCTAAATTTTCGATTTCTTGTTGATTGTTTTTTAGGTCATTTGTAAATTTTGTTTTTGTTAATTTCCCTCTTTTCTTTTCAGCCTCAAGGATTCGCTCTTTTTGTCTTTGAATTTCAGCTAGTTGCTCATTTCGTGGATTTGTTTCATCAGCTGTTTTATCAATACTTCTAAAATATGTCAAAGACAGGTCTGTAAAGAACTGAATCAAATCATCTTGAAATTCTCTATATGCTTTATTCGTTATGAATCCCTCTCTACCGGCTTTATCAGTCAAGTTTCGATTTTTCTCTCTGCTAATATCAATATAGCCATACATATTTCTGTGACTAAAAAAATAATAGCCAGCACCTTTTGAGCGTCTTTCCTCAAATCCTAGAAAGTCATAATCCGTTCTGCCATATGGCAAAACTCTAAATCCATCCCTATAAATATATAATCCCCCAAAATTTTCAGTCTTCTTTCCAATATACTCCCATTGTTCCGCACTCAATTTGGAATTTTTAAGAGTCCCTTCATTAAAACTTAACTCAATATTAAAGGGGCCATATGGTGTTTTACCAGGGGGACGAATAGGCTTAAATGTATGTTGAAAAATTTGATTAAACACTCTCACTTCACCAGTAAAAAAACCACTTTCATCAAATGAGCCTTTAAACCAATGATCCGATATTTTCAAATCATCTGGAGTGAAAAATTCGTCAAGAATGTTATATTTGCCAACAGAATCAAATATGTAAAATTCCGTATAGAATTCACCGTTTCCTTTAAAAACATTGTATAGACCACTCAAAGATTTTCGAAATTCAAGTAGGGTTTTGTCATTTGTTAGTTCAATATTTCCACTGTCGCTTAATTCTAAAAGTTGTTCGTGGGGATTGAAAATTAGGAACATCGTCCCGTGTGTACCTTCTTCAAGCAAGTTGGGAATAATATCTTGGATAAAGAAATTAGGAATACAAGCATTGATAACATCTGATAAAATATTTTCCCTAGTTTCAAGTTGGTCTTTCCATTGCTCTTTCCACTTATTCGAAGTCAAATTATTACCAAAATCAGTTTTTAGTTTTTGGAACTCATGTTCAAATTCTAAGATAGATTCGAATTTACTTACAGGAATATCTATATCATCAACAAACAAATTATAATTTTCTAATATTCTCCAATCAATGAAAAGCATTTGACATGCCTCTCCTTTCTTTTTAGTTAGCATTAACATTGGACTACCTAAATAAGCTACAGATAGTCGCCCAATACCTTTTTCTCCCATTGGAATTCTTGGAGATTTATCAAATCTTTCTTCTCTGGTTAAATCAGAAAGGCCTCGTGCTTTGGAATCGGTTCCAAGAACAATCCATTTGTCGAGAATATCTTTTTCCGACATTCCAAATCCATCATCCGAAAGAATGAAAAAAGGACATTGCAATTTTTTATAACCGGGAAGATATAATTCACATTTCAGTGTATCGGCATAAGCATCATATCCGTTTTTCCATAATTCTGATATAGCCGTTGGTAAATCTGCTATCTGGCCTTTTCCCAACAATTCTACAGCTCTTGCTTTTGTTCTAAATTGAGCCATAATTATTTTGATTTATGAGTTTCTATTATTTTTTTACCGATAAGAGCTGCCAATTGGGGAGGTACAGCATTCCCTATCATTTTCGCAATTATCCCTTGACTTTCAGAATAGAATATATAATCTTCTGGAAAACTTTGTAACGTAGCTCCTTCGCGTAAAGAAATTGCTCTCAATTGGTCGGGATGACCATATCGACCATTAGAAATGCTACAAAATCGAGTAGTTATTGTGGGAGAAGGTTTATCCCAATGCATTCTTCCATAAACATCCGTATGTCCTTCGTGATTTTTATAACATTCAAGTTGAAGTTCGTCATCCCAAGACTCTCGATTTCCACCATTCAAGGGGACTTGTCCTAGTCTTCTTTTATTTATATCGGAAAGATCTGCTGCTGTATGAATAAAAGAACTCTTATCTTTATACCCAGAAACTATCGGGTAAAATTTTGAATAGTCTCCTATAGCATCTCTTACGGTTTTAATCGCATTTCTATTTCCTTTTGGTAGAGAAATTTTTTCTTTAACTCGTGTGGCTATTAAGATATATCTCCTCCTATTTTGAGGAACTCCGAAATATTTAGCATTAATGATATCCTCATCAAAGACGTAACCATTCTCAGTCAGAAATATTTTGAATTTTCCTAACGGACTTTCTGGATCTCTTTTTAATCCGGGAACATTTTCTATAAAAATATATCCAGGCTTATAGTAATCCACAAATCCCTGAAAGTCGTCCAACAACAATCTCGTTTCACTTGACTTGGATTTGTCAGTATTCATATTTGAGTAATACTGGCAAGGACTACAACCCACAAATATTAAGTTAGATTGATTTCGTCGAATATTAAAAATCTTGGATAGTGACTTTATGTTTAAGTTGGAAACATCTGCACACAAATATTTTGTATCATTATTTCTTTCATATGTAACTTTACAATTGGGATCAATATCTATTCCCCCCAATACGTTTATACCTGCTTCTTTAAAGCCACAAGTAACACCACCTGCAGAACAAAAGAAATCTACAGCTTTAAGTGTTGTTCTATTTTTCATACGTGGGATAAAATAATTCTCTTACATCAATGTTAAGAACATTTGCTATTTCAACAAAAGTTTCAATCGTCGGCTGTTTCTCATTTGTACACCATCGAGAAACTGTTGATTCTGTTTTACGCAACTGTGCTGCCAGCCATTTGTTGGTTAGTCTTTTTTCTGCAAGAATAACCTTAATTCGATTAATTGCTTTTTCAGACATGTTAATTGCTTTATTGTGCAAATTTATTGTTTTTTTTTTACTTGTGCAAATACTACGCAGATAACTTATCGACAATCAGATATTTATTTTCTTCATGTATGAGCAATGCTAAGTAGATATGCCTATATTTAAATTTGGATTTCATTTATTTTTTGTGATCTTATTGACCCTTAAAAATACGGCAAGACTATTGATCTTTGTTTTCCATTATTTCGTTTATCTTCGTCTTTCAATGTAACCAACGCTTTAGATTCCTGTTCGTTTATGATGTCTGGATACATCATTGTTGTCTACAAATTGGCATGTCCAAGTAAAAATGAGATTTGCACAATATTCATTCCATTTTCCAGCCAATGTAAAACTTTCACATGCCTGATTTGATGCGCATGTAAATCAATCGGGATATCAGTGTAGACACGATGTACTACAATGATTATCAGTGATTTATGTAAAATTCGCATGAGGATGGGCAACGGACAAGAAAAAGGTAAACTATTTATAATCAATATATTACTCATGCTCTCAAATTTTTCTATATCTGTCTGTAAAGATAGTGTTTTTTTCGTGAATGCCAGAATTTTCCGGGCATAATTTCGCATTGAATTCATGAAACAACCCGTATCGGGTAGCACGCCATATCGGGACCGAGCTTCCGTAATTCACAGGCAAAGGTTACTCGTGTTCTTTCGTACAAGCAAGGTCAAGCCCTTCGGGTGTCGTGGAAAAATCATCCTCGCCCGAAGGGCTTGCGGTATTTTTCCCACCAACCTTGCATGTACGGAACACGAGTTTTTTAAGCCTGTGAGTTACGGGAACTCCGGCCCCGAAAGCCGGACTAACAAAAAATTAAAGTTATGTTACAGAAGGCAAAGAGCAAGTACAGTATCGAAACACTCAAAAAACGGAACGTTTCATACGACCATGAACACAGGCTGACACAGGAAGATGTGGATATGGCCAACCGTTATGTCGAACTTATCGAGCGGACACGTTCGGAGATCACACCTCAAGTCGGCGACAGATTGGTTTATGTAAGTCGCCATGGCGATCGCTACGGCAATGCCCTCATAGAGGCCGTGAATAAAAAGCAAGGTCTGCTTTCCGTATGCGAGCAGCCGTATGTGCCTTTCGTATGGGCAGAGGGGGAAAGCATCCGTCTGAGTGTCAGCGGAGGTGCTTTCCATTCCATAGACCCTAAAGAGCTGAAGTTCGTGAAGTGGACGGAAGGCTCATTCAAGGACTGGGGACACTGTGGAGCATGTGGTAACGGTACTGTATCATTCACAGCGAACGTTCCCTTGTGGTCCTATCACGAACCCGAACCGCTGTATGGGGATTTTACGACAGAAACCTACCGGAGATTTTACCTGAACAAAAGAAAGGAATCGGAAGAAGGGAACCTCTATCAGGGTTATGATGCCGCCTTCCAAGATGAAACCGATTTCCAACAGTTCTTGGAAGATTACGATGGAACGGTATTCCAAGGCAACTGGGAGAACCAAATCGTGGTATGGTGCTTCCACCGCGAATACGTGTTCCTTCCACTGGCCGAATGGGAAAAGATTAACACTTTGGCGGTGGAGCGAAGACTTGCTTTTCATCCTGAACAGGTGAAGATTGTCAAGGACATGGAACAGCACATCACCTATTTCTACCGAATCAAACCACAGGATTTATAACACTTAAAACCAAACAGATATGCAAACGACAACATTCAAGGCCGGTGACGCTCCCGACCTGCTTTCCGGTATCCTGAGCGTGGAAGTGAGAAACGAGGATAAAATCACGGAGCAAGACCGCCAGTTTTGCCAGAACCAGCAGGACATGCTCTACAAGACGCTTGACCAGATAGACCGCTGGTATGCCATCTTCAAGGAAGAGGCGGAACAGTACCGGGAAGAGCGGAACTTCTCATACGAAGACAACGGGAAAATCCCCATGCGCGGCTTCTATTCGCTTGGAAACGGAAAGGACGACTATTCGCACAACGAGTTCAAGCCGTTCGATGCCCTCAATGACCTGGTGGACAAGAACTATAACGCCAACTCGATTTTTGCGAACCGTATCATCTCTTACTTCAACAGGACGTACAACGTGTCGGTGCCGGAACAAAGAATAGACGAAAAGACACTCCGCATGGGCTTCCGCCCGGTCTATGCGACATACGTGGACGCGGTCATCGAATACCTGGGCGGCAAGAGTTTCCGGGAAACGGCGGTGG
>UMCO01040012.1_pt1 | contig 14164 bp, 9 predicted proteins | sample 1964251 | NCBI WGS metagenome assembly UMCO01 (sample SAMEA4835970, study PRJEB28245) | human gut metagenome | biome: gut microbiome; material: fecal sample | place: Denmark | collected 2008
TCACATCCCTGATTGTATCTGCATCGGGATAGGTCAGACTCAGCATGACAGAAATACTGTTGTTCACAATGTGTATCAGGATACAAGGAATCAGACTTCGTGTCCGATAATAAACCCATGCCAGCAAAAGGCCTCCAAAGAAGGCTGCAACTATCTGAGCCGGATTCAAATGAAATACTCCGAAAAGCAGTGCCGAAAGGAAGATGGCTTTCCGGGGAGAATAGCGTTCAAGCAATGCCTTAGTGGCACCACCACGGAACAGAAGTTCCTCAAGAATCGGCCCCAACAAAGTAATGGCCACAATGCCTAACCAACCGGACTGGAGAGCGTCGAACTGCTGTTCCAGAATATCAGGTACCCAAGATAAGACGGCAGTCAACATATCCATCAGGACAGTCATCGACAAGCCTATCAGAAACGTTATGATCAGAAATGGAAATGAAATGAATGACCAACTTGTCTTGTCTTTGGGTATATAGTGTGCTTTCCATAAATAAAAAAACATCACTGCCATGGAAAGCAGCATCGAAGGAGCCAATGTCAACTCCGAAACCCGGGTGGCATCTACGCTCCCACCATTCATACGGGCAATGATAGTAAAAGGAATACCGATCAGCCCACCGCAAACAAGTTGGATTCCCAGATAAATCAGAATTAATTTGATCGCCGTTTTCATTCAGTCTTTTGTTTTAAATATGTACAAAGATAACGGTTTTAATTGACTACTGCTTCGGTAGAAGAGCTATTTGTATGGTGACCATGCAAAACTGAACTACATACAAACAAAGCTAACATGGAGATGGATACTACCAACATCGTAATGCTCATCAATGACTTTCTCATAAAACTTACTTTGAAGATTCGTTATGTTATTCAATAATAATTTATCGTTTTTCGATATGCAAAGATTCATATTAATTTTCATCTAAACAAGTAATTCGATAATTATTTATCGATAAACAATAAATATAAAATGTTTTTCAATATTTGTAGAGGATAAACGCTGATATAAAGAAGCCTCAAAGAACCAGCGTCAGGGAGGGTATATCCATTTGATAGTGTATTACGCCTTTAGACGTCACTCTGCCACTATTCATCCTAATCTACTGACACGCACTAAAACACAAATCATCAAACAGGAAGAAGAAAATGCATACAAGACGCATATAACATGCAATAAGATGCAACATCGACCGAAGATTTCCAATAAATATGCATGATATCTTTAGAAGAGAGGTCACATACCATTAAAAGAAAGACATCATTGGGTTAAAACAAAAGCTTCATTAGTTCAAAACTTCACCTGTATGAAGCCGGAAGAGAGACAAAAGAGGACATTTGCATGCCTGCAATCATTTTTCAGCACGCATAGAATGATCGGGGAGGAAATAACGATTTGCACCTTAAAACAGAATATTCTGCAAATTAAAGAACACAGAACAGGCTCAAAACAGAACAAGAGACATGTATTATCCGCAATCAGGATGACTATCTGAAAAACCGAATTCACAAAATAAGCTCCTATTTAAGAGCCGGAAGATAACGGGCCGAATATAACTCACTCAGTGGCAAACAAAAAATACAAAATGTCAATTGACATTTTGTATTTTCCCCAAAAGCGCTTCCACATCGGCTGCATCCTGATGAAGCTGCGCTATCAATCCTTCAATCCCATCGAACTTCAGCTCCGGACGGAGATATTTTACAAAAGAGAGGCGGATAAATTTATCGTAAATATCGGAATGAAAATGGAGGATATTCACTTCTATCGAACGTTCGGGACCATTCCCTATCGTGGGACGAGTACCGATATTGAGCATACCATTATAAGTATACCCGTCGAACGTGACATGAACTGCATAGACACCATCGGCAGGAACCAACTTATCAGGATCGTCTACACTGAGATTGGCCGTAGGGAATCCGATTTTCCTTCCTACCTGATAACCGCTCACCACCGTACCATCCAGAAAATAGTCGTAACCCAGACAACGTGCAGCCCGATCTACTTCGCCCTGATGCAACATCTTACGAATGACAGAAGAGCTTATATGAAGATCATCACACACACAGGCACGAGCACGAATCACCTCTATTCCCATTTCAGAGCCATAACGGCAATAATCCTCAAAGCCTTCACTACGATTGTGTCCGAAGCGGTGGTCATATCCGATGACAAGTGTCTGCACCCGATAACGGTCTCTCAGGATATCGGACATAAATTCATGGGCAGTCAGATGTGATACTTCACGTGTAAAATCAAGCATAAAGCAATAATCCACGCCCGTTTCTTCAAGCAGCGCCAGTTTCTCTTCCGAAGTGGTCAATAACTCCGGACGATAGTCTGCATTCATCACCTTACGAGGATGAATGGGAAAAGTAATCAGTGCAGAACGCAATCCACGAGCCGCAGCCAACTCTCTGACTTGTTCTATCAGAAAGCGATGCCCCATATGTACTCCATCGAAGAAACCGATGGTGGCAACACATGGTTCGGGTAGAACTCCCGGTATATTACGGATTATCTGCATGCTGTTTCTCCTATTTATTTTAATTCTCGGCAAAAAGCGGCCTCCAGTCTTCACCGGGTTTCACTGTATAGGTAGAGATACCCAATGCCTGGGCGCCCTGGCAGTTGGCTTCGGAGTCATCTATGAAAAAAGTTTCGCGCGAATCGAGGTTTGCATCATCAAGCACTCCCCGGAAAATCTCTTCAGCGGGCTTTACCATTTTCATTTCATACGAGAGGTACATCTTTTCAAAATAGTCTTCTACACGGAAGCCCCGATACGGAAACGCATGCTCACATGCCCACTTCCAATGTATCTCGTTGGTATTGCTCAGCAGATAGACCACATATTTCTCGCGGAGTTTCAATAACATATCAAGCTTAAAACGTGGGATATCCACCAAGAAACTATTCCAAGCAGCATCAATTTGCTCATCCGTCACCTCCTGGGTTATCTGCCCGCGGATACTATCACGAAACTGGGCTGACGAGATCAACCCTTTCTCATGTTGCATAAAGATTCCCTGCTGAGAATACATGCCTAACAATTCGTCCACCTTCTCTAATCCCAACTTCCGGAAGTTTTCTATACAACGCTGACGGTCGAGATTAATCAATACACCACCAAAATCAAAAATAAGGTTTTTAATTCCTTTTCTTTTCATCTCTATTCTGTTTTTGAAAGCTTATACACGACAGAGCACGCAAAGGAAACGGAGTTTTTATATCCTGTTCATAAAAGACACTTTCTTTGCGCCCACTGTGATAAATAGCTTTCATTTTCATTTCTGAGTTAAACGTTTGACTAAGCGAATCAATTCTCCAATCCACAAGACGAGAGAAGAAGAACCGATGATGATAAGCCATGTTTGCCAGTCGAGCGGTTCTGTACGGAATACAGCTCCACCGAACTGCACTATAAGAAACTGCCCACCCAGGATGGCCAGTACAATCAATTCCATTCCGTACGACTTCGTAAGACCCTTGAATGCTGAATCGGTAGTACCAAACACACGAGCATTGAACAGATTCCAAAACTGAAGCATTACAAAGAAGGTGAAAAAAATGGTCAACCGCTGTACCGTCATTCCACCGTCGGCATTTGTAAAGTAGTATATCATCGCCATCAGTACTACCAGAAAGAGTGTACCGACACCGAATATATTATGTTGCATCGCTTTACTAATAATAAAATCAGTACTGCGACGCGGTTTATCGTTCATAACACTCTCACTTGGCGGAATAGAAGCCAAAGCTAAAGCGGCAAATGTATCCATGATGAGATTTACCCATAACATTTGGGTCACAGTCAACGGTAGTTCTGTTCCCACAATAGAACCGAGCAATACGATGAGAAGTGCCACAAAGTTAATGGTCAGCTGAAATACGATGAAACGCTGGATATTCTTATAAAGTGACCGCCCCCACATCACAGCAGTCCCGATACTGTTGAAAGAGTCGTCCAGCAAAGTGATGTCACTGGCCTCTTTGGCAACTGAAGTTCCGGTACCCATCGAAAGCCCTACCTGTGCATGATTGAGCGCCGGCGCATCGTTCGTTCCGTCTCCGGTCACAGCCACAACGGCTCCTTTCTGCTGCAGCAATTGTACCAGACGCTGTTTGTCGGTAGGACGGGCACGCGACATAATTTTCAAGTCCATCACTCTATCCAATGCTTCTTCATCACTCAATTCGGCAAAAGCAACTCCGGTAATGCGATTGCGTTCCGTATCTTCCGGTTTCCACAGCCCGATCTGACGCGCAATCTCAGTTGCGGTGCCCGGAGTATCCCCGGTCTCATTCTTGATACCGATACCTGCCGACTGGCATTTAGCTACTGCCGCAGGCACATCGGGACGTATAGGATCGGAAATAGCAACGACTCCAAGGAAATTAAGGTTATTTTCTGAAACAAGTGCCACACAGTCATCCGGTTCGTTATCTTCCACCAAACGGAATGCAAAACCAAGTGTACGCATAGCCATATTCTGATAACCCAGTAATTGTGCTTCGACAGTCGAACGATATTCCACACTATCCACACGACGGCCATCGAGAATCACCTCCTTACATTTGCCAAGCACGATTTCGGGCGCACCTTTTATATATAATACCTTTTTGCCTATCAACGGCGACTTCACCAAAGTAGCCATAAACTTACGTTCAGTCGAGAACGTCAATTGGTCGAGCACCCGTGCTCCTTCTCTGAGTTCAAGATAGTTACGTTTCTGGCTATTCAGCCACAGCAACAAGGCAACTTCCGTAGGATTACCTACTCCTTTCGGCTTCTCACCCTCTCCCGTTTCTTCAAGAAAAGCAGTGGAGTTAGCACTAATCCCTTCCGCAATCAGTCTGCTGATATCGTCATCTGCCAGTTTCCCACCATCTTTCAAACCATAGAAATTGGGCTCGTGCACCTGCATCAGATTTTGTGTCAACGTACCGGTCTTGTCTGTACAAATCACGGTAATCGCCCCCATTGTTTCGCAAGCGTGCATCTTACGCACCAAATTGTTAGTGGCAAGCATACGGCGCATATTCAGTGCCAGGCTGAGGGTCACACTCATAGGCAATCCCTCGGGAACGGCAACCACGATCAGGGTAACCGCCATCATGAAATATTTCAATGTACGCTCCAACACCGGCAACCAGTCATGCCAACCGTTCAGAGCCCCAAAATCGAAATACAGTACAACGTCTTTTATAAAGAAAATAAGGAAAGCAAGTCCGGCTACGGTAAAACCGATCTTACCGATCAGGTTGGCCAATTTGGTCAGCTGGATATTCAATGGTGTAGGCTCCGTAGTTTGTTCCGTACTCTGACGTGCCACTTTCCCAATCTCCGTAGCATCTCCCACACGAAGTACCTTCATCGATCCATGGCCATCGACCACAGTTGTACCGCGCATCACCAGATTGGAAGCATACGTAGCTTCTTCATCAAAATCGGCTTCGATTATTGTTTTATTAATCACCGGTTCCCCGGTCAGGTTCGATTCGTTCACCTGCAAAGAAATAGCTTCTATCAGTTCGCCATCTGCGGGAATCTCTTCACCGGTCTCCAATACCACAATGTCACCTACTACCACATCTTTACGCGGAATCTCCTGAATACGCCCGTTACGAATCACCTTTACTAAAGTCTCTTCATTAACGGCATTCAGTAAATCGAATTTCTTATTGGCATCGTATTCGAAATAGAAACCGATACCGGTTGCCAACAGGATAGCGGCTATAATACCGATCGTTTCGGCATACTCATTCTCGATAACGGAAATGATAAGAGAGAATACAGCTGCAATAAGCAGCACACGTACGACAGGATCTTCAAATTTTTCCAAATAAAGCTTCAGGAGCGAAGGACGCTTAGGAGGCGTCAGTAGGTTGGCACCATATTTCTCCCGGCTTTGGAGAACTTCTTGATCAGTCAGGCCCAAATGAAAATAATCGTCGTTCTTTGCAGTCATGCAGATACATACATTAAATTAGAAGTTGCAAAAATACAACATAAATCCGGTATAAGATGTTTCTTAAATCTTTTTTAAGGATTCCAGTTTTCCCAACAGTACTTTTGACGAAATGGGCTTCGTCAGGAAATCGGTAAAGCCGCTATGCATGATTTTCTGGCGGTCTTCTTCATACGCAAAAGCAGTAAGAGCAATGATAGGCACTGTAGCCGACATCTGCCGGATAGCCTCCGTAGCCTCGTAGCCATTCACCTCGGGCATACGGATATCCATCAAGATAATGTCCGGTTGGAATTTCAGGAAAAGAGAAATGGCCTCTTCACCATTGTGAGCCCAATGTAATTCGTAACGTGAAGCGAGGATAGCTTCGCAAAGACGATAATTGTCTTCCATATCTTCGGCCACCAGTATGCTCAGTTTTTTATCACTTCCCGCATCGATAACCGGAACCCGTACTGCAGAAGGCAATTCTTCCTGCTCTTTCTCAATGATGACTTTGGGTTTAATATCGGAATGTTCGGGCAATGTAAACCAAAAGGTACTTCCTTTGCCTACCTCAGATTCGGCTCCGATTTCCCCACCCAGCTTATTTACAATCGTCTTACAGATAGAGAGTCCGAGTCCGTTACCGTTTTTATCACTTTGCAAACGCACAAAACGATCGAAAACGCCCTCCAATTTATCCGCCGAAATACCCGAACCGGTATCGCTAACATAAAACCGAAGTCCATTCTCGGAAGACTGATATCCGATACGGATACTGCCCTCTGTGGTAAATTTGATTGCATTAGATACAAAATTGGACACAACCTGAGCAATTCGGTTACGATCCGTATGAACCATACACGAAGGCAGCCCGGGCTCTGTTATAATCCGTACAGGCGAGTTAGAGCCTATCTTCATACGGAACAATTGTTCCAAATCATTCAGTAACAAGTTGATATCGACATCAGAATAAACAAACTCCAATGTACCGGCCTCAATCTTCGACAAATCAAGAATATCATTAACCAGCTGTAATAGCAATTCGCTGTTCGTATGGAGTATCTCCAGGTATTTTTGCTTTTCTTCTTCTGTATTGGCCGCTGCCAGCAGTTCGGAAAAGCCGACGATGGCATTCAGTGGCGTACGGATTTCATGACTCATATTGGCTAGAAAAGCGGACTTGGAACGATCTGCATTTTCCGCTTTTTCCTTCGCTTCAGCCAACGCCTCTTCCGTTTGTTTAATCGAAGTAATGTCATGCACCGTCAGCACCATGCGCTCTTCACTATCCAGAGTCATAAATACTCCCGAGATCATTACGTCGCACTTTACAAATTCATGCTCGTCTATGGCAATATTCAGTGATGATTGCAAATCAGTAAATTCTTTCTTCTGGCGGAAAGCGTTTCCTATTGCTCCCCTCACCGGACATTCCTGGCAAAAAGCATGGGTTCCGCATCCCCCTTTGGCAGACAAGGCATTCCGGCATTGCAACAGATCACCTACACGCTTCTCTTTACCGTCCGGACTGAGATGAGTCAGATCATAATAATTAGTTTTCAGGACTTTGAAATCAGAATCGATTACCAAAACATACGCATGAATATGCGTCAGAATCGCATCAAACAGACAATTTACATTCTCCAGTTTCCGGTCCGATGCAGATTGCATTAACTTACCTTGTCTCTTTTCCCACAGAATAGCTCCTAAAAAAGCCACACATACCAGTGATAATACAATCTGCCACATCATAGTTTATAATTCCTTGATTAATGTTTTGTTGCTACAGACAAAGGTAGTGCTTTATTAATGAAAAAAGAAAAAATAAATGAACAATACGTCCGATACTTTTGTTATATTTGCATAAACTTAAAAAAAGAGACGACATGAAGTACATTTGCACCGTTTGTGATTTCATTTACGATCCGGAGATAGGTGATCCGGAAGGCGGAATCGAACCCGGAACACAGTTTGAAGATATTCCTGATGATTGGGTATGCCCTCTGTGTGGAGTTGGAAAAGAAGATTTCGAACCGTATAATGGCTAAACGATTCATTAACGATGAACGATAAGCGATGAGCACTCTCAATTACACGCTTTATCGTTCATCGTTCATCACTTTTCTCAAGACGCTTTCTTTTCTTTTACGTCACTGCTCGCTTCTACTACATTTACTACATAGTCACCGAGTTTTTCACATTCGGCGATAATATCCATGTAATAAACGCCCATCTGATAATCATATTCTTTATTATTCACATCCAGGATATTCTGATTCTTCAGTTGGTTACGATAGTTATTAATTTCATTCTCAATATTGAATGACTTATTAACATCGATACTCTGATGTTCGGGTTTCTCGACCACGACAATCATTTGCGACAGAGCATCATTGGTCAGTTTCATCATGAAATGAATGTGCTCATATTGCTTCTCTGTGAAATCCTGATTGGTCTGACGCTTCCGGCTGATGGTACGTGCCAGGTTATAGCAACTGTCACCAATACTTTCAATCTCGGTTACCTCACGAAGCATGGCACGTATCTGAAGCTTACTTTCCGAGCTCAAACGCCCTTCAGATACCTGATTCAAGTAATTGGCAATCTCCAATTCCATATTATCACTGATATTCTCGTATTTCTCAATCCGGCTGAAAAGTTTATTGAAGTCATCATCCTTTTCAGTATGCAACAGATCTTGTACCATACCAAACATACGATGAATACGCTCGGAAAACAGATGAATCTCCTTACGGGCCTGAAGTATGGATAATTCGGCCGTAGAAAGCATACCTCCGGTAATAAAGCGCAAGCGTGGCTCTTCATCTTCTTCCTTGGGACGAATAATGGCACACACGGTACGCTCAATCAGTTTCACTCCCCAGATCAGCAGACAGACGTTACATATATTAAAAATAGAGTGGAAAGCGGACAACTTATAAGAAATAGCCACCTCTGCACTTCCCGGATGGAAGAAGGTATCGACCACCCAATTGACGAATACCATAAAAGGATGGAAAATAATCAGCACCCAGATCACACCAAAAACATTGAAAACAAAGTGAGCCAAAGCAGCACGTTTTGCTTGTGAATTAGCAGTCAGGGCAGCCAGGTTGGCTGTAATAGTAGTTCCGATATTCTCACCCAAGACCAATGCGGCACCCAGTTCCAGGCTGATCCATCCGTTGGCACACATAATTAAAGTAATAGCCATCGTCGCGGCGGAAGCCTGTACGATCATAGTGAGAATAGTACCGATAAATAAAAAGAGCAGAACCGAGAAAAATCCCATATCTGTATAGTTCTGTACAAAAGCCAGCATTTCCGGGTTGGCATTCAGGTCGGGGGCATTTGCTTTGAGGTACGAAAGCCCCATAAAGAGGAAAGAAAAACCAAAGATAAATTCACCGATAGACTTACGGTTACTTTTACCCGAAAAAATAAGAGGAAGGGCAATGGCTAAAAGAGGAAGGGCAAAAGCAGCCATGTCGACTTTAAACCCAAAAATAGAAATGATCCATGCGGTGACTGTCGTACCGATATTAGCACCCATTATCACACTAATGGATTCGGCCAATGTCAGCAGACCGGCATTTACAAAACTGACCACCATCACCGTCGTTGCCGAAGAAGATTGGATAAGGGCGGTGATCAACACACCTGTTAAAACTCCCGTTACCCGGTTTGTAGTCATTGCTGTCAGAATTCCTCGCAATCTGTCACCTGCGACTTTCTGTAAGCCCTCGCTCATGATCTTCATTCCATAAAGAAAAAGTCCTAACGAGCCAATGAGCTTTAAAAAATCATAAAAAGAATATTCCATCTATAATTATTTTAGTGGTTGTTTGTCTTCTTAGCAATTATGTGATATATTTATCCGTACTATTCACCCCAAAATGACGTGAAATGAAACAGATGTTACAAATATATTGCAAAAATAATAATATTTCTAAAGAATTCCCTATTGGGAGCTCACTTTTGGATATTTATTACGGCTTTAATCTTAATTTTCCTTATCAGGTAGTCAGTGCTAAAGTAAATAACCGCTCTGAAGGACTCAATTTTCGTGTATATAACAATAAAGATGTAGAGTTTCTGGATGTAAGAGATTCTTCGGGAATGCGTACGTATGTGCGTTCTCTCTGCTTTGTGCTTTACAAAGCTGTCAGCGAACTCTTTCCGAATGGCAAACTTTTTGTGGAGCACCCGGTATCCAAAGGATACTTCTGCAATTTGCGGATCGGGCGCCCCGTCACACTTGAAGACGTGTCACAAATAAAGAAACGTATGCAGGAAATTATAGCGGAAGACATTACCTATCACCGCATTGAGTGTCATACAACTGAAGCCGTACGTGTATTCAGTGAACGGGGCATGAATGACAAGGTAAAATTACTCGAATCTTCCGGTTCTATCTATACCTATTATTATACTTTGGGAGGTACTGCCGACTATTATTACGGTAATCTGCTCCCAAGTACAGGATTTATCCACTTATTCGACCTCGTTAAATACTACGACGGACTGTTGCTGCGTATTCCTAACAAAGAAAACCCATCTGTACTGGAAGATGTGGTAAAACAGGAGAAAATGCTCGATGTTTTCAAAGAGCACCTGCGATGGAACTACATCATGGGATTGAACAATGTAGGAGATTTCAATATTGCTTGTGAAGAGGGACATGCCACGGACCTGATCAATGTGGCAGAAGCTCTGCAAGAGAAGAAAATAGCACAAATAGCCGATAGCATTTTCCACCGCGGAGAAAACGGGACTCGTGTAAAACTGGTGTTGATTTCCGGACCGTCATCATCCGGGAAAACAACTTTTAGTAAGCGACTCTCCATCCAGTTAATGACCAACGGCCTGAAACCATATCCCATCTCACTGGACAATTATTTTGTAGACCGTGAAGACACTCCATTGGATGAAAACGGCAATTATGACTATGAATCCCTTTATGCCCTCGACCTGGAGTTATTCAATACACAACTACAGGCTTTGTTGCGTGGCGAGGAAGTAGAACTGCCCCGCTATAACTTTATGTTGGGAAAAAAAGAATATAAAGGTGATAAATTGCGGATCGACGAACATACGGTATTGATTCTTGAGGGAATACACGCCCTTAATCCGGAACTGACTCCGCAAATCCCGGCAGCAAATAAGTTCAAAATATACGTCTCTGCCTTGACAACCATCTCGCTGGACGATCATAACTGGATCCCAACGACGGACAACCGACTTTTGCGCCGTATTATCCGGGACTTCAACTATCGCGGCTATTCTGCCCAAGAGACTATCTCACGCTGGCCCAGCGTACGCGCCGGAGAAGATAAATGGATTTTCCCTTATCAGGAGAATGCCGATGTGATGTTCAACTCCGCCCTTTTATTTGAATTTGCCGTGCTCCGCTGTCATGCCGAGCCCATTCTTACCAGCGTGCCACGTAACTGTCCGGAATATGCTGAAGCATACCGGTTGCTGAAGTTTATCAAATATTTCACTCCTGTACAGGATAAGGAGATTCCTCCAACCTCACTTTTGAGAGAATTCCTGGGAGGAAGCAGTTTTAAATATTAGATAGAGCCATATTCCAAATCATTATCAGACATAGACTTTACAAATACCGGCTCCGGAGAGAGCCTTATTTGTAGAATCTATGCCTGAATTATCAAATTTTATCCACCTTTCAACCAACCGGTAATGCCCGCCATTCCTCTTTGAAGAAGAATCAAAGAAGAAATGAAAAATAAGAGGGGGAAATGAGAGGTTTCTACAAAGATTTTTTAACTTTGTCACTGTTTAAAACCAAATCGCATGAAAATATCGACTTTAATCCTGACCATCCTCGTTTGTTTTAGCACAATCGTCGATGCACAAGGCACACAAAACAGAGCAAATGAACTGATGAAACAAGCGCAGAGTAGTCTGGAACAAAAAGAATACACTAAGGCGCGTTATCTTTTCATCCAGGCCTATGGCGCTTTCGCAACGCAGGAAAATTATCCGAAAGCCGTGGAATGCGGAATTCAGGGAGCAGCTCTGTACCATCGTGAAAATTATTACAAAGAGGCATTCGACCTCTGTAGAGGAATGGATCAGCTAGTCTGGGCCGGTGAACAAAAACAGCAGAAACAATTTTACCCGCTACGTTTCCAAATCACCAAAGAGAGACTGCAGATGTACATCGGACTAAAGAATGCGGCGCAGGCTAAAATTCAATTGGATAAGTTGGCAGAAACCGTAGGCCTGGCCAAGAACGATTCATTAAGCGAGAACCTACTATACACACAGGCAAGTTATTACTACACATTCGGGCAAAACACTCAGGGAGACGCGTGCTTTCAGAAATTAATCAACCAATATAAAGCTCAAAAGAATTACGATAAGGTCAACGAATGCTATAAAAAACTGATTGCCATCGGACGTAAATCTAACAATGCCTCACTGGTGGCCCGCACTTACGAGAACTTCATCGTCTGGACCGATTCGGTAAAAGCAATGACGGCACAAGACGAACTGAACGTACTGAAACGCAAGTATGACGAAAGCCAGCAGATCATTCAGGAGAAAGAAGACACACTTTCGGGCAAACAGTATATGATCGTCGGGCTGTGCACACTGGTAGTAATCCTGATTGCCGGTCTGATATTTGTGGCCATCGTACTGCTTCGTTTCATTGCCGGTAACCGGAAACTGAAAAAGAGCGTACAGATAGCCAATGAACACAATGAACTGAAGACACAGTTTATCCAGAATATTTCAGCACAGATGGAACCTACGCTGGATACACTCGCCTCTTCTGCCGCCGAGCTGTCGGACAAAGCACCTCAACAGGCACAGCAGATGCAAGGACAAGTAGCAGCCCTGAAGAAGTTCAGCAATGATATACAGGAACTTTCCACATTGGAAAACTCTCTGACCGAACCTTATGAAATGAAGGAGATCAACGTAAATACTTTCTGTGAAGCTACCATGGATAAGGTGAAAGAGTTTGTACAACCCGAAGTTTCGACCGTAGTCAATGCTGCCAAACTCCAGATCAAGACCAATCCTGAACAACTGGAACGGATCTTGATTCACTTGCTGAAGAACGCTGCGGAATATACCGAAAGCGGAAAGATATTCCTTGATTTCAAAAAGAGAGGCGCACATACGCACCAATTCATTATATCGGATACCGGTACGGGTATTCCCGTTGAGAAACAAGAGAACCTGTTCAAGCCCTTCACTGAAATCAAAGACCTGACAGAAGGAGACGGTTTAGGACTACCCATCTGCGCCCTGATAGCAACCAAAATGAACGGCAGCCTGACACTGGATACCAGCTATACCAAGGGGAGCAGGTTTGTACTCGAATTACATACATAATTAAATAAAAGAAGTGAATGTGCCGCAACTAAAGTGAACACTCTAAAAAGTTACAGACTGTAATCCATAAACATAAAAGAGCCATATCATTACTCAAAAATAGAGTTTGACATGGCTCTTTTCATTGTTCATAAGGGCAGGCAAATTTCAAATGAGAAGCTCTCCCTTTCTACATCAGGATTTAAACACATCCTCTCCCGCTATTTTTTTCGGGGGGAGACGTTATCAGACGGTAAGCTCCAACAACACTTCTCCTTTGGTATTGAGTACTTTCACCTTAAGTATGTCCTTCTTCTTTTCAATCACCATTACCGTTGCACTTTTCATGCTATAACCGCCACCGATAATCACCGGGAAGTTATTGCCAAGGCTGCCTTTGGGATGATAGGCATATTCATGTGTGTGCGCGTTAAGGCTGATATTGAAAGGTGCTTTCTCCAGAAGTTTACCCCAAAGCCCGGAACACAGATTCTCGTAGTCGTTTCCGTAAAGCGGAATGTGATGAATCAGAATCCGCTTAGCGGCTTTCTTAAATTCTTTGGAAGCGAGCTCACGCTTCAAAAATCCTACCTGGTCATTACGCAGCTTCGTAAAATCGTTGAGTCCGTAATATACCCAATGATCATCCGGCTTATCTTCACCGCAATCGAGCATTACGATACGGGTATCTCCCCAGTTGAAGGAGCCGTAAGTCTTATCGCCTACATAATCGAACAGGCTGTGCAGGCCTACCGAATAGGCATTCCGGATCTCGTGATTGCCGCGCATAAAGAAGACAGGTACGCGGTCACCCTCTACGCCTTCGGTCAGTTCGCTGATAAAGGCTGTTGCC
>UMCO01046592.1_pt1 | contig 14148 bp, 13 predicted proteins | sample 1964251 | NCBI WGS metagenome assembly UMCO01 (sample SAMEA4835970, study PRJEB28245) | human gut metagenome | biome: gut microbiome; material: fecal sample | place: Denmark | collected 2008
GTCGAAAGACTACAAAAGCCTGACGGACTATCGGAAGCCTGTGACTTCAGTCATGGGTTCTTCACAAAAGACGAAGTGATGTCTGATTTTATTAACGAAATCGCCGCTGACCGGTGGAAAATACTGAGGATGAAGCCGTTTCAGTATGGCAGTTTCTCAAACATAGATATTCAGGTTTCGAATGAAGAGTTTGTAGATAGAAATAAGGACAGAATAGGAAAAGAAGATGGAGTGATAACGGAGACATGGATAGAAACGGCAAAACGGGAGGTTGTCTATCTTAATGCGGAAGCAGAAGACAATGAGTATGCGAAAGAAGTGATTGGTGAAAAGCTGAAAGAAGTCAAGACAGGCTGTTAATTTGCTGAGAGAAAGCGCAAAAGCGTTTTCTCTTTTTTTCTTTTTAGATAGATTCAGCATGCTATATCTGAAAGATATAAAAGAACAAGAAAGGAGAAATGGGGATAAACTAACATTCCTACAAAAGAAAATGAAAAAATTAAAAAGAAAAAATTACCAAGACAACGATTTTATCAAGTGGATAAAACAAAAGTACAACAACAAAGATTCTGGATTGTTTACGCATCTATATTGCCAAATATTGCTGAAGATTTATTTGTGTGGTGTAAATGCCTTGGTTCTTATCTATTGTGCAAGATTTGTGAGAAGGAAGCGAGCGCTGATTAAACAAATTAAAAAATCGCCTCAAAAATATACAGAAATACTATTAAAGGCGGATACGCAGCTACCGGATGAAGAAATGGAACGATTCTTGCATGAAGCAGAAGAAGCACGAAAAAGCGTAGAGTTGGAGAAAAAAGAAATAAAAAACAAAAAAAGTACATGTACAATTATTCGTGATACTATATTTGAAATTTTCAATAAGATATTTTTGTTCACAGGTATATATCTTCTTGCTTGCAAAATTTTCAACCGTGACTTAACCAGCATTGAAATCATCCTAGCTAAATGCTCATATGCCGAGTTTGCATTTTTGGTCTTGTTGTATCCAATGTGTATTGAAAAAAAATCAGAAGAAAAGGGTACATATGCTATAAATCTGACTGTTGGAATGATAGCTTTGTTTTTGGAACTTGGATTAATATTGTTTTCTTTGCACTGAAAAAGGGGATTTCTCCCCTTTTTCTTTTTTCTTAAAAATCCAGCATATTATCCACGTAATAAATTGTAAAACAAGAAAGGAGATTCAAAAATGGAAGTAAAAACAAAAAAGGCATTTGAATCTGGAAAACTCCATGGAATTTACAGATGCGGAAAAAGAGAGGCACTTATCAAAAAGATTCCTCAGATTGAGAAAGTAGAAATGCCGGACATTACCGGCATTATCATTTCCGGAATTATGAATTTTGGAAATGACGCTGATACAATCAGGATGATGGCGAAAGATGCTATTGGATGCAATGCAGAGGATATCAAAATTCCTTACGATGAAGCAAAATTTGCAAAACAGCGTTTTATTAACGAAATAATCGTGGGAAAACTGACAGGTTCTGTCAGATTCAATGTCCAGTCATTAGTCAATACATTCTATGACTTCCTTGATATGCCGACTGAGACAACAAAGGAAATGCAGGCAAAAGATGATGTCAGGGATATTACCAGATATCTCGCCTGCGAATACCGCAGACCTGTTGCAATTGGAAATCCAATCATCAATATTGATGGAATCCTTTTTAGCTGTCAGCTGGATTTTATGTTTTCTGGTCTACAGACAATCAAAAGCAACAGACATAAAGAAGGCAGAAGATGGGTCTATGACGAAGAAACTGTGTATGCAGCCGAAGCTGTAAAGATATTTCCTGGAAAGCCGAACGTAAAAGAAACTTCAAAGGTTCTTGACTGTGGTACTAATAACCGCCTTGAAATGTATGTTATGCTAAAGGAAATGGAAGCCTGGGCAAAAAAGAACCGCCCTGGTGAAAACATTCTCCTTCGTGCAAGTTATTATTTCCTTCAGAAAGACAGGGAAGACGACAAGAAATACAGCGAAGATTTCTTTGACGGAAAGGGTGGAAACGTTGTAGCTCTGCAGGCATACATTAATGATATGGATGACCTGGATAATATTTTTATTCCTCAGATTAGAGAATTCATGAAAGGCCAGTCAGTGTCTGCAGAAAAATGCCAGAACTGCCGCTCCCGTGTGTTATGTGATTACAAAAATGCAGCAATCCCGCTGACTGAGGAAGAAAGACCGAAGCCGGCTTCACTGCCAATCTTGAGTCATGACCAGGAAAAAGCAGCGTCAGCACTTGAAGGCAATATCAGAGTTATTGCAACTGCCGGAAGTGGAAAAACGACTGCGATGGCATACAGAATTATGAATCTTCTTAAATCCGGTGTGCAGCCGGAAAAGATTGGCTGTTTCACATTCACGAATGCAGGAGCAGGAGAAATGCGTGACAGAATTAAAGGTTTCTGTGGTATTGCAGGAATTGATGTTGATTTTGATAAAATCACCATTTCAACAATCCACTCTTTTGGAGATTCACTTCTGAAAGAATACTATGACCTCCTTGGTTATAGCAAGCCTCCGGTTCTTATTAACGAAATTCAGAGAACAAAGATAATTGAAAAAATCTTGTCCGATAACAGCCCGATTGATGAGCTGATTGATAAGTATAAAAACTTTTATCTTGATATGTTCCGTGCAAAGGGAATCCTTGAACTTATGAAAGGATATTTCTCTTCAATCATGGAAGGTATGTCTCAGGATGAATTTATAGCGGAGACTAAACTTAGCAGCGAAACAGTTGACAGTATCTACAATATGTATATGCAGTATGACAGATACAAAAAAGATGCCTGCCTGATTGAGCACAGTGACCAGGAGCTTGGGGTTTTAAAACTCCTTCGTGTAAAGCCTGACCTTTTTGATGAGGTTGGCATTGAACATATCTCTGTTGATGAATATCAGGATACATCAAATATCCAGTTCACAATCATTAATGAAATGAGGAAGGCAAAATGCGTAAAGTCATTATTTATCGTTGGTGATGATGACCAGAGTATATACGGATTTCGTGATGCTAATGTTGAACTGATTAAGGATTTCTTTGATATGATTGAAGAAAAAGGTCTTGACGTACAGCTGATGGAGAACAGACGCTCCACCGGAAGCATCGTAGATTTTGCATCAAACCTTATCAGTTTCAATGAAGACAGAATTGAGAAAAAACCTGTTTCTACCAATGAAACCGGACAGCCAGTCGTTGTTGAAACATTTGGTTCAAAAGAGGATGAGCAGGAATATATTATTGAATCAATTGAACAGCTGATTAAAGAGGGAAGAAAAGAAAACGAAATTGCAATCTTGGCTCCGACAAATGCCGAGCTAATGATTTATGCAGATATGCTTCAAAAATGTGGTATTGAATCAGTAAGCATCAATCCTGAACCAATCCTTGAAAATCCACGTGTTCTCGGAGCAATCGGTTTTGTAAAGTTCCTGTTGAACAGTAATGAATTTAATGGAACCACTTATATCAACGCTAGAGATAATGGCGCTGCGATTGCAAAAACTGATGAAGAAATAAAACAGGATATTATCAGTCTGTTGAAAGAAGCATCAGAAGTAAAGAATGTTACCGCACTGTTTGAGAAATTTAAAGCCCTTGACCCGGAAGAAAACGATGAAATCTATCAGAGTTTTCTGGAAGATATTAATACGGCAATGGACGATGCAGTAAAGAAAGAAAACCTTCCGGCTGTATGTGAATACATTCTTGATTTTGAACGGTTTGGACATAAACAGACCGCAAGAAAAGAAAAAGCATACAACGGAGTAGTGCTTTCAACAATGCATTCATCCAAAGGCAAGGAATGGCCTGTTGTATTCTGTTCTGTTACAAAACTGCATGGACGAGATTTAAAAACAGATATGGTTCCTGAAAAAAACAGACTTCTTTTTGTAGCCTGTACCAGAGCGAAAAAAGAGCTCTACATTTCCGGTGTTGACATTGCATTCAGCAGTGCATCAGCTGGAATTGTAGAAAATATGTTCCTGGCAGAATGCCTGGAAGTACAGAAAGAAATGTATGGCAAAAAAGAAGAGACAAAATCAGCTTCCTGACTTAGGACCCCGGAATGACTTTTCCGGGGTTTTGTTTGCGAATTTGTATAAAATCTGGCATATTAAATATAGAGAAGACAAAAACAAATACTTAAAAATAGTAAGAAGAGGATAAAAAAATGATTTTAAATACCGGCGTAAGAACAGATACGGTGCAGTATTTCACACCGTGGTTATTAAAAAGATTTGAAGAAGGATACGTATTATCGAGAAATCCAATGTTTCAGCAGAAAGTAACAAGATATGAATTAACACCGGAAAAAGTGGACTGTGTGGTGTTTTGTTCAAAAAATTACAAGCCAATATTGAAAGATATCGTAAAAATAACTGATAAGTTTAATACATATTTTTATTACACAATCACTGCGTATGGAAAAGATATTGAACCGGGCGTACCGTCAATAGAAGAAAGTATCAAAACGCTAAAAGAATTATCAAAAATTGTTGGAAAACAGCGCTTGGCATGGCGATATGACCCTGTGCTGTTGACTGAAAAATATACAATTGCAAAACATTTGGAGATTTTTGATGCCATGGCAAAAGCGATTACACCATATATTGACCGGTGTATCTTCAGCTTTGTGGAAATGTACAAAAAACTTCAAGTGAACATGCCGGAGCTGATTCCAATGGCAGAAGAAGATAAAAAAGAACTGGCAAAAGGAATGGGAAAAATAGCAAAGAAATATGGGCTGCACTTGCAGACCTGTGCAGCAAAAGAGAAATATGAAGAATTCGGTATTTACGACTCCGGATGCATGACAGCAGAAATTCTTGGTAAAGCAAATGGAATTACCTTTAAAAATGTAAAACATATCGGGAACAGGGCAGGATGCCAATGCATGGAATCACATGGAATCGGAGATTATGACACATGCCTAAATGGATGCAAATACTGTTATGCAAATACAAATCCACAAAAGGCTTTTGAGAATTATAAATTTCATGACCCGGATTCACCGTTGTTGCTGGGGCATCTGAAAAAAAATGATATCGTACAACAGGGAGTGCAGAAAAGTATGCTTTTAAAAACAGATAATGAATTTGGAGAACAACTGGAATTAAGATTCTGATACGGGTTTCCATTTTGCATATTAAATTTGTCGCAAAAACAAATTTATAAAATGGAGGACAAAAAAGTGAATAGAATAGATTGCAAATAGTTAATTTGGCATGCTGTTGTGCTTTTGTCTTATCTGGTCCTCGAAATTATTTTGCATATTACAAATGAACCAACAAAATATGATATATTAAAAAAAAGGAGAATTTTATGACAAAACAGAAAATAATAGCAATAACAACGGCAGTACTAACCGCATTAACACCAACTATCACTATAAACGCAGCTATCATCCCATCAGATTCAGATATCATCGTATCTGAAAATGACGAAACTTCGAAAGAAGTAACCAATGGAGTAATAATCGATAAGAATGTAATTTTAAACAATTCCGTAAAATTAATAGACAAAATTGCAACAGAAAATAAAAGTAAAAACGTTATGCTTAGCCCAACAAGCTTAAATTTTGCTCTTGGTATGATTGCAGAAGGTGCAAAAGGGGAGACGAAAGAAGCTTTAAAAGAATATCTTGGAACGGACAATTTTGCCGCTTATGCAAAGCAATATATGAAAAATATCAAGAAATATAATTCAGACGAAGAGAACTATGGATATAAGTCAAAATTAAAAATCGCTGATGCGGTATGGGTTGATGACAACCTTAAGTTACATGATACTTTTAAGAAGAGCGTAAGCAACAACTTCTCGGCAGAACTAGAAAACCTTGATTTTTCCAATGCAGATAAGGTGTGTAAGACAATCAACAAATGGTGTGATAAAAATACAGAAGGATTAATTCCAGAAATCGTAACACCGGATTCTATCAATAAAGATACCGGTTTATGTCTGACAAATTCTCTGTATTTTGAATCTGGCTGGAACGGAGACCCCTGGACTGTATCCAATAAAAAAGAGAAATTTGGAGATAAAGAAAAAACGAAATATATGACCTGTGATGGCGACCGATATTATGAAAATGATAAAGCGACCGCATTTGGACGGAACTACGCAAATGGTTTAAGTTTTATCGGCATTTTGCCAAATGAAGAGGGTGATTTTACGCTTGAAGAATTGGACATCGAGAGTCTGCTGAAATCTGAACCAGAATACGACGAAGTAGATTGTAAGATGCCAAAACTTAATTTCGAAACTTCGGCAACTTTAAATGATATGCTTTCAGACCTTGGTCTGGGAAATATCTTTTCAAATGATGCTGATTTTTCCGGTATCGCAGATAAAAACACAAAAGTCAGTGCAGTACTTCAGAAAACAAAACTGGAGCTGGATGAAAATGGTACAAAAGCAGCAGCTGTTACGGCGGCAGTTATGGAGTGTATGTCGGACATGGGACAGGACCCAGTTGTAAAAAACGTGGCATTAACAAGGCCATTTGCATTTTTGATTTTTGACGAAATGAATAACGAAATATTGTTCATGGGAAAAGTGATGACAATTAAATAAGAAAGTTAATAAGGACCGGATAATCCATATTCGGTCTTTTTCTTTTATAAAAATTCAGCATATTACATACATCCATAAATCAAGAAAGGAAGTATGTAAAAATGGAAAAAACTTATGTAGTAATACCCTCATCTGATTCAAGTGCAGTACTGAACATAGAAATCTTTGCACCAAAAGATAAATCAAACTTGAAAGGAATGATTCAAATTTGCCATGGAATGACAGAACATATGGATAGATATAATGAGTTTGCAGAGTATTTTACTGCAAATGGCTATATCGTTTTTGGAAATGATATTATCAGTCATGGAAGAAGCACAACCACAAAATCAGAATGTCTATATTTTAGCGACTGGCATAATGTAGTTAAAGATATAGTTAAAACAAGAATATATGTAACAAAAAAATATCCACATCTTAACGTCTATCTCCTTGGTTTTTCTCTCGGTTCATTTATTGTAAGAACAAATGCCGATTTGACGTATTATAAAAAAACAATTTTAGTTGGAACTGGATATCAGCCTGCAGTCGCACTTAAAATAATGCGAAAAATTGTTGAAATAAAAAGTAAACGAAAAATGATGATTTCATCAGACAAAATTAAGCAGCTTGTTTTCGATGATTACAATAAGTATTTTAAAGGAAAACCTGAGCTTTATTGGCTTATTACAGACGACGATGCCAGAGCTGAGTATGAAAATGACCCGCTTGTGCAGAGAAAGTTTACGCCCGCATTCTTTTGCGAATTTCTTAAGGGGATGGAATATGCATCAGCAAATTTAAAACATCCAAACAATATCAGTCCAACATTATTTCTGTATGGCATAAATGACCCGGTAGCTGGATTTGGAAAAGGAATAAGAAAAATATATACAAGATACAGGGCTGTTAATGACCAAACAGAAATTGAATCTTTTCCAGGAGCACATGATATTTTGCATGATGAGTGGAGAGAAGAGGTATTTAAGACAATTAAGGAATTTTTGGAAAAATAGTGAATCCACTCCGTCTAACTAATTAGCTTTTGCAAATTTACTTTAAGCCGATGTGTTATCTTACCAAAACATATGTTTTTTATCAAAAAATAAGAGCAACCATTTATTGGTTGCTCTTATTTATTTGAGTGAAAATGTAATTAACAAAGAAATAGGAACTCTCAGTCAGATATTATCCATGTATAAGCGTATTAGCTTCGTGCACTGATTTAAATCCACAACAGAGGAGAAGCCTTGTAACGAGCGCGAAACACAAGTTATCAAAGTCTGAAAGTCTGTTTATTTCCACCTTCATTATTAATTGCATTTAAAATATATGCTGTAGCAGAAGTCATACCAGCTTTTTTTACTGATTCAAATATGTTATTCATGGCGGGTATTGTCATTACTTCAAGGTTAAGAAATTCAACCAATTTTTCTTCCTCATTGTTTTTGAGGAACCGTTTTGATATACTTGAAGCGGCACGTCTGAGATACGTATAAATTTTTTTATCATTACTATATTGATAGATTTTAATGGCGATGTCCTGCTTTAACTCCGTATTTGGTGTAAAATCATGAGTTTTATTAATATAATCCTGCTCGATTACGGCTTCCGCAAGCGTTCTGTATGAAAAATCATGTACAAGTTTTTCTTTATGTATAGAATCCATAGAACGTGGTAAAAATAACTTGTTTTTTCCATCAGTTAGTTCAACAATGCTATAATCATTAAGTTCTACTTGTCCGCCATTATACTGATTTAATGTTGCATCCCAGAATCCAAATGGAACAACTCCAGAAATCTGAATACAATTAATAAACTGTAAGCAAGAGGAATATAATTTTCTTACGGTTTTTGGTAATGTGATTTTTTTAATAGAACAATTATTAAATGCACTGTCGCCAATCACCTCTAACCCATCATGCAATTCTACTGATGACAAATTGCTACATCCAAAGAAAGCCCTGTTTCCAATCATTTTGATATTTGATGGAATATCTACTTTTGTTAAGGAAGTGCAATTAAAAAATACGTCTATGTCGTTTCCATTACCAATAAATTCGATTCCAGAACCGAAAGTTATGTCTTCCAACTGAGCACATCCGTAAAAAGCTCCGCCGCCAATATCCTTCATACTATCTGATATAGCAACTGTTCTGATTTTGCAAAAAGAAAATGCATTATCCTGAATGTATTTAACACCTTCCGAAATTATTACGTCTACGTCCATGTTGATTGGGCATCTTATCAGTGTCTCCATTTTCTTGTCATATAAAATACCATCATGCACACTATATAATTTATTGCAATCAGATATTTTATAGTACTTTGAATTGACAGAACGCAACTGTTTAGTGTCAATAAATCCATCAAAATCAAAAAATAAAGTTTCACACTGCATAACATTTGAGAAAACTGTCATTGCCGAAAATGAATTATTAGAATGGATAACGACTTCTTTAAAAATGAAATCTGAAGAAATTCTACATCCAAGACATGTTATTTCTTTTGGCAAATCAATTTTACTCTCAGATAAGTCTACATCAAGCAAAATGTTCTTGAAGCTGCTAACGCCATTAATGTACGGTTTTGTCAATTTAAGTGCTGACCCTGAAAAAGAAGCTGAACTTATTGATGAAATTTCATCAGCGTTAATAAAATCAATAGTCTTACATCCTTCCAATGCGTAGTCTTTTATAGCATTGACGTCTTGCATATCAATCTCTACACCAGATTTTTTACAAAACGTATTCAAAAGAGTTAGTCTTTTTTTCTTTTCAGTGCTTCCATTATCTTTAAATAAGCATCCATCTCGCCCAACAAAACGAGAAGAATGAGAAATCACTTTTTCCACATTTGGAAACATGAAATTAGATATCTCTGCATCAAACGCCCGTTTTCCGATAATCAAAGTTTTTACATCAGGAAATTGTTTTATACATTCACTAAGAGAAATCGAAAACAACCCATAGACAGAAGCATCGGAAGCATCAAATTTAACCGTATCAACTCCCGGTTCAACATCTATGTTGATGATTTTAGGATATCCATAATTTGAGTTTTCAAATTTGAAATGGACTCCTGTTTGCTCTACTTTATTCTGATTGTTATTACTCATATCTTTTCCTTTCTTTTTCTTAGTATTTTTATTACCTTTTGTTTCATGATTAATATGCCTAAATTATGCTTTCGCTAAAATCATAATTTTGTACACATATATTTTCTGCATATTGATTTTGTGAAATAAATATATGTACAAAGAAAGGAATAAAAAGCGTATGGCATATTCAATCAATGGAAAGCTAAAAGTTGCAGTCTCCAGCCGTGCATTATTTCAGCTGGAGAAAGAGGATGAAATTTTTCTCAAAAAAGGCAAAGAAGCCTATGAAAGATATCAGGTAAAGCACGAAAAGGATATCTTACAACCTGGAGCAGCGTTTCCTGTTGTGAAAGCACTTCTGGAGCTCGGTGAAGATGATGTGGAGGTCATTGTGGTGTCAAGAAACACTGCTGATACAAGCCTCCGTGTCTTTAATTCGATTCAGGCGCATGGTCTCAATATTTGCCGCGGATTCTTCACAGGTGGAGAGAGTATTATCAATTATCTAAAATCTCTTGATATTGACCTGTATCTTACAGCAAATGATGACTCTGCAAGAGCTGCAATTGACAACGGTATTCCGGCAGCAACAATGATTACATCTGCTGCGAAGTATATGACAGAAACAACAGAACTTCGTGTTGCATTTGATGGTGACGCCGTTCTGTTCGGTGACGAATCAGAGGCAGTTTTTAAATCAGAAGGGCTTGAGGCATTTGGTAAAAACGAAAGCGAAAAAGCAAATGTCCCAATGAAGGAAGGCCCAATGGCAAAATTCCTCCGCGCATTGTCTAAAATTCAGACAAAGCAAGAAAAAGAAGGAAAAGAGAACGAAACAAAAATTGTTACCGCACTTGTTACTGCCAGAAGTGCACCGGCTCATGCGAGAACCATTAAGACATTGAGAGCATGGGGAATCAAGGTAAATCAGGCGTTCTTCCTTGGAGGACTTGATAAAACTTATGTTTTAAAAGAGTTTAAACCGCAGATTTTCTTTGATGACCAGCACGTACATACTGACCGCGCTTCACTTGTAGTGCCGGCAGGTACAGTTCCTTATAAATCAGATTCCGTTTTGGCCCAGCCGAAGGAAGAGGCAAAGAAAGGAGAAAAAGTATGCTGACAAAGTGGATTATCGCAATCGGAAATACTGAAGCTGACGGCGTCAGAATGTTTTATGCAATTGGTAATGTTGACCAGATTAAGCGGGCTCTTGTAGAGCTCGCCCTGGAAGACAAAGGCAATGACGAGGAAAGCTTTGATTACGGTACTGATAATGTTTCAGATGTTGTTGAGACTGTTGATGGAGAAATCAATGAGGTGACAGAACTGAATGCGTATAATGTATTTTCTGATTACCATATCGACTATACGGCGCAACGCCTTGACTTTATACAGATGCGTGAAGTCTGAGAAGGGAGAGTCTAATATGAGAAAAAATACTAAATATGATTGGATTATCGCTGTTTCTGACAGCGATGGCACTGGAGTAGAGCTTGAAAAAATAACAGAAACTACTGATGGTGCAGTTAAGTATCTGCTGAGTAAAATTCGCAACGATAAGGTAAATGACCTAGACAATTTTGTAGACGGAAGTGAAAACGAAGACTGTCTTGAACAAGCGTCAGAACCTAAAACCGGCGAAGTGCTTGAACTGAGTGGATACAATGATTTTGAAGGCTATCATATCAATTATACCGCAAAGAGGCTTGATTCTATGTAACTTTAAAACATCTAAGAAAGGAGAAATCAATGAGAGAAGGAATCAGATATGACTGGATTATTGCCGTTTCAAATTCTGCTGATAGAAATGGACTCAAAATTCTAAAAACTTACGGTAAGGTAAGCGAGATTAAAAAGATTCTGGTTGACCTGGCGAAAAGAGATGCAAAAAAAGATATAAATTCTTTTAAGCATGGCACCGATGATATCAGCCAGCTGCAGGTTGTAAAACAGGATGCCCCGTTTGCTATGGACATGGGGTTTGCTGCCTACAATGTTTTTGATACATATCATATTTATTATACTGCACACGAGCTTGAACACGAAAGCTACAGTGAACCGGAAGATGTTCTGAAATATATCTGAAAGGAGAACCAAACATGGAAAGAATCCTTATTAATACAGCCAATGCCGAAGATTTGGAAAACATAGAAGACCAGCTTGATGCGAATGGCGTCGATTATGATTACGATGAAGGTGGCCGCATGATTGTTTCCGAAGAAGATATGGATGCAGTCATAGAGATTGTCGAAGATTGCGGAGTTTCTGCTGAACTTGTCTAAAAGAAAGGAGCAAACAAATGCTTAAAAAAGAGTTTGAAGAATTGACCGGAATCTACCCTTCTGACGCATTGTATCGCTGCATAGAAGAGAAATACATGGACATGCCAATGGTAAGAAAAGATAGTTTTTGTAACCACTACAAAAACAATACCGACGGTATTGCTGAACGCATCCAGATGGTAGCTAATGAGGCTGAGATTGCCTGTAACAAAGAGCATGAGGAGCAGACAACACTTCTTAAAAAAGAGATAGACTCTCTTAAAGAAGAGCTGCGAAAAACCAAGAGAAAACTTTACTTGGAAGAGGAGTGGAAGGAGTATTTCAATCCGGAACTTCTCTCTCAGGAAGCATACCTTATCCAGCAGAAGCAGTGCGACTATCAATTCGAAAAAGATGCCGCCATGCTGAAAAGCTGGCTGCACAACAATTTTGGTTTCGCACAGGAAGCTGTAATCATTGTTACATCCATTCCCGCAGAGGAAATCAACCGTCACGGTATGATTCGCAGAATTAAAGATAAGGAGTATGACCGGAGACCGGTATATTTCGCATCTGATTTAAATTATATTCTGTTTGAGTGTAGAGGATATTTATACGAATGTATAGATGGGGAATTGCATATGCGACATTATTAATATACAATATACAACTACTGAGGACGGTTTTTACCGTCCTTTTTTTTTCTTGTTTTTATTTTTTTCGGCATACTAAATGTGTAATCGAATTTCAGAACAAGAAAAGGAGAAAAAATGATTAAAACTTACACTTCAATACCATCAGTCAACGAGGATGCAATACTTAATGTGATTATTTTTGCACCAAACAATGAGGAAGATATTAAAGGCATGATTCAGGTTTGCCACGGAATGACGGAACATATGGACAGATATAACAAATTTGCTGAATATTTCACGGCAAGAGGATATGTTGTTTTTGGAAACGATATTATCAGTCACGGCAAAAGCATCTGCAATAAGACCTTCGGTCTTTATCTGGACAACTGGTTTGATGCTGTCAATGACGTTGAAAATGTCAGAAAACACGTTGAAAAGTCTTATCCGGGATTGTCTGTGTATCTTCTCGGATTTTCACTCGGCTCTTTCATTGTAAGATGTATGCTTGACATTAGCGATTATGAAAAAGAAATCCTGATTGGAACAGGAAACCAGCCTGGTCCGATGCTTTCTGCAATGAGCAAAATGATTGCCCTTAAATATGGCGAAAGAGTATCTATAGCATCTGATGAAATCCGGGAGCTGGCATTCGGAAACTACAATAAGCATTTTGAAAACGAACCGGAAAACTACTGGCTGCTGACAGATGACAAAGAAAGAGAGGCATATGAGAGTGACCCGCTTGTTACAAAAGAAATGACACCAAAATTCTTCAGCGAATTTCTTCGCGGTATGGCATATGCTTCAAAACAGCTCAAAAACCCAAATAATACAATTCCGACATTGTTTCTGTATGGAAGGAATGACCCGGTCGGAGATTTCGGCAAAGGTGTTCGCAAAGTATACAAAGCATACTATAAGAACAATATAGATACCGAAATTGATTATTTTGAGGGAACACATGACATCCTCCACGATGGAGATGTAAGCAATGATGTCTTTGAGACCATCTTGAGATATCTTGAAAAATGATTTTTTGGACGGAGAAAAACCGTCCAATTTTTTTTGACGTTTTTTCTCCTGCCGGCAAAAATTCGGCATATTGTATGTATAAACCATAAGAGGAGGGCTTATGATGACTAATTGCATACACTGCGATATTGCCGTAAGGTATTCAAATCCAGATACAAAAATAAGCAATGCATACGATATCTTGTGGGTAGGTATATCTGCAAAAATCGGAGAAGAGCCGCTTTCCGAAACTACGAACACAGGAAAACTTGTTAAACAGATTGAAGCCGCCTGTGGCAAGCCGGGATATAAGACCAATTTGGTCAAATGTCCGCCAGTTGATAAGAATGGAAAGTTAAGATATCCAAACCATGCAGAAATTGACTGCTGCTTTAAGAATCTGCTTGCAGAAATCGCAGAGGTCAAGCCGAAGGTCGTGATTCTGCTTGGAGAGAAAGTATGCTCTGCGGTAGAGAAAAAATTAAACATTAAGCTAAAGCGCTGGCGCGGATTTGAATATTTTGCGACAGAACATAACGGTATAT
>UMCO01024567.1_pt1 | contig 13987 bp, 10 predicted proteins | sample 1964251 | NCBI WGS metagenome assembly UMCO01 (sample SAMEA4835970, study PRJEB28245) | human gut metagenome | biome: gut microbiome; material: fecal sample | place: Denmark | collected 2008
TTTCAGTAGATAATAATTTCGGTGTTGAAGTTATCCGGGGAACTTGAGTATAGTTGGGGGATAGTTGAATGATCAGTAACCTTAAGAGAATCAGTATCTTGACGGCAGCAGCCGTAATGGGAGCCTGCAGCTGGGCTCTTGCAGCAACACCTGTCAATGTATCACTGAATTCATCAAAATATATGCAGGCACCGAAGATTACCAGGATTGCCATCGGTAATCCTGAAATAGCGGATGTCCGGATGCTTTCTGCACGGGATTACCTCTTGATTGGCAAGAAGGCAGGGTCGACTTCGCTGATTGTCTGGTCAGCTAATGGTGTCCGCGAGGAATACAGTGTTTATGTATCCGGTGATGACCAGGGAATGGCAAGTGCTATTCAGCAGGCCATTGGATATCCTGGAATCACCGCGCAGATGATGAATGGCAAAGTGCTTCTTCGTGGTACCGTGAAAAATCAGTATGAACACGATACGGCCATCAAGATTGCCCAGCTTTACCTTGGGAGCGGCGGAGGCAGCACGTCTTCAGCAACGACAGCGTCCGGTACGAATGGTTTCCAGGGAAGCGCCACAGATGAAAATATCATCGATCTTCTTGAGATGTCTCATCCCAGCCAGATTCGCCTGGAAGCGCAGCTCATAGAAATCAACACAGATGATGAGAAGAATTTGGGGATTCAGTATTGGTCTCCAACATTAGGAAATTCATCATCGGGAATAACACCTGGAGCAAGCGGTTTAGTGTATGTCGGGGAAGATATGTACAATAAGCGCGGAAGTTTCGGATGGATAGGCTCACATTTGTCCACAATCGATGCTTCACTGCATGCTCTTGTAACCAATGGCAAAGCCAGAATTTTTTCAAGACCATCCATTACGACGATGAGCGGGAAGACGGCAAATATCCTGATTGGCGGACGTATTCCAATTCCTACCTCGGCAGGAGATGGGGAAATTTCCATTGACTGGCGAGAATATGGTATCCGTCTTAATATCGAACCAGTCGTAGACGGTGAAAACAAGATTACATCCAAGGTTCATGCAGAAGTATCGACTCTGGATTATGGTCATGCCGTTGTGGAGAACAATTTCAGTATTCCTGCCCTTGCTTCCAGGGAAGCAGATGCTGTAATCAATGTCAGATCGGGAGCAACAATGGCAATCGGCGGTCTTCTTAATTCAGAAGATTCCAAGACGATCAGCAAAATTCCTCTTTTAGGAGATCTGCCAATCATTGGTCAGTTCTTCCGCCATACAAGCAAAACAAGGGATAACCGCGAGCTTCTGATTCTGATTACTCCGACACTCGTTTCTGAAGATACCGAACAGCCAATGTCCCAGCAAATGAAACAGGGATATGAAGTTTCACAAAGATATGCCAGAAACAGAGAGAATGTAAATCTGAATCAGCCGGTAGAACAGGGTACTGATCAGCAGGAAAGAGATCTTTGGGGAGAAAAGGAAGCCCCGGTCAGCACAGTCGTTGTTGAAGAAAAGAAACCTGAAAAGCCTGTTGAACATCTTCTTCAGGTAAAAGGTGAAAATGGAGAAACGACGTTGGTTCCGCTTTCTGAGGAAGATTATCAGAAACACAAAGATGATCTGCAGATAGTGAAGGTGGAAAGGGATAATGGCACAAAAAAGCAGGAGCCAGTCCAGATCCAGCGTAAGCAGGTTCCAGAGAAGCAAGTTTCCAGTCCTGTAAAAAAAGCAGACGTGGCTCCAAAGGAAAGCAGCAGTGAACCGGATATCAGAGACAGGGTTCGCGCTATTATGAATGCATACTCATCAGATCGTACATAAATGCTAAAGGGGGGATCTAAATGCCAGCAGGCACGAAGGGAACGATATTTACAGTTTTCAGTACAGCTTATGCGGTAGGAAAAACACTAATTGCAGTAAATATTGCTGCCGAACTCGCCAGAGACGGATTTAAAGTCTGTTTAGCAGATTTAGATCTCCAGTTCGGAGATATCCGTTATTATCTGAAGCTTGAGCCGGAAATGACGATTGCCGATGCAGAAAGGGCCATGCAGAATAATCCTAACGAAGTAAAAATGTCGAACTATCTGACGCCATTCCATTCCGGAAATATCCGTTTCGACGTACTGGTCAATCCGGATCTTCTGGAAGAAGCCTATAATATGGATATTTCGCTTATTAGGACAATGGTAGAACGTCTGCAGCTTGAATATGATTATGTTATCGTCGATACGACATCGACGTTTAGTGCTTTGAATTTATCAATGATGGATTTATCAACGATTATTGATTTCGTTGGTCTTGTTGATTTTATACCAACTATTAAGAATATGAAGCGCGGCTCGGATACGTTGAAGGAACTCGGATATGATGACACCAAAATCCGTTATGTTTTGAACCGCAGCAATGCAAGAACCAGGATTGACGTAAGTGACGTGGAGCAAATCTTAGGGAAGCATTTCGACTATGTTCTCCCGAATGATTTTATGACGGCACAGAAATCCATCCAGTCCGGGGAGCCATTGGTTCAGAAATCGAGAGATACTGAACTGGCGCACGAAATCTGCCGGATGGTTGATAAATATGCAAAACCGGGAACAGAAGAAGAACAGGATAAAGGCTCTAAAGGTGGGTTCTTCAGCAGGCTTTTTTCCTAAGGAGGTGAGGCGTCTTGGCTTACAGAACTGTCCTGATTGAAGAAAATAAAATGATGATGGAACGCCTTACCAGTGTCGTCCGTAATCTGGCTGGATTTGAAGTGAGCGCCAGATATGCAACGGCAGGTGATGCCCTGGGCCAGATGCAGGCTTTTAATCCGGATTTGATTCTGGTAGATGTCGATAATGAGCATAATGCGCTCCTCATTCCTGATTTAAAAAGAAATATTCCAGGTGCAGTCATTATCTGTCTGGCTCGCCGCTGGGATTCAGAAGCACAGGCAAAACTGCTTCATATGGGCGCTAAAGGTTACATGGTGAAGCCTTTCACGGGGGAGGAACTTCTTGAAACTGTTAAAAATGTAAGTAGATCTTCACTGAGCGCATACTCGAAGGTGATCTCTTTTTTCAGTCCAAAGGGGAAAAGCGGCAAATCCACATTGATTGCTAATCTGGGAACGGTATTGGCAGCAAAGACAAATGAGCCGGTGGCCGTTATTGATGCAGATACTCAGTTTGGAGATATGACTGTATTTTTCAATCTGACTCCGCAAAGTACGATTGTGGAAGCTGTAAGAGATATATCGTTTCTCTCCCCGGTAACGCTCAGGACATATTTTACAGATACAGGAAGGAACCTGCAGGTTTTATGCGGAACTTCTAAACCGGATATGGCGGAAACGATAACTATTGAAGGATTTACATCTCTTGTTAAAATGTCAAGAAGCTTGTACAAGTATATTTTAATTGATATTCCTTCGGGATTTTCAGATATTTCTGCCACTTCCTGCGAGCTCTCTGATAAGACGATTATTACGACCATGGTCAATGGCGGCTATGAAGTGCAGCACATGAAGCGGGCACTGGAAATTTTCAAAGCCTGGGATCATTATCAGGAACGGCTGGATCTGCTTTTCACAAGAGTCAGTCCATTTACGGAAGAGCAGAAAAATAAGCTGTCGGAGCAGATGGGATATCCGGTCAAGTATATTATCCCTAATGAATACCTGCTTGTTTCTGAAGCAGCTGATAACGGCAGGATGGCAGTGACACGGGATCCCGACAGCCAATTTTCCAAAGCAGTTGAAAATCTGGCTGATTCGATTATAGCCGGGGCGTAATCATTCGGTTTTATAGAGCTTATCATTCTGGAGACAATGGATTTTATTAGGAAGGAGGAACATCATGATTCTGCTCATATCACTCTTGTGCTCATTTCTTGTATTTATCATGATTTTCTTCTCCTCCATGCATCTTTTGAAAAAGAAGACTAATGTCAGTGACAGGGTACGTTTCTATACCGGATATGCTCCTGAAGAGGAAGAAAGACAGGAGAAGGAAGCACTGAAGGATCGTGTCAGAAAAGCATTTAGGAAGCACTTAAGAGAAACGGCGCCTAAGAAAAATACGATGAATCTGAATCTGCTGATGGACAGGGCAGGACTGCCTATCTTAGGTTCCGAATTCCTGGTCATGTCCAATGGCGCAGCCATTGTTGGTTTCATCGTAGGGTTTCTTCTTTTTTCCAATGCTGTTTCAGGTTTGATTATTGCATTCATTGCGCTCTCATGCGCATGGGGATATGTCCGTTATTTAGCAGATAAAAATTCCAAGAGATTTACTGGTCAGCTTTCTGATTGTTTGACACTTCTTTCTAACTCGCTTCGCGCCGGTTTTTCCTTCCTGCAGGCGATGGAAATTATTTCCCGCGAGATGCAGCCTCCCATGAGTACGGAATTTGCCAGAGTTCTTCGTGAAACGAATTTGGGAAAACCTTTGGAACAGGCACTGCAGCAGATGGATGAAAGAGTTGATAATGAGGATTTTTCTCTCGTTATTACTGCCGTTCTCATTCAGCAGCAGGTCGGCGGCAACCTGGCAGAAATTATTGATACCATCCGGGATACGATTATTGAACGTGTCCGTCTTCGCCGTGAAATTACGACACTGACCGCGCAGGGAAGGGCGACGGGCATGGTTCTTGCTGTGATTCCTATTGTTCTTGCAATAGCACTATATACAATATCACCTTCTTATATGGCACCGCTGCTTACGAGCACAATTGGAAAAATGGCGATAGGCGCTGCCGCAGTCATGGAGGTCGTTGGTTTTGTAATAATTTACAAAATTATGGATATTAAGATTTAATGAATGAATTTGGATATTTAACCATTAGGAAGAGGTTCCGGGGGAAGGGCAGCAGTGCTGCTGTCTTTCCTCGAGAGCGGCTTCATATGGGAAGGGGAAATCAAAGCCTTCCAACAGGGGCTTTGATTCACGCTAGTGCATAGCGTCGCTTGAGGACAGTTTCTCCGGTTCTATAGAACCCGATTTCTTGCAAAGGAGGTGACAACTATGTTAAAAATGATGATTGATGAGATCCGCATTATGTATCTGTCCAAACTTGGACAGAAAGGCCAGGACCTGATTGAATATGCTCTGCTTCTGGCAATTGTTGTTGGAATTGGTTATTTGATTTATACAACATCGGGGCTGAATGACAACATTCAATCCATTTTCTCAAATGCAAAAAGCGTTACTTCTTCCGCAGCAGCAGTTGCTAAGAGTGCTTCTACGAGTGCTTCTACTTAGACCCCCTGATTGAATATGCTCTGCTTCTGGCAATCGTTGTAGGAATTGGTTATTTGATTTATACAACATCGGGGCTGCAGACCAGCATTCAATCCATTTTCTCAAATGCAGGAAGCGTTACTTCTTCCGCAGCAGCAGTTGCTACGAGTGCTGCTTAATTAAAGATTGTAATTCTACAGAGGCTCTTATTCTATAAGAGTCCCTGAAGAAGGATAGTAGTATACTGTCCTTCTTCAGGGATTCCTGTAAATGGTCTGTAATAAACTAAAAAAATTTAAGATAAATCTGCAGGTGAATATTATTTATGGTCATCCTGATCTTAGTAAGGAGGGGAGCAGAATGAAAAAACAGCGCGGACAAATGCTTGTGGAATTTGCACTGCTTCTGCCCCTTTTTTTATTACTTCTTTTCGGGATTATGTACTGCGGTTTCATGTATGGAGACTATTTGACACTGAACAATATGGCAAGGTCTGCTGCGAGGGAAGCAGTCATTACAATCCCCGCATCTGGTGATGATACGGAACTATTGGCGTATGATGTGCTTGAAGACCGCTATCGTGAGACTATTGAAGATGCTCATATGACAACGAATCTGTATACTTTTAAAGATATACAGATCGATAATACGGGAACATCACCTGCTAATGGGGCACCGCCGGATTCTATTCACGTTCGCATTGATACGGTCCTGAATAAACAGTATGCATTTGTCAATCTGCTGACTGGGCTGGGTGTTGGGATTCCTGAGAGCTATAGTATCAATTATTATATGTATGATGAGAATGGTTCGGCTTCAGACTCATAAGGTTCTGTAAACCGTATTTGCGGATTATAGATGGTGATTGTGCTTTTTAAAATTAATGACAGGGGGTGGAAACAGTGACACTGCTTGAACGTCTTGGGAAAAAGGAAAATAAAAATAACGGCAAGATTTTTGCGGGACGTACTGATAAAATCATTGAGCAGGGATATCAGGATCTGAAGATTGCAGTGCATCGCAGAATCGTCGATGAAATGACTTCTGAACAGCAGCAGCTCTTTGAAGGAACGAATCACAGCCGTCAGGAAGTGGAAGCGCTGATTTCCACTTATGTGGAAAGAGTCCTGAGTGAAAACCCGTTTGCTGTACCACGTGGTGAAAGAGCGCGCCTTGTTTCTGATATCTGTGATGAAATCCTTGGTCTTGGACCGATAGAACCTCTTCTGAAGGACGATTCCGTCACAGAAGTCATGGTCAATGGGCCAAAGCAGGTATATGTGGAACAGATGGGCAAACTGCATCTTACAAATGCGCAGTTCCATGATAATGCCCATTTAATGTCTATTGTGGAAAAAATTGTGGCTCCATTAGGGCGTCATATTGATGAGGCATCTCCCTTGGTCGATGCCAGGCTTCCTGATGGATCGCGTGTCAATATTATTATTCCGCCATTGTCACTGATTGGGCCCTGCATTACGATCCGCAAGTTTTCCCAGACGCCTCTTTCGATTGAAGATCTTGTTTCTTTCGGGACGCTTTCTGAAGATATGGCGCGTTTCCTTCGGGGATGCGTTAAAGCCAAGCTGAATATTATGGTCAGTGGCGGTACCGGTTCCGGTAAGACGACGACACTGAATGTCCTTTCTTCCTTCATTCCTTCGGATGAACGTATTGTAACAATCGAAGATGCCGCAGAACTTCGTCTGGAGCAGCCGCATGTTGTGACGCTTGAAGCCAGGCCGGCTAACATTGAAGGAAAAGGCGCCATTACGATCCGTGATTTAGTTAAAAACGCACTTCGTATGCGTCCTGACCGTATCATCGTAGGCGAAGCGAGAAGCGGCGAAGCGCTCGATATGCTGCAGGCTATGAATACAGGTCATGATGGATCCCTGACGACAGCACATGCCAACAGCCCGAGAGATGTTCTGAGCCGTCTGGAAACGATGGTGCTGATGTCCGGCCTGGAACTTCCTGTCCGTGCAATCAGAGATCAGATCTCTTCAGCATTAGATCTCATTGTGCATCAGGCTCGTATTCAGGATGGCTCCAGAAAGATAACGTACATAACAGAAGTACAGAAAATGGAGGGGGACGTTATTGTCCTGCAGGATCTGTATCGTTATCGTCAGACCGGATTTGACGACAGCGGTAAAGCACTGGGGGTCTTTGAACCGACAGGACTTCAGCCTCAGTTTCTTTCTAAGTTTAAAGCTCATAATGTAGAGCTTTCGAGAGATCTCATGCGTGGGGGATCCTTGAACTTCTCCGAGGAGGGTGAATGATGATCCTCTTGCTATCTGCATTTATCGCGACTGTCATCTTTTTGATGCTTGCTTTTCTTTTTCTCCATTCTTCGGGAGAGGCTCGCGGCGTAAAAAAGAGGCTGGGAGAGTATGCCGGGAATCAAACGAAGCATGATCTGAGTGCTGACAGGGCAGAAGAACTGAAAAAAACACCTTTCCTTCAAAGAACGGTTGGCAAGCTTATCAGCAATATTGCTGCTACATTTTCTTACTTTACACCGTCAGCAATTCCTAAACTGATGCAGCATCGCATCATGCTTGCCGGAAAGCGGGGCATCTGGCATGTGAGGCCGATGGCCGGAATCTGGTTTCTCTGCATGGTGGCAGGAGGGGGTATAGCCTTTCGTTATGCAGCAAATGAGAATCGCACTTTTATAAGCGGGCTTCTTACCATATGGATCGGCATGATTATAGGTGGGCTGATTCCGTTCGGAGTTTTGAATCATATTATTCGAAGAAGGCAGGATTTGATTACCCGGCAACTGCCCGATGTTTTGGATCTTCTTTCTATTTCAGTGCAGGCAGGACTTTCCTTTGACGGAGCTTTAAAGAAGGTTGTTGAGCGCATGGAAGGCCCGCTCATTGACGAATTTCGCTGGATGCTCCGCGATATTCGCATGGGTATGACACGCGCGAGGTCTATGAAGTTTATGGCTGAACGCTGTGATATTCAGGATATTTACCTTTTTGTCATGTCAGTGACCCAGTCGGAAAAGCTGGGGGCTTCCATGTCGGATACATTGAAGATTCAGGCGGATAATATGAGAAATATCAGAAGACAGAGAGCAAGGACATTGGCAATGAAGGCGCCGGTAAAAATGGTATTCCCTCTCGTTTTCTGCATTTTTCCCTCCATATTCGTCGTCGTATTGCTGCCATCCTTGTTATCGCTAAAACAGACAATAGGATAAAGGGATATTTTAATATCATTGACGCAAAGGAGAGTCTATGCTCGAATATTGGACTTTTAGCAAGGAAGATTTTCCAAGCGTTCAAATTCAGGTGGAAAGGGCTGATACATGGCTTGGCCGTTTCTGCGGGCTTATGATGAGAAAACCGCTTCCTCATGGAAGCGGGCTTCTTCTTGTTTCAACAAACAGCATTCATATGTGCTTTATGCGATTTGCTATTGATGCGGTTTATCTTGATCAGGATAATATTATTGTGAAAATAGTAAAAAATCTTCATCCCTGGATAGGAATTTCAGCCTGCTTCCATGCCGCATCAGTCATAGAGATGCTTTCCGGTGAGGCGGAAAGGCTGCATTTGGAAATTGGGATGAAAGGTAAATGCAGTGATGAAATAGGCAGGAAGAACAAAAAAATAAAAATTTATAAACTAACGAATTCTATAAAGTAATTTTAAGCCAATCTGTAAACACCCGACAGATTAGCGTTTTTATTATATTTTTCAGGCTAAAGCGCTTATTCGATATTTACAAATATGGACTAAAGCTTATATAATTATAACAAAGATTAAAAATATTTTTTCGAGCTTCCGTAGAAGCTGGGACGGGGATATTATGGATAAATCGTTATATACGCTGGACTTCATGAGACATACTTATGAAAACTTCCCTATTGGCGTCTTTGTATACGGAGATGATGAACAGGGAGAAATTGTCTATACGAACCCCCGAATGCTGGCTCTATGCGATTGTAAAAATGAAAGAGGATTCCGTGAACTGACAGGCGGGTCCCTTTTTGGCATGATCCATAAGAACCGGACCTTGCTGCTGGATGATATCAAGGATCAGCTGCATGCAAGCAAAGACCGCTTTACATTGAACTGCATGATAGTGACAGCAAATGGAAGCTGCCGGCCCGTGGAACTGGCAGGGCATGTAGAGGATGAAAAGACAGGAAGCCATCTGATTCACGTCTTTGTCATCAATGAAAAAGGCAGACTGCCTTCTTATGAGGTCGATCCTGTAACGGGACTTCCTGGCATGAGGCGCTTTATTGCTGCAGCTCACGAAGTTGTCAGGGAAAATGCGCAAAAAAGCCATCCTGACAGATTGTACCTGCTGTTCTTCAATATTTCCCATTTCAAAATGTTCAATGTTAATTATGGCATTACGGCAGGAGATAAGTTCCTGAAGATGATGGGGGAGAGCATCCGCCAGGTCTTTTCAGATTCATTCATCTCCCGTTTTGATGTGGATCATTTTATGGTCCTTGCTGAAGGCGGAGATATAGACAGGTGCCTGAAGGAAGTGCATGATATGATCCTTCGTATCAGGCCGTCTGCCAAGGTGGAATGCAAGATCGGCGTCTATGAACTGCATGGAGAAACGCTGAATCCTGATCTGGCACTGGCCAGTGTCAAGATTGCCTGTGACAGTATCCGCAATACACCGGACACATTTTATGCATATTACACGGATTCCATGGGAAAGAGTCTGACTGTCCGCGAATATGTAACCAAGAATATTGATGAAGCAATAGAGAAGGAATACATAAAGGCATACTTCCAGCCAGTCGTAAGAACGATTTCAAAAACGTTATGCGGTATGGAAGCGCTTGCCCGCTGGAATGATCCTGTAAAGGGATTCTTAATGCCATGCGACTTTATCACCGCTTTGGAAGACAGCCGTGAAATTTACAAGCTTGATTTGGAGATTATTCGTCAGGTGTGCAGGAATATTGCACTTTGCAAGAGAAGCGGAGAGGCTATTGTTCCTGTTTCGGTCAATCTTTCGCGCCTCGATTTTCTTTGCTGCGATATTTTTAAGGAAATAGAGGATTTGACAGCCAGATACAGAGTTCCAAAGGAACTTTTGCATATCGAAGTCACGGAAAGCGTTTTTATGGGCGGGGAAACAGTCATCTGGAAGACTCTGAAAAAATTCCGCGCGGCTGGTTATGAAGTCTGGATGGATGATTTCGGAAGCGGGTACTCATCGCTCAATCTTCTGAAAGACTATAAGTTTGACGTGCTTAAAATCGATATGGCATTTCTATCAAGCCCGAGTAAAAGGGCCAGAAATATCCTGTCATCCGTTGTCGCTATGACGAAAACCATCGGCGGGAGGAGTCTGGCAGAGGGCGTAGAGACAAAGGAGCAGTTTGAATTCTTGAAAAAGGCGGCCTGCGAAGAAGTACAAGGATATTATTTTGGAAAACCGGCTCCCTACGAAGAAACGATACGTCACTGCATGGATACGGGAATCAAAATTGAAAGCCGCGCTATGCGTCTTTGCTATGAGGCTTTGAGCAAGGTTGATTTTCAGAACGATAAAGCGCCTGGTGTCGCTGAATACGATGGAAAGACCATTCGTCTTTTATATACCAAGGATGAACATCTGAAAAAGATTATGACGCCCGGCTGCATAGAGCTTGGCAATAGGGAAAGCATTGGAAATGCAAGGCGGATGGAATTTGCTAGTGCATTCAGGGAACTGGCTGAAAAAGTACTGAAAAGCGGGCATCGTGAAGAAGTTTCCTGCATCATCAGCAATAAACCGAAGATTATTTCAGGAGCCTGCATTGTTCATAATAATGGAACGTATGCATTTTCTATCAAATTAAATAATCTGGTAGAAAATACTCCGGGAGATACAGACAGAGCCGGACAGACGCATTTTGACCGCATTCTTCAGAATGTATATTCCGTCTACGACAATATAACGCTTTTAGATCTGGCAAAAAGAACTTCAATGAACCTGGCCGGCCGGGGAGAAACGAGAGGAAAACTGTCAAAGACGGGTGATCTGGGACAGGATCATGTCATTTACTTCGAGACCTGTATCTATCCTGCTGATTATGAAAGATACTTGGCTTTTACAGATGCAAATACACTTTCGCAAAGGGTGGAGGCAAAAGGGCATACCGGCCTTTCTTCTTTCTTCCGGACTAAAGACAAGGATGGGACATATCCCTGGAAAATGCATACTATCATACCGGTATCCCGCACGGGCGCTTCAAAGATACTTTACTGTGTGAAGGGGCTGTCTGGAGACTGTGCGAAGATGGTAGGCACAGCGCAGGAAGATATCGAAGAAAGAGCGCTTGAAGCGTATGCTGAAAGAGGTGTCGAGAGCAAGGATATCCTCTGGAAGAGTCTGATGAATTTCTCAGACGTTGCCTGTTTCTGGAAGGACAGGGAGCATCGGATCCGCGGAATCAATTCGAAGTTCATGAAATCTTTCGGACTCAGCTCAGAAAAAGACGTCATTGGGAAGACGTCGGATGAGATGGGCTGGATTATCAATGAATATTCCTGGAAACGTTCAGAGGATGATGTGCTCATTTCCGGCCGCTGCATCAGGAACGAAATGGTTGACTGCGTATTTCAGGGAACGCTGAAAAGAATTATTTATACAGAGATTCCTATTTATGATGAAGGAGAAATCATAGGGATTTTAGGTTGGTTCATTGAGGAAGAGCAGATAGAAAAGAGCCGTGAGAATCTAAAGCTTACAGTAACAGATCCGGTTACAGAACTTTTGAATTCAAGAGGTTTGCTCGAGTCCATGATGACGTATTCGGAAATGTATCAGCATTATAATGTGGACTACGTCATGCTCTTTATCTTTGTTCCCCAGTACAATCAAATGCTGGCATCTTACGGGAAAGAGACGGCAGATGAACTTTTGAGAGAAGTCACTTCAAGAATCAATTCAGTTTTCGGCAGGAGCGGGCCGGTCGGAAGAATCAATGGAGGAGAGTTTATCCTTCTCTTCCATTATGAGGACCAGGGGGCTGTTTCGGATATGAGCCGGAAACTGAAAGAAGAAATTTCCCATATTGATCATGTGAAAAATATTCCGTGCAAAGTGGATGCAAATACACTGATTACATATGGATCAGATAAGATTGCAGCCGGTAAATTGATGGAACAGGCTATTGGCATTATCAGGAGCGGCGGTGCTGAAATTTCCGTCGATGACTGGGTCAATAAAGGCGAACTGTTCGATCGTATTCCCATTCCTTACGTCCTGCTTGATGTTCCGATTGGAAATGATGGGATGATTTCAGGCATCATCTGCCGTTACAAGAATACGGCATATGAGAAGATGATGGGAATCCATAATAAGACTGAATTGGAAAAACGCTTTTCTGATCTTCTGGATACGCCGGATTATACCTGGCGGCAGCGTTTGTATGAAGCCGCTTACGAAGGAAGGACCGTTTTCAATCAGAAGTACTTCCCTGAAGAAGGAGAATGGCTGGACTATCTGTTTTTCAGGGGGCCTAGAAGAGGCACCTGTTCAGCAATGATTCTTCACCGGGACAAGAGTACCGTGCAGGCAGCACCCAGAGTACTCAATTATTCAACGGATCATCTGGTCAATTACCTGATGGATATCCTCATCAAAGGCGAGAATTATGGCACAGCGATTGGAAGTGTTCTCAAGGAAATAGGAATTATCATTTCCGCAGACCGCGTTTTCATCGGAAACATACAGAATCAGTCAGTTTCCTATCCTTTCAGCTGGTGCAGAGAAGGTCTTGCATCGATTAAGAATCTGGGATTTACAGGTGCTGATTTTGATGAATATGTCGAGATGAGGAAGCATCTCCTTGAGAAGAATGACAGCATTGCGATTTCCGATATTCATGATATCAAGGAGACTGACCGGGTAACGTATCAGTTCCTGAAAGCGCACGATGTGCATTCTATTGCTGAAGTTCCTATTTTCCGTGATAATCATTTATATGGCTTCCTTGGCGTAATCAATTACGACAGGGAAAATGGAGTCGATGTCAGGTACATGCTGGAAAAAGTGGCTGGTTACCTGGACCTCAAGGCAAGAAACCAGGAACTGATGGATACACTGAAATATATGTCGGGCAATAATCTGCTGACCGGACTCCATAACAGGAACGCAATGAGCAAGAAGGTAGAGGAGCTCAAGCTCCATCGGACGCCGGTTGGAATTATATATGCCGATCTGAATAATCTTAAAGCAACAAATGATACATACGGGCATGATGCAGGGGATCTCCGGCTGAAGGAAATCGCTGACATCATGAAGGAAATCTTCGATCTTGACGATATATACCGCCTTGGCGGCGATGAATTCATTATCATCATGGATAATGTGAAGAAACTGGACAAGATGGATAAACTTAGGAAATTCAAAAAGGTCATCCGGAATCGTTCCGTGGATGTTGCCATTGGTTTTGAATGGGTGGAGAATGCATCTGAGTTTGATTTTGGCATGAAATCTGCCGATAAAAAGATGTATCGCAACAAGAAGAAATATTACAAAACACACAAACTGACAGAACGGGGAGATGAAAGAGCTGCTGCAAGGTAATTCCGCAGCGGGAACAGCTGATGCATGCAAACGGCAGGTTCTCTAAATGATGATTTGTGCCGGCCATGATTTCATGATTTGTTATGTACCATGTAATTCCTGTACGGAACTCGGATTATAGAAAGGGGAGTTACTGATGGAGCTGAAAGAAGAAAATTTTAGGGCTCTTCACGAAAATTTGGGGGATGAATAATTTTTAGG
>UMCO01116376.1_pt1 | contig 13814 bp, 8 predicted proteins | sample 1964251 | NCBI WGS metagenome assembly UMCO01 (sample SAMEA4835970, study PRJEB28245) | human gut metagenome | biome: gut microbiome; material: fecal sample | place: Denmark | collected 2008
TACGGCAACGTTTACTTTGCCAACACCTACAAAAACAGGCTATACATTTACAGGTTGGACTGGGAGTAACGGAACAGCTGCGCAGAAGAGTGTTTCTGTTGCTAAGAACAGTACAGGTAACAAGAGCTATACAGCTAGCTGGAGTCTGAACACATATACAATTAGTTACAACCTAAATGGAGGAAATCTCTCCGGGCAGAAGGCAAGCTATGACGTAACGACAGAAGCTTTTACGTTACCAACACCGACAAAAACAGGATATGCGTTTACAGGATGGACCGGAACGGGATTGTCTTCAGCAACGAAGACTGTAACAGTTGCGAAGGGGAGCACTGGTAACAGAAGTTATACGGCTAACTGGTCAGCAAACGGTTATACGGTAAGCTTTAATTACAATAAACCAACAACTGACGGGGCAATCGGAAATGCTGGAACAACAAACAAAGCTGTCACATTTGATTCCACATATGGAACACTGCCGGCGCCGACACTGAATGGATATACATTCGCAGGATGGTACACAGCAGCAACAAATGGAACAAAGGTATCAGACACAACAAAGTATACGACAGCTGGAAACAGTATATTGTATGCACAGTGGAAAATTATTTATTATACAATTAATTATGATTTAAATGGAGGAACAGCATCTACAGATTTGTCTGTAGCATACGGTAAGTATACTGTTAATAGTCCTACATTTACAATTCCGAATCCGACAAAAGAGGGATATGTGTTTTCTGGATGGTACGGGGGTGATATACTTTTAGCTCCAAGTCAATCTGGTACAAATGTGACAATAAAAAAAGGAAGTACATCCAATTATAACTTTAAAGCAATTTGGAACTATGAATATTATAGTATAAAGTATAATTTAAATGGTGGTACTCCACAGGGAACATTAGAAGATTTTTATTATATTACAAAAAATGTTATGATTCCTCCACTCATTAAAAGTGGCTATACTTTTATTGGATGGACAGGAACAGATGTCGAAAATCCAATGCCAGTAGTATATATATCAGAAGGAAGTACTGGTAACAGAAGTTATACGGCGAACTGGTCAGCAAATAACTATACCGTAAGCTTCAATTACAATAAACCAACAACCAACGGAACAATCGGAAACGCAGGAACAACAAGCAAAGCTGTCACATTTGATTCTGCATATGGGACACTGCCGGCACCGACACTGAATGGATATATGTTCGCAGGATGGTACACAGCAGCATCAAATGGAACAAAAGTTTCAGATACGACGAAATACGCAACAGCTGGAAACAGTACACTGTATGCACACTGGACGCTGAATACATACAGCATTGGATATAACTTAAACGGAGGCTCTATCTCAGGTCAGCCGACAAGCTACAATGTCAATACGGCAACGTTTACTTTGCCAGTACCTACAAGAGCAGGATACGCCTTCACAGGCTGGACCGGAACTGGATTGTCTTCAGCGACGAAGACTGTAACGGTTGCAAAGGGAAGCACTGGTAATAGAAGTTATACGGCTAACTGGTCAGCAAATAAATATACTGTATCGTACAATGGAAATGGCGGTTCTGGCTCTATGAGCCAAGACACGGCAACTTACGGAGAATCATATACAGCAAAAGCAAATAGCTTTTCCAGACCTGGATATACTTTTGCAGGATGGAATGAATCTTCTGATGGAAAGAGTAGTGATTGGACATCCTGGATTGGAAAGCCTTGGGCTTGGACATATACAAGAAGCATTACATTGTATGCCCAATGGACAAAAAACACATATAGCATCAGTTATAACCTGAACGGAGGAAATGTTTCCGGACAAAAGACAAGTTATGATGTAACGACAGAAGCCTTTACGCTTCCAACACCTACACGTAACGGATATACCTTTACAGGATGGACCGGAACTGGATTGTCTTCAGCAACAAAGACTGTAACGGTTGCGAAAGGAAGTACCGGTAACAGAAGTTATACAGCTAACTGGTCAGCAAATGTCCTAACTATCAATTATCATAATGATGGTGCTACTGGATTCAAATGGAGTGATGATTCTAAATATGATGATATAACCGGAAAAGATATAATCTTAACTGAAAAATATTCATATGATAGTGAATATGGTCCAGTATATGGATTACCTAATACTTCACGACTCTATAAAATTGGTTATCATTATGATGGATATTGGTATCTTGATAAAAAGAATAGCTCAGTTAAAGTCAGTGACCAGTTAAAACTACCAAAAACACAAGATGTAGCAAATGCATTTGGAAAATTAACGGATTTTGAAAAAGGTAATACTACAATTGATGTTTATGCATCATTAATTCCAAATGTATTAACAGTAAATTATTATCCAAATGGAGCTACAAAAATAGATAAAAGCAATGATGAAGATGGAAGCAACATTATAGACATAGATTCTAATGTGGTATATAAAACTGAAGAATTTAAGTACGACACAGAAATGCGGCACTATGGGCTTGATGATTCAAGACGGTTCATACGAGCAGGCTATCACTCAGAAAACACATATACAGTAGACTCTTATGATAGCAAAGTATCTCTCAATGCAGGTTCTGGCATTTATGCAAATACGCAGGATATGGCAAAAACAGCAGGAAAACTGACTGATTTGGAAAATGGAAATGTAACAATAAATATTTATGCGTACTGGATTCCAAACACATATGTTATTAAATATAATGGAAATGGCTCAACATCAGGAAGCATGACTGATTCATCTTGCACTTACGATACGGCTTTTTCATTATCAAAAAATACATTCAGTCGGAAAGGATACCTGTTCTGCGGATGGAATACTCAGTCAGATGGAAAAGGAACACCATATAAAGATAATGAATCTATTAAAAATCTTTCATCGGAAAATGAAAAAACAATAATATTGTATGCTCAGTGGACGCCAATAAAGTATACAGTTAAATATGACGCAAATGGCGGTACTGGTGAAGTACCAGCAGACACAACGCATACTTTTAACGAAAAAGGAACAATTTATCCAGAAAACGCATTGGCGAAAAATGCATTCACAAGAAAAGGTTATAAATTTAGTGGATGGAACGCATCAAGAGTCAAGGATGGAAAAATAGAGTGGTACTATGATAACTGGAATTGGTATGAAGAGGGAAAGAATCCAAAATCTGCTTCAAAATATGTGTGGACAGATGGAGGAGATACGCATAATGCATCAGATGTCAATGGAGACATCTTAACAATGCATGCACAATGGAAAGCAAATACTCTTACTATTAATTATCATAACGATAATGGTGCTACCTGGAGACAATATCCTGACGATAGTACTATAGATGTATCAAATAAAGATATAGTACAATCTGAAACTGTCACATATGATGAAAAATATAAGCATTATGAGTTTGGATTAATAGATGCTGGCAGACTAACGAAAGCTGGTTATCATTTAAATAATGGATGGAAGATTAACTCCATGGATAGTAAAACAATAGTTCCAGATACAAACGGTTCAATGAATTCATATGAAAATTCTGGAAAAGGCGTTGCAGATTTCCTCGGAGTATTAACTGGTTTTGAAAAAGGAGATGTAACAGTTGATTTGTATCCTGACATTGCCATTAATACCGGAACCGTGCATTACTATCCGAATAGTAATGAAGCTGTAGCAAAGGCAGGATATGACCAATATATTACTAATGGAGAGTTTGCAGGAAGCTTAGCAACTACGACATCTTTTGATTATAAGACCACTGGCGGTTCCGGAGCAAACACATTGACAGATGTATATACGCTTTTTGAAAGAAAAGGATATCACCAGTCTGCCGCACAGAACTGGCATTATGGCAGCCCAGATTCAGATGTATATTTCCATTGTGATGAAGAGGATTTGAGTCCTTATGTTAAAGATGCGACGGATGTACATTTAAAATTGTATGCGAACTGGATTTCAAATGACTATACTGTCAAATTTGATGGAAATGGCTCAACATCAGGAAATATGGCTGATGTTACATGTAAATACGATAAATCTTTTAATTTGACGGAAAATAAGTTTATAAGAAATAATTATGAATTTATTGGATGGAACACAAAGAAAGATGGTTCAGGACAGGATTACAAAGATAAAGAATCAGTTAAGAACCTGACGGATGAAGATAATGGAACTGTCACATTGTATGCGCAGTGGAAACTTAAGGAATATACTTTAACAGTATCACATACAATTTCAGGTAATATGGGAAACAGGGACAAAGATTTTTCATTTACCATGAGCCTATCAAATAGCAATAAAGATGCAGTTATTCCTGAAAATATTGAAGCAGTATTTATGGACGATATCGGCAATAAATCAAAGAAATTATTTACTGTAGTAGATGAAAAAGTTACATTTACGCTTTCTCATAAAGAGAGTCTTATATTTAAAGATATTCCATATGGAACATTATATACAATATCAGAAGATAATGAAAATGAGTATGATGTAACAAACGAATCTGCTTCAGGAACTATAACAAAGAATATAGAAGTATCATTTGTAAGCACAAAGAATGGAACAGTTCCAACATCATCAGACACACCAAATCTTTATCCAATAATCATGATTGCATTTGCCGGAATCATATATGTTATATTGTCTCAAAGAAAGAAAAAAATCAAACAAAAAAGATGATTAAAAATATTATCTGAAAATAATATTAACAATAATTACGAGGCTCTGCCATTATGGCAGGGCCTTATTTTCTTAAAAAATAAAAATTATCGAATAGCGCGTAAAACCGCGGCCAACCTTTTGCATATAGACAACACATGCAAAAGTGTTGTCCGTCGGATGTAAGCGCCTGCTTTATTTTTTTAATAAATCTTCGGATTTGGTAAAAATTAAGCATATTAAATGTGTACATATAAGATATAGAAAGGAGGCCGACTTATGCGTACATATCAAATGATAATCAATCCAACAAAAAATAAACAGAATGCTACGTTATGCCAGTATTTTCAGGCAAGCACCGCAGAATCAAAATGTATGTATAATACTGCCAATTTCTATATCCGCAACACGATGACAGGTCTAAAGAAATCCCCGGAAGAACGCATGCACTCCGAGATTGAAGTCCTGCACTATGTTTTTACAGGTATTCAGAGATATAACGACATCAAGATAAAAGAGATTGAAACTTTGAAGCTTCGTAGTGTCGGTGGACTGAATAGCGAAAGAATCATGCTGGATATACTCTTCAAAAAGCTTATACAATATCCCACAAGAGAGAAGTGGTTCCTGTCTTACGAAACACGAAGCACGTGACTTAAGTCATGTGAGGTTCACAGTATTAAACACAAAAACATGAAAAATATTGCAATTATTTTGTTGATTCTTTTGCTTTCATTTTTAATCCCCCTTTTCTTTATATATTGTTAAAGTTGATATGCTGAAAATAAGAAATGATAGAATTTCGTCAAGGGGCGGTTTAAGATTTTTTTTAATTTCTTTTTTTGTTATTTTTGTTATTGTTTTTGGTAGATTTTGCATATTAAATACATAGATGTACTTTATCAGATAAACGGAAGAATGATGCAGTGAGCTTATGCTCGTTTGTCAGCCTCTACGAGGCTTGGTGATAACTCAGAGCGTTGCTCTTCGTTACCAGAACGCAAAGCGCATGACGGTGAACATAAGTTCACCGAATCATCAACATTCCCGGAAGTACCACCACCAGTCAATCTCAGGCTGTCGTCAGCAGTCATTTCCTGGTTTTGTTCCATTCCATCCGCTGCCAGCACAGTCACATAACCGGGACCAGTAATGTCTGCAAAAACTGCAGCACCGACTGCCATGACGGAAAATAAAATACTATTACGAAAACCACTCCGTTTTCTTCCAGAACCTGGCATTCGTGTCATTTCACGATTTCTTATTCTTGTCATATAACATCTATTTGTTTTGTATTCCATTATATTCAGCATATTAAACGTGAAAAAATAAAAATTTCACTTAAAGAAAGGAACAAAAAATATGATTAATACAAGTATGATGAGCAAAGAGGATTTTTTGAAAGTACTGATGGGTTTGCTGGAAAAACAAGGGATTAAGACAAGCGTATTCATAATGAAGAAAGAGCATGGAAGTTATACCGGTATCCATAGAGTCTCCGATAATGATGGCGAAACTATCGCTGCAATCGTAAATGTTGATGATTTGTATGATAAATTCATTCATGGAAAAGCAGGTGTGCCGGAAATGGTGGATATAGCAATGGAAGCTATAGAAATATTGTCCATGTATCCATCTCAATCGGCGCCTGATTCTTTAAAATGGCTGTCGGATTGGAGCGTTGTTAAAAAACGATTGTTTTTATCATTGTGCAATAAAAATGCAGTAGAATATCTAAATTCAGTAATTCACAAAGATATTCCCGGAACAGACCTTGCATTAGTGCCGAGGATATTTGCTTTTAATGATGGAGAATCATTTGCAACATTACCATTAAGTCATGAGAACCTGAAATCTTATGGAGTTTCTGAAGAGGAGCTGTGGAATCAGGTTTATGCATCAACGGTAAAACTTCAGCCTGCAAAAATAGATATCGCAGCAGCAAGACATGAACAGACAAACGAAATAGACGTAACAAATTCAATTATCAGTATTTCTTCTGATTTTGGTTCATTTGGTGCAGCTGCTTGTTTCTATGATGGAGTGTTGGCGGGCATAGAAAATGTAATAAGAGAGAAGTTTTACATACTTCCAATATCATCACGAGGAGTATTGATTCTTCCAGAAAAGCTTGCCAATAATGCAGAATATATTGGTTGTGATGGATGCTTAGACATCACAAGCTTTTGTCATGACACAGCAGTCTATCGCATACCAAAGTCACACGAGGATTACCTGACAGATTCAGCATATTTGTATGATTCTGGCAAGCTCTCAGTCGTTAACACAAAATAATATGCATATTAAAAGGACAGTAGCTATTACTGTCCTTTTTTTGTGAAGTAAAAAATTATATATTTGAATCATCCCAGTTATCACTGTCACTGTTAAACAAATCATCAAAAACGCTAGTTTCTCCGCTCGGGCTACTATTAATATCAGGAAGGTCTGATAATTCTGGTTCTTCCGGTTCTATAACAATGCCGAAATCGTCCGGGAGCTCTATTTCAGGCTCAGCAGATGGTTCTGGAATAGAAATAGCAGCAGTAGTGTTTTCTTTTCTCTGTTCATCTTTTTTTACTCCCTGTATTGCCGGCTGTTTTATAATAACCTGTGATGCCTGTTTGTTTTGGTTTTTACGTTTATCTTTTTTTGATTTTCTTTTTCCGTTTTTATCCACTACGGTTGCAGTCGGATTTTTAGAATTGGATTGTTGTGCTGGCTGAGATTCAAGATTCTGAGATTGCGGCTGAGCTGGAACAGATTCTTGTTTTTCTTTTTTGATTGACTCTTTTTGATTATCTTTATCTGTATTTGGTTCTTTGGCATCACCTGTTTTGATATTTTTCTTTTGAGGCGGTGGTGATGATGACAGATGTTTGATGTCATTGTTTTTAATATCATCGATGGACGGGAGACCGCGGCCAGGCTTGCCGTCGGGGGAGGAATGCTGCAAGCAGTCCGACCCTGAACAGTTCGGTTGTCCGTCGGTTCTGAGGTTGCTGGACGTGTATGGGGAGTCGGAAACCCCGTCCACGCAGCATCGCAGACTACGTCTGCTTCGCTCGTCCAAGACTGGTGATAACTCAGAGCAGAGCTCTTCGTTACCAGATTCGCTTACGCTCAATGAAGGTGAACGTAAGTTCATTTTTAATCTGGTAACGACTCCGGCTTTTGGCCGGGGAGTTATCACCGAATCATTTTGAATCTCTTCTTTTTTATCACCGTTTAACATAATATTATTTTTATTTTTTTGTACAGATGGTTCCGATACTGATTGATTCTTCGATGTTTCTTTTTGTACAGTTTCGGGTGAAGTATCTTCAATGACCGCCTCATTAAGAGAGTCGTTATTTATATTATCTGATTGAGAAGCCGTTTTGCTTTGAAGTAGCTCACATTCTGATGATTGCAAAGTTTTCTCTTCATGTGCTGTTATTTTTTGTTCTAGCTCAGGCTCAGGCTCAGAAAATTTTTGTTTTGCAAGAGAGGTAAGGTCAAGTGGTCCAAAATATTCTCTGACTGCCTCTTCGGCTGTTTGTGGAAAAAGCAGAGCATCTTCTTTGTTGTCTTTATGTGGCTTTTCAGAAATATCATCTCCGTTTGTTATATCTGATTGTAATGCAGACTCAGTGCTATTATTTTGTCCAAGATTGACGACAGCAAACAATTCGGCCGATGTTTTGTTTAATTCTTCTTCTTTTTTTGCCAATTCTTTTTCAAGGTCTTTTATCTTTGAATCCATGGTTTTCATCTTATCTTCACGTATAAAAAAGTCATGGACGTTTCTTTTGACCGTATTTTTTAAAACAGAAAACATTGATGATGGCTTTGCTGCTGCTTTAAGTTCTTTTTTTAATTTTTGTATTTCTTCATTTTGTTTTTTCAAAAGTTCATCTTTATTATCTGGCATATTTTCACCTTCTTTCACGGTTCTTATTTTTAATATGCAAAATTGCAAGATTTTTTAACGCTCAAGATTCTGCATATTATATATGATTTAAATAAAGAAAGGGGTAATTTTATATGCTGAACAAAGAGGTAGAACATAAGATTTTTGGAAAATGCTGGAAGATGTTTAACACGGTACGTAAAAATCCGACGGACACAGGATGGGAGAAATGTGTAAATGAGGCTCATGAAATCAGTGAATCAATTGCTGAGTACAAAAAATTTCATGAAAAACTGGTGCTTGCAACTATCGAAGAGGCAGAAACAGAAGAAAAAAACAAGAATGCGAAAGAAAAAAATGCTTCTTATAAAAATGCTGGCGCAGCATTCAATGCTGCATGGGAAATGTTTGCACGTTTTATTGATAATCCAGACGAATTTAAAAAATCCGGAATGGATATCCTGGCGGAATATAATAAAACATATTCTGGCCGCTTTGCGAAGAAACTTGGGGCTGCAATTTACGAAATCGTGTGTGCAGAAAATAATTGCAAAGGTACTTTTATGAAAGATGCGTACACATTCTATCAGGAATTCAAAAATGGCATTACTTCTGATATTGAATCGGACGCCTATGCTAAAGCCGAACGCATTATTGATAAACACCCTGAACACATGCTGCAGATGATGGAAATGTGTGCGGAATTAAAAATCCGTGGACAAAAACAGGCTGCTGCCTAAGAAAGGAGAATAAAAATGGGCAATAAAGTAAGCAAAAAAAATGATATTCCGGAAAAGAACATCTGGGAATATACCATGGATGTAGCTCCAGAAAACAGCGTTGAGTTTGTAAACAAAATCAGTGCAGAACCTACAGAAATAAAAGAACAGGTAGAAAGAGCGAAAAAACTTATTGTTTATACCGAAGATGACCTGAAAGGTATGGTTCCATGTTTTATAGACAAAAAAACAAATGGGAATTTATATATCATTGCTGGCATAATTTGTAAAACAGAATTGTCTGAAACAGGAGCTGATGTCACAATCAAGAACAGAAACGAAGAGAAAATCTTTAAGATTAATATGGAAGATTCTTTCTACGACAAAGCGATGTCAGCAGCTGGCAAGGATATTTATATCACAGCATTGATGTGTAATGATGACTGTATTGATATAAAACTTGGGCCGCTTCATGGCGGTATGATTGGATGGGAATTCAAGAAAATCAATACCAGTGGAAAAGCTATCACAAACTGCTTAATTCGGGCATAAAATGAATTTGTAGAGTCAGAGAAAAATTTTTCTGACTCTTTTTTTTATTTTTTTTATAAAAAAGCGAACGATTCTAAAGAAATCCAGCATATTAACTTCGACGAAAAATTTGGTTGAAATTCTGCCTAAAAAAAATATAGAAAGATACGGCCTTGCCGTGTCATGAATTTAGATAGAAAAGGAGAAACTTAAATGTCAGAAATCAAAAGACTAAGAAAAATGGCTGACAAAATTTATGCCAAAATGGAGAGTATGCAGCAGCTTTCAGATGACGAACTGAAACATAAAACAGAAGAACTTAAAGCAAGGCTGGCTAATGGTGAAACAGTTGACCAGATTATGCCGGATGCATATGCAGCAGTTGGCGAGGCTGCATACAGAAGTATTGGACTAAGACCATACAAAGTACAGATTATGGGTGCAATTGTGCTGAATGAAGGGAAGATTGCTGAGCAAAAAACTGGTGAAGGCAAGACTTTGATTGCTGCACTGCCGGCATATCTTAACGCCCTTGAAGGAAAAGGCGTACACGTTGTAACTGTCAATGATTACCTTGCAGAACGTGATGCGAAAGATATTGGCAGGATTCATGAGTATATGGGCCTGACTGTCGGCTGTATTTTAAAAACGACGTCGCCGGAAGAAAAGAAAAAAGAATATGCAAAAGATATTACATATATTACCAATACGGAGCTTGGTTTTGATTATCTGCGAGACAATATGGCGCAGCGGATGGAAGACAAGGCGCAGCGTGGCTTCCATTATTGTATCATTGATGAAGTAGATTCAGTTCTCATTGATGAGGCAAGAACACCGCTTATCATCTCTGGTGTGACCGGAAAATCAACAAAACTTTACACTGCATGTAATGAACTTGCAAAACAGATGGAGAAAGGAGAGCTCCAGGAGCTGTCAAAAGTTGACCTTCTTTCTGGTGAAAGACCTGAAGAAACAGGCGACTATACCGTTGATGAAGAGCATCACAGTGTGACACTGACATTACAGGGTATTGAAAAATGTGAAAAATTCTTTGGAATTGAAAACCTTGCAGATAAAAGCCATACCGAACTGATGCATAATATCATTGCAGCACTTAAAGCACACAATCTGATGAAAAAAGATAAGGACTATGTTGTAAAAAATGGAGAAGTCCTTATTGTAGATTCATTTACAGGACGAATTCAGCCAGGACGCCGTTATTCTGATGGGCTTCATCAGGCGATTGAAGCAAAAGAGGGATGTGGCATCAAGGAAGAAACATGCACATACGCTACGGTAACTTATCAGAACTTTTTCAATAAGTATGATAAGAAGTGCGGCATGACCGGTACTGCATATACAGAACGAAAAGAATTCAAAGACATCTATCATATGTCTGTCGTAAGAATTCCTACAAATAAGCCGGTGCAGCGAGAAGACAACGCGGACAGAATGTTCTTAACAAAGAAAGCTAAATTTAAGGCTGTTGTTGACGAGATTAAGAAATCACATGCAACAGGGCAGCCAGTTCTTGTTGGTACATCCACTATTAATGATTCGGAAATCCTTGATAAAATGCTTAAAGAAGAAGGGCTTCAGCATACTGTATTGAATGCAAAATTCCTTGAAAAAGAAGCGGAAATCGTAGCAAAAGCAGGACAGCATGGAGCTATCACCATTGCAACAAATATGGCTGGACGAGGAACAGATATTAAGCTTGATGAAGATGCAAAAAAGGCCGGAGGACTGAAAGTCATTGGAACACAACGGCATGAATCAAGAAGAATTGACAATCAGCTTAAGGGACGTTCCGGAAGACAGGGTGACCCTGGAGAATCTGTATTTTATCTGTCTCTTGATGATGAAGTTCTAAGACTATATGGCTCTGAAAGAATGAAAAACATTCTTACAATGACAGGAATGCAGAGTGAAGATAGTATTGAAAACGGTACAGTAAACAGATTTGTCAAAAAAGCTCAGAATGTTATCGAGGATAATAACTTTGGAACAAGAAAAAATGTGTTAAAATATGACAAGGTAAACAATGAGCAGCGTGAATTGATTTATGCAGAACGTGATGCTATCCTTGAAAAAGCTGACACAAGAAATACAATGCTCAGCATGATTGAAGATTCTGTTGACATGATTATTGACAAATACGCAGTGAATAAGTATGTAACAGAAGAAGAATATCAGAATATCAGAAAAGAGATTGCAATCCTTATCTTTGGAATCAAAGCACCGGATTACAAACCAAAAAATGAAAAGAAAGGTATGCTCAAAAAGAAATTAGCAGAAGAATATGTAACAGCAGCAAAGAATCGTTACTGTGAACGTGAAAAGGAATGGCCGGATGTTGATGTGTTTAGAGAATTTGAAAGACAGATTATCCTGAGATGTATTGATGTGAAATGGATGCAGCATATCAATGATTTGGAAATCCTCCGTCAGAATATTTCACTTGTTGGATATGGACAGAAGGACCCGGCTGTCATCTATAAACTGAAGGCATTTGATATGTTTAGTAAAATGTCTGATGATATTAAAAATGATGCAGTATACACATTATTTTCTTCAAGACTCAGAACAGCTGCACCTAAGAAAAATGCAGCAGCTTAAAAGTTTAAGAAATAAGTGGGAATTCTCGGTTATTTAATTGCCGAGATGAAGACGCCTAGATATACAAATAAACAAAAATATCGCTTGCGATTTATTGATTTCTCTATGCTTCGGCGTAGAGAAATTTTTATTTTCTGCAAAAATTTTTCGCAAGAAATTGTCACGTTTTAGATTTTTTCGGCATATTAACTGTGTAAGAAAAAGCAGGAGGTTTTTTGATATGGCAAAGAAAAAGTCCATACGGGCTGATTTTGTGAAATCTTGTATTGCATATAACAAGCTGAATACGATTGCTAAAATTGCCATATCAGGCATTGAAAACATCTGTAAGCGATTAAACCTTGACAGCATCTATGATGTCATTAACGGTAGATTTGCAATCCCATCTAAAAGACCATCAGGTAAGGAGTCTTCTTCAAAGCGTGTAGCAAAATGCGATACCGTATTTGTGGCTTACAGGTTCTGTGGACATCCGACAGAAGAACAGGCGTCAGACTTAAAACAAAATATTGGCGCTTCACGTTTCATGTGGAACCGTATGCTCTCAGATTACAAATTAATGTGGAAGATGTATGGCATTTCAATACCTATGACTCCGGCTGATTACAAAGATGTATCCGGGCTGGAATGGCTTAACGACAGGGACTCTTTGGCGCTGGCGAATGTTCAGTTGAATCTTGAAAAGGCAAGAAGTGATTATTTTGCCGGTGAAAGAGGCGCTCCTAAACGTAAGAAAAAACATCAGTGCAAGGATTCTTATACAACAAACCGTGTCGGAAGGAATATCCGTATTGAGGATGGCGGACTCCGTCTTCCAAAGATTAACGGCTTGATAGAACTTTCCATACACAGACCGATTAAGCCAGACGGTACACTAAAAAGTGTTACGGTTACACATGAACCTGATGGTAAATGGTATTTCTCAATCCTGATTGAGTATCCGGCTGAAGAAGTTGAATTATCAGACGGATTGCAGAAGTTTTTCACTTCCGGTAATATCAATGCAATTTCCGGAATCGGGCTGGATATGTCAGTACCGTTCTTATATATAGATTCATCAGGAAATAAGCCGTTTTATGAATTAAACGGAAAAGAAATAAGATTTGTTAAGCAGTATCGGAAACTTGAGAAGCGTATTGCCAAAGAGCAGCGCAGACGTTCTCACATGGTTAAAGATTCTAACAATTACAACAAACAGAGCGAGAAAATCGCCAGGCTGCATGCGAAAGCCAAGCATCGCAGGGAAGATTTTCTTCATCAGATTGCTGTAAGACTTGTTAGAACTTACGACATGATTGCGATTGAAGATATCGATATTGCAGCAATGAAAAAGGCTCTCAATCTTGGAAAATCCGTGTCCGATGTCGGATGGGGGAGATTCACGGCAATCCTGGAGGAGCTCTGTCTGAAATAC
>UMCO01072631.1_pt1 | contig 13810 bp, 9 predicted proteins | sample 1964251 | NCBI WGS metagenome assembly UMCO01 (sample SAMEA4835970, study PRJEB28245) | human gut metagenome | biome: gut microbiome; material: fecal sample | place: Denmark | collected 2008
CTCCAGGCCGGCAGGCCCGCCGCCGACAACGACCACGCGCTTTTTCTCCGCTACGGGCGTGATGCCGACGAGCCGCTCGCGCGCGCACTCGGGGTTGACCGCGCAGGAGCCGACCGCGCCGTCAAACGCGCGGCCGAAGCAGCCCTCGTGGCAGCACAGGCACGGACGGATGAGCGCGAGCTCGTCGTTGCGCACCTTGCGGACGTAGTCAGGCTCGGCCAGGAGCGGACGCGCCAGACCGATCATGTCGCAGCGGCCGTCTCGCAGCGCCTGCGCCGCCAGATCCGGATCGTCCATGCGTCCGGCAGCCAGCACCGGCACGTCCACGACCTGCTTGACCTGCTCGGCAAACGGCAGATAGACGCCCTTGTCAAAGTACATCGGCGGATGCGCCCAGTACCAGCTATCGTAGGTGCCGGCATCGACATCGAGCGCGTCGTAGCCCGCATCGACCAGGATCCTGGCCGCCTGCAGGCCCTCGTCCGTATCGCGGCCGAGCTCGGTGAACGTCTCACCTGGCACCGCGCCCTGACGCAGATCCTTGATATAGCTCTTGAGCGAAAAGCGCAGGATGACCGGGAAATCCTCGCCGCAGTACTGCTTGATCTTCTGCACGATCTCGATGGCGAAGCGCAGGCGGCCGTTGAGATCGCCGCCGTACTTGTCCGTGCGCTTGTTGAACAGCGACATGGCAAAGCAGTCGAGCAGATAGCCCTCGTGCACGGCATGCACCTCAACGCCGTCATATCCGCACTTTTTGGCGATAGCGGCCGACACGCCGAACTGCTCCACAAGCCGCTCGACCTCCTCCGTCGTCAGCTCGCGGCACTCGATGCGCGGGTTCCAGCGGTTGCTGATCGTACTCGGCGCGACAAACTTGCGGTCATGGATCATGGCGGGCATGGCGCTGCGGCCAAGGCCGGCCGTGAGCTGCACGAAGATCTTGGTGTCAAAGGCGTGCACGCGGTCGGTCAGCTCGCGCGCAGCCTTGATGTATTTCCCGGGGCAGATCGTCGGGCACGGGAAAGAACCGGGGCTGTGGACCTCAATGTTGTTGTCCACCCAGTTGGCGCCCGTGATGATCAGGCCGACGCCGCCGGCGGCGCGGCGGACGAAATAGTCCACGGCGTCCGGCAGGTAGGCACCGTCCTCATCGTTGTGCGTAACGGTGCCCATGGCGGCCATGAAGTAGCGGTTTTTAATGCGCGTATTGCGGATCGAAAACGGTGTAAACAGCGGTTCGTATGCGGGGTTCATGTGGTTTCCTCCTCCTCTGGTTCGGGTTGTGTATCAAATTGCGCGGCGCACTCCGGTGACAGTTGTCCCCAGGCGACTGCCTCCTGTGCGAGCGCGCAGCGAAAGCGCGGATGCGCGATGCGGATCATGGCGCAGATGCGCGTCTCCAGCGGTTGATTGTGCAGATCGGCCGCGCCCCACTCCGTGACGATGTACATGACATCGCTGCGCGGCGTCGTGACGACTGCGCCGGACGGAAGATGCGCGCGAATGTTGGACGTGAGCGTCCCGTCGGGCGCTTCGTGCGTGGAATGCAGGCACAGAAAACTCCGTCCGCCGACAGAACGCGCCGCGGCGCGGACAAAATCGAGCTGACCGCCGACGCCGGAATACTGCCGGCCGTCAATGGCCTCGGCGCAGACCTGCCCGGTCAGATCGGCCATCAGACAGCCGTTGACCGAGATAAGCCCCGGCTGCTGCGCGGCACGGAACGGATCGTTGAGCACGTCCACTGGGATCATGCGGATGTGCGCGAGCGCAAAATCATCCAGATGCCCCGCCGCGTCGAGCACGATGGACGCCTCGACCCGATCGAGATCGACCGCGCCGCTGGCCATCAGGCGCAGCTGCGCCTGTGTGAGCACCTCCGTGTAAATCCCGAGCCGTTTGCGTCCATGCAGCCCGTAGGCGACGGCGTTGGGAATGCCGCCGATGCCGACCTGCAGCGTATCGCCGTCCCGGACGAGCGGCAGGATGTGCGCGGCAATGCGCGCATCGAGTGCATCGGGCGCTTTATAATGATAGGTATTGAGCGGATGATCCGCGCGGCAGAGCGCCGTAACCTCCGAGACATGGATGCGATGGTGCTCGCCGCGGGTGCGCTGCTGAAAGGCGTTGACCTGATAGATGCGCTTTTCGACCTGTGTATCGAGCGAACTCCAGGCCGTGCCGCGCGGGCCGTAATACAGATACCCGTCCGCATCCGGCTCGGACACCTCGAGCATCAGCGTATTGACACGGTAGACCTCGCGCGCTGCGCGCACGGTCTGGTGAAACTGCACGGAGTTTTCGTGCAGGCCGCCGCGCTGCTGAAACTTGCGGTCGGCGCGGCCGAGAAACAGGGAGTGATACGGCGTGCGCGCAAAGCAGACCGGGTCGGACAGGGCGCGGCTCTCCGTGCCGTTGACGACGGTCACGACCGGGATGCCGCGCAGCTCCGCGCGGTCGCTCACCGCGTCGATCAGCACGGCCGGGAAGCTACCGGCGCCGCCGGCAAAGATGCGGTCGCCGGGCGCGATCAGCGCCGCCGCCTGCTCCGGCGTGCAGAGCCTGCGCGCATAGATCTCACGCCAATCCATCGTGCTCACGCCTCCCGCGGTGCAACGGGAAAGAAATGATTCGGATCCAGGTACGCCGCCGTGAGCCGGACATACCAGTCCTTCGTGGCCTGCCAGCTCTCGCGGTCCGCCTGCGTGAGCGGGCGCAGAGGCTTGGCCGGGATGCCGGCAACGAGCGTCTCCGGCGGAACGGACTTGCCCTGCGGCACGAGCGCGGACTCCGCCACGACGCTGCCGGCACCGATCGCACACCCAAGGCTGAGCACCGCGCCCATGCCGATGCTGGCCTCCGGGCCGAGATAGCGCGCATGGACGATCGCCCCGTGACCGATGGTCACACGCCGGGACAGCAGGCAGCGCTTGTCCGCCCCGCCGGCATGGATGATGACGCCGTCTTCCACCGCGACCTCCTCCTCGAGAATGATCTCGGCGGCATCGCCGCGGATCACGGCGCCGGGACCGATATAGCACCGCGGGCCAACCGTCACATCGCCGATAAGCTCGGCGCTGGCGCTGACAAACGCCGTGGGATCGACGCGCGGGCATTTTCCATGAAACGAATAGAACATGATCGGATCTCCATTTCTGATAATAAGGGGGAGCGACCCGGCCCGGGGGCCGAGCCGCTCCAAAGAAAAAAGAAGGGAATGGGGGGATTACCAAAGTCAGGCGAACTTTGCGATGGTCGCCTCGCACTCGTGCATCATCTGGCCGATGATGGTCTGCACGGGCAGCACATCGTGGATCAGGCCGGACGTCTGGCCGCAGCAGATGACGCCGCAGTTTTCCACGTCCGCGTTCTCGAAGAACATCTTGCAGGCCGTCTTGCCGGCCATGTCCTCGGCCACATCCTTGAATTCGCAGCCGGCCTGCTCCTTGGCAAAGACGCGCTTGGCGACTTCGCTCTTATACATGCGCGTGGAGTTCTGGAACGAGCGCAGAAGCAGGATCGTCTCCATCTCGTTGGCGTGCTCGACGAGGTAGTTTTTCACGGCCGGGAGCACGGGGCACTCCTCGGACAGCAGGAAGCGGGTGCCCATGTACACGCCTTCGGCGCCGAGCATGAGCGCGGCTGCCATCTGGCGGCCGGTCGAAACGCCGCCGGCGCAGATGACCGGAATGTCAAGCGCCTCCACACAGCGCGGCGTGAGCACCATGGTGCCGAGATCGTTCTCGCCCGGGTGGCCGGCGCACTCAAAGCCGTCGGCGACGACCATGTCCGCGCCGAGCGACTGCGCCTTGAGCGCGTGCTTGACGGTGGTGCACTTGTGGATGAGCACCATGCCGGCGTCCTTGATGGCGCGCACCATGTCGTCCTTCGGCGGGCGGCCGGCGGTCTCCATGACCTTGACGCCCTCTTCGGCGCAGACGCGGATGTAGCCCGCATAGTCCGGCACGACGAGCGACGGCATGAGCGTGAGGTTGACGGCAAAGGGCTTGCTCGTCATGGACTTGATCTTGCGGATCTCCGCCTGCAGCTCATCGGCCGAGGAAAACGTGCTCGACGACAGCAGCCCCAGGCCGCCGGCCTCCGACACGGCGGCGACCAGCGGTGCGCGGGAAATCCACTGCATGCAGCCCTGCACGATGGGGTATTCGATCCCCAGCATTTCGGTAAGTTTGGTACGGATCATAGGTATTACCTCCTGAAATATTCACGTGTGCCGCTGTGCGGCGTCTGGTTGTTTGTGATTTCACAATAGCAAACCGTCAGTCGCTTCACAACGCTGATTTCTCCAAAAAACAGCAGTTGCCGCCGTGCGCCGGATGGGCACGGCCTACAAGATGCGCGCGTCAGCTCGCCTGGACACTGCGCGCGCGCAGCACGGCCGTGAGCACTTTTCCGGTCGCGCCCTTGGGCAGCTCCGGCACGATCTCGATCTCCTTCGGCGCGCGGAACGTCGGCATATGCGCGCGGCAATACTGGCGCAGCGCCTCCGCCGTGAGCCGGCTGCCCGGCATGAGCACAACGCTCGCTTTCACGTGCTCGCCCCAGGTCTCGTCCGGCACGCCGTAGACCGCGACCTCGGCCACGTCGTCGCAAAGCTGCATGATGACATTGGTGACCTCTCCGGGATAGATGTTCTCGCCGCCGGAAATAATGAGATCGTCGGCACGGCCGCTCAGGAACAGGTACCCCTGCGCGTCGAGCATGCCCATGTCTTTCGTGCGGTACCAGCCGCCGACCAGCGCCGCGTGCGTCGTCTCGGGCGCATCCAGATATTCCAGCATCCGGCCCGGGCCGCGCACATAGATCTCACCCGCGGTGCCTGCCGGGCAATCGCTGCCGTCCGGCGCGACGATGCGCACGGCCGCGCCGGGGATCGGCCGGCCGACGGACGAGAGGTACTTACCGCCGTCGCGCAGGTGGTCTTCCGGCAGCAGCGCCGTGACGGTGCTGCCCATTTCCGTCATGCCGTAGGACTGATAGAAGCTGCAGTGCAGCTTCTCGATCGCGCGCTGCAGCAGCGCCTTCGGGATCGGGCAGGTGGAATAGTTGACGGTCTTGAGGTGCGAGAGATCATAGTCCCCGTTGTCCGTCTCGTCGAGGATCCACTTGAGCACCGTCGGCACGACACTGATGGACTCGATGCGCTCGGACACGAGCGTGTGCATGTAATCCTCAAGTGCGAAATGATCCTTGAGCACCATCGTGCCGCCGGTCGCAAGCGACAGGTGCGCACCGATGGCGGCCGAGTGGAACAGCTGCGCAATGAACTGATACCGCTGCCCGTCCGGGTAGGGATAGACCTGCAGCATGCTCACGATCTCGCGGAGCATGCCGCCGTGCGTGTAGACGACGCACTTCGGCTCCCCCGTCGTGCCACTCGTGTGCAGGCGGCAGGCGACATCGTCACGCGAGACCGGCACGTCCGGCGGCGTGTCCGGCTCGCCGCTGACGAGCGCGCACAGCGCCGAGCGGCCGTCGACCGGCTCCAGCCGGATCAGGCGTACGCTGTCCGCGCACAGTCGCTCGAGCTCCGCGCCCCACTCCGGCTTCTCCGCCTTGAAAAAGGCGACCGACACCTGATTGCGCGCGAGCATGCGCGCCTGCTCCGGCGGCGTGAGCCGCCAGTTGATCTTGACCACAATGGCGCCGAGCTGATAGAGCGCAAACTCGGCAATGATCCACTCCGGGCAGTTGCGCGACAGGATCGCGACCCGGCTGCCCTTGCGCACGCCGAGGTGCCGCAGATAGTGCGCCGTCTGGTGGATGTAGCGCTCCAGGTCGCCATAGGTCAGCCGCCAGTCCTCGTATACAATGGCCTCGCGCTCCGGGCAGCGCGCGAACGCATCATCCATGAGCGCGCCAAAGCTGCTGCACCGTGAAAGCTTCTGAGCAATTTCCCGCATGGGTGATCCCTCCGATCCTCTTTTTCATGGTTCTATTCTTTATAAAATTGTGAATTATCTCCCGAAACGGCCAAAATGGAAAGAACCTACTTGCGCGTTTCGGATTTAACGTTTATATTTTAACGTGCTTGAAAAAAACGCACACCGTCATTCCGCCAGAAACGACCGTCGTTGTTTTTGCACATGAATCGTCACTTTCACGGCGGCGTTTTCGGAGCGATTGCACAGTCGCGCTTTTTGTTGGAATTTCAAGCGTTCCCGGGGATATGCAATCGTCGTTTCTGCACAGGTTTTGTGCAAATACGCACACTTTTTTCGTAACTCCTGCCCTTTTCGTTTGCAGTCGGCCACCTGTATAATTGGAATTGTTAAAAAACAGTCATTCGTCACTTTCGCGCATTTTTGTTGTCTTTCGTGCGTGCGATGAGGATGGACTGAAAAATACAGGAGGTTGATACAATATGAATAAACCACTCGAAGGTCTTTTCGTCGTGGAGCTGACGACCTATTGGGCCGCCCCCTCCGCAGGTGAGTTTCTGCGCTGCCTCGGCGCCAGAGTCGTCAAGATCGAGACCGGCAAAGCGGGCGACTCGGTTCGCTACTGGGGCCGCACCTGCGGCATGCCGATCGAAGCGAACGAGAACCCCTCGTTCGACCTCTTCAACGGCGGCAAGGAATTCATGCACATGGATCTCAACGATCCCGAGCACGAGCGCGTGCTGCACAACATGCTCGCCAAGGCGGACGTATTCCTGACGAGCATGCGTCTCGGCGGTCTGAAAAAGCACAACCTGGACTATGACACCCTGAAAGAGAAATACCCGCGCCTGGTCATGGCGCACGCCACCGGCTACGGCTGCAAGGACGGCCCGCTGTCCGCTGCCCCCGGCCTGGACGCCGTGGCGTTCTTCGCCATGAACGGCCTGATCTCCGACCTGCGCCTGAATCCGGACGACTCCCCGATCTGCCCGCCGACCGGCATGGGCGACCTGACGACCGGCATGCCGCTGTTCGGCGCGATCATGACGGCGCTGTTTGCCCGCGAGCGTACCGGTAAGGGCGATTATGTGTCCGCCTCTCTCTACGGCACCGGCAACTGGGTCACATCCGCGATCAACTCCGGCACGCAGTACTTCAACCCCTGGCCGCGCTCCCGCTTCACGCAGAGCCCCATGGGCCAGGCGTTCGAGACGAAGGACGGCAAGTTCGTGCAGATCTTCGTCAATGAGTACGAGCGCTACTTCCCCGTCTTCTGCAAAGCCTTCAACATCGAGGACATGCTCGACGACGAGCGTGTGAACACGCGCCCGGCGCTGAACGTCAACGGCAACTGTGCCATCATCGTGGCGCGCTGCATCGAGGAAGCAAAGAAAAAGACCGCCGACGAGATCATGAGCGTGCTCCAGGCCGGCAACGTGCCCTGCACCGTGCTGCGCGGCATCGGCGACAAGTACAAAGAGCAGGAGCAGCTCGACCAGTGCCTGTCCAACGGCTACCTCGGCGAGGGCACCTACGAGAGCGGCAAGCACTACTATCAGCCGCAGATCCCGATCTACATGGAGAGCGTCGGCGTGCAGAACTACTTCGCGCAGAGCAAATCCATCGGCGCGGACAACGACGCGCTGTTCGCGGAATTCAGCAAGTAAGCAGATCACTGCCGGATGACCGGCCAAAGGGGTGCCGGACGGCACCCCTTTTTGCAAATCAGCAATCAGCCCCCGTCCCGGGGACAGAAAAATGGAAGTGTGGTGGATTCTGAATGAAATTGTCTTTGCAACTGATCCTGGAAACCCTGACGGAATACGGCGCACAACTGATAGAGACCGACGGCGATTTCGCTTTCACCGGCGTACAGATTCTGACCTCTCCCACGGATATTCTGGAGCCGGACACGCTGTATGTCTGCACACCGAAAGTGCTCCCAAAGCTGAAAAAGCAGCTTTTTGAAAACCACTGCTTCGTTTTCAAGGCCAAGCCGTCCCAGCTGCAGTGCCATCATGCGCTGCACGGCATCCTGCTTGACGAAAACACCGACCTCAACGAGGTCGTCAACCGGCTCATTACCCTCTTTACACAGTTTCACGCCTTTGAGTTTGCCATCAAGGAGGCCTCTCTCGAACGGCGCGGCTACGAGCCGTTTTTTGAGATCGCCAAAAAGGCGTTCCCGCACTGTCTGATCGTCGTCACGGACTCGGCATACAACATCGTGTGCTCCACGCGCAGCTCCGTCGATGACATCCCCTATTTCCGCGACCTGCTCCAGCGCGGCTATTACAGCCGTGAGGATATGAACCAGATCGCAAGCTGGGGCTACTATGAGGACGAGCGCAAGTGCGTCCAGCCGGTGCTCTACCCGGCGGAAAAGACCATCTGCGGGTACCCGTTTCTCGTCCGCTCCTACAAGAATCACGGCGCGGCCTACTGCTTCATCGGCTGCTATTTTCTCGATGTGCCGCCGACGCAGCGCGACATCTCGCTCTACACCTGCCTGACGCAGGAGCTGGAAAATTACTATAAAGTCAACGGCATTTTTGACGCCGGCATGCTCGGCAAACAGCAGCAGCTGCTCGACGATCTGATCCGGCCGAAGCAGAACTCGCCGGAATATTTCCACGACCGCTGCGCGCAGCTGAACATTCCCTATCAGGGCACGTTCCGCATCGGCCTCGTGCAGTGCGAGAGCTCGACCCTGTTCAAAGTCTCACACATCTCCAATCAGCTCCGCGCCCACTGCCCGCTGGCAAACTACGGCGTGTTCCAGTACGGCTCGTCCGTCATCATCCTCTTCCGCGACTGGAACGACGCAAACGTGCGCACGCAGTCCGGCTTTTCCGAGGACTGGAACGCCCTGCTGACCACCCTGCGGCAGAACAAGGCCTGCATGGGCATCAGCCTGCTGTTCAGCGACGTCACGAAGCTCTACGTCGGCTACCGGCAGGCCGAAGCCGCATCGAATATCGGCAAGCGCCGTGATACGGACGGCACCGCCTATTTCTACTCGAAATACTATCTGGAGGACATGCTCGAGCATTATGCCGACACCATGCCCCTCGAAGACACCTATACGCACTATCTGGACCGGCTCATGGACGATAACAACAGCGTCTGCAGCAACATCAAGCTCCTGTATTACTTCCTGTGCTCGGAGCGCAATATCTCCCTGACCGCCAAGCATGTGCACATGCACCGCAACAGCGTCATCTACCGCATTCAGAAGATCCAGGACATTCTCGCGCTGGATCTCGACGATCCGGATGTCCGTCTGCGGCTGATGATCTCGTTCAAGATCCTCGAAATGACCGGCCGCATCCCGCACTGGGAAACGCCGCACGGCGAGAACGATGCCGGCAACAGCGGCATCGTGCATCAAGAGTGACCACCGTTTCGCGCCCGCTTTCTCCTGTTTCAGGAGAAAGCGGGCGCTTTTTTTCGTCATTTCTGCACAGTCGCTTGTGCGGCGGCGGGAAAAAACGTCGTTTTGAATGACGTTGTTCCGTGCCGCGCGCCTCGTTAAAATGTAATCAAAGTTGGGAAAGTACGTGCTTTCCCGTGAGAGGAGCAAGATTTTCATGAGCAAATACGGTTACTATCTCGGCATGACGCCGGAGCAGCAGGATATCGTCAAAATGATCCGCGAATTTGCCGAGCGCGAGCTCGACCCGGTCGTGAAAGAATATGATGAAAAGGGCGAATTTCCGGTGCAGCTACACGAAAAATGGGGTGAAATGGGTCTGTTTGGTCTGGACGTGCCGGAGCAGTACGGCGGACTGGGACTCAACGCCGTGACGCGCTACTGCATCAGCGAGGAGCTGGCCAAGCATGACGCCGGCTTCACGATCTCGAACAATTCCTACTCGTTCGGCCTGTCGGCGATCCTCGCCGACGGCACGGAGGCGCAAAAGCAGGCCGCCTGCGCGCGCATTCTGCGCGGTGAGGGCATCTCCATGGCGATCACGGAGCCGCAGAGCGGTTCGGACGTCGGCAGCACGCGCACGAGTGCAAAGAAAGTGGACGGCGGCTACGTGCTTAACGGCGTCAAGTGCTTCATCACGAACGCCACGCTCTGCTCGGCGTGCGTGGTGCTGGCCGTGACGAATCCGGATGCGGGCTATCACGGCATGAGCCTGCTGCTGGTGGAAAAAAGCGACGCCGGGGTGAGCGTCGGCAAGCACGAGGACAAGATGGGCATCCGCCTGTCGGACACGGCGGATTTCGTGATGGAGGACGTGTTCGTCCCCGCCGACCGCCTGATCGGCACGGAGGGCAACGGCTTTGCCCAGACCATGAAATTCCTCGCCGGCAAACGCCCGGTCAGCGTGGCGGGCGCCGTCGGCGTGGCGCAGCGCGCGCTGGATCTGGCCGTGGACTACGCCAGGGAGCGCAGCTTCAAGCACGGGCCGATCGCAAAACTCGAGGGCATTCAGTTCCTGATCGCGGACATGGAGATGCGCATTCAGGCCTCGCGCGCCATGGCGGTCTACGGCGCGCAGATGACGGACGCCGGCATCCCGATCGGCACGCTCGGCAACTCGCTCAAATGCTTTGCCTCGGAAATGTGCTACGACGTGGTGAACATGGGCCTGCAGGTCTTTGCCGGCTATGGCTACAGCCGCGAATACCCGCTGGAAAAGCTGCTGCGCGACGCGCGCATCTACAGCATCTTCGAGGGCACGAACCAGGTGCAGCGTCAGGTCATCGGCAAGACGCTGCTCGGCTGAGGGCGGTGCCGCGTGAACATTCTCGTCTGTATCAAGCAGGTCCCGGACACGACCGAGATCCGCATGGATCCGAAAACCAACACCCTCATCCGCGCCGGTGTGCCGAGCACCGTCAACCCCTTTGACAAATACGCGCTCGAGGCGGCCGTGCAGCTCCGCGAGACGCTCGGCGGCACCGTGACCGCCATGACCATGGGGCCGGCGCAGGCGGCGCAGGCGCTGCGCGAGTGCTACGCCCTCGGTGCCGACCGGATGGTGCTGGTGTCCGACCGGCGCTTCGGCGGCGCGGACACTTATGCCACAAGCTACACGCTCGCACAGGCCGTGCGGGCGCTCGGCGGCTTTGACCTGATCCTCTGCGGCCGGCAGGCCATCGACGGCGACACGGCGCAGGTCGGCCCCATGTTGGCCGAGCATCTGGGGCTACCGCAGCTCACGTGCGCATGCGCCATCACGATCGAGGACGGCGCGATCCGCATCCGGCAGGAGGGCGAGCGCGCCTACCGCGTGCTGCGCGCGCCGCTGCCGGCCGTGGTCACGGTCGTGAAGGCCATCAACGAGCCGCGGCTGCCGAACGTCATGCGCAAGCTGCAGGCCAACCGCATGCAGCCGCAGACGCTGACGGCGGACGATCTGCCGGCACTCGATCCCGACTGCATCGGCCTGCACGGCTCACCGACAAAGGTATCAAGAACATTCGTGCCCGTGCGCACCAAGCAGACCGTGCGCATCGACGGCGCGCAGCCGGAGGCCGCCGCGGTGTCCCTGCTGGCGCAGCTCGACGCGGCGCACATCTCGCTGGAAGGAGGCGGGGATCATGTCTGAGAGCAAACACGTCTGGGTCTTCCTCGAAACGGAGGACGGGCAGCTGCGCAGCGTCGGGCTGGAGCTGCTGGGACAGGGGCGCCTGCTCGCCGACAAGATGGGTGAACAGCTCGTCGGCGTCATTCTCGCCCCGCACGCCGGCACGCTCGCCGCGCAGGCGATCGGCTGCGGTGCCGACACGGTCATCACCATGGAAGATCCCGCCCTGGCGCACTACAATACGGACATTTTCACCGCCGCCATGTGCCACCTCGTGCGCAAATACGCGCCCGAAGTGCTCATGATCGGCGCGACGAACGTGGGGCGCGACCTCGGGCCGCGCATCTCCTGCCGGCTGCACACGGGGCTGACGGCCGACTGCACGCATCTCGACGTGGACGCGCACCGCTGCGTGCTCTGGACGCGGCCGGCCTTCGGCGGCAATCTGATGGCGACCAATATCTGCCCCGACACGAAGCCGCAGATGGGCACCGTGCGGCCGAACGTGTTCCGCGCGCCGGCATTTGACCCCGCGCGCACCGGCGCGGTCTTTGTGGAATCGCTGCCGGAGGACACCCGGCGGAGCAGCACGGAGCTGCTGGAGCTGATCCCGGTGCTCGACGCCGCGACCGCGAATCTGACCGAGGCGCAGATCATCGTCTCCGGCGGACGCGGCCTGAAGGGACCGGAAAATTTCGCGCTGCTGCAGGAGCTGGCCGACACCGTCGGCGGCTGCGTGGGCGCATCTCGCGCAGCAGTCGACGCCGGCTGGATCTCCCCCATCCATCAGGTCGGCCAGACGGGCAAGACCGTCTGCCCGCGCGTCTACATTGCCTGCGGCATTTCGGGCGCGATCCAGCACCTGATCGGCATGAGCGCATCCGACACCATCATCGCCATCAACCGCGACCCGAACGCGCCGATCTTTCAAGTGGCGGACTACGCCATCGTCGGCGACCTGTTCCAGATCGTACCCGCTCTGACAAAGGCGCTGCGTCAGCGCCGGAAACCGGAGCAGGCATAAAGACATAAAGAAAGGAGCCAGACCATGTCCTATCAGGAATTTCTGAGCTTTGAGCGGCGCGGAGCCGTCGGCATCGTGCGGCTCGCGCGGCCGGAAAAGCTCAACACCATCAGCGCCCCGTTTTACGAGGCCATGATCGAGCTGCAGCAGACCGAGATCGTCGGCGATCACGACCTGCGCGCCATTGCGCTGCTGGCAGACGGCCGGCACTTCTCCGCCGGCATCGACCTCAATTACGCCAAAGCGGTGATCGGCAAGCCGGGGCGCAGCCTCTACGGCGTCTATCACTGGCAGCAGGCCTACCGCTTCTGGAGCGAGTGCAACCTGCCGGTCGTGGTCGGCATCCAGGGCGCGTGCATGGGCACCGCCATCGAGCTCATCACGGCGTGCGATATCCGCATTGCCGCCGACAACGCGAAGTTTTCCCTGCGGGAGGTCGACGTCGGCATCAGCACCGATCTCGGCGGCACGACCCGCCTGACCAAGCTCATCGGCCCCGGCATGACAAAGCTGCTGGCCATGACATGCGAGGATATCGACGCGCAGGAGGCCGCGCGCATCCGGCTCGTGGAGCGCGTGGTGCCGCTCGGCGAGCTGGAGCAGACGACGCTGGCCTATGCCGAAAAGCTTGCGGCCAAGCCGCCGATCGCCGTGCAGATGTGCAAAAAGTGCATCAACATCGCTACCGACGCCGGCACCTCCGTGGGCCTGCTGGCCGAGGAGATTCAGGGCATCTACACCGTATCGACCAAGGACAAGGCCGAGGCGGCCGCCGCCATGCTCGAAAAGCGCCCCGGCCGCTACACGTGCGAATAAACCAGGAGGAAACGTCCATGAACATTCTTGTCATCAACGGAAGTCCCCGCATGGAGCGCAGCAACTCGCTGCGCATGACGCGCGCCTTTCTCGAAGGGCTCGCCAAGACCTGCGACACGCAGGTCGAAGAACTGACCGTGGCCAAAATGCACATTGAGCCGTGCCTCGGCTGCCTCAACTGCTGGAAGCGCACGCCGGGCAAGTGCTTCCGCGACGACGACATGGCCGCCGCGATCGAAAGCTACGTCACGGCCGACCTCGTCGTGTGGAGCTTCCCGCTCTACTACTACGCCCTGCCCGGCCAGCTCAAGTGCTTTCTCGACCGCACGGTGCCGATCAACCGCCCCGTCATGTGCGACCGCACCGACGGCAAGGGCAACGGTAAGCACGTCACGCGCTACGACCAGTCGCACCAGCGGCATGTGCTGATCTCGACCTGCGGCTTTTTCTCCCCCAAGGGCAACTACGACGCCGTGCTCGCACAGTTTGACCTCATGCTCGGCGTGGGCAACTACACGACG
>UMCO01051025.1_pt1 | contig 13723 bp, 9 predicted proteins | sample 1964251 | NCBI WGS metagenome assembly UMCO01 (sample SAMEA4835970, study PRJEB28245) | human gut metagenome | biome: gut microbiome; material: fecal sample | place: Denmark | collected 2008
TAACTTATCAGAATCCTTTACAGTCATGATCATCTTCTTATGCTTTGGTAAATCTACACCAGAACCTAAGAATGCTTTAAATAACGCTTCCTCAAAGTTCTTGGAAATACCGAGACACTCACCTGTAGACTTCATTTCTGGTCCAAGGCTGATATCCGCACCACGAATCTTCTCGAATGAGAATACTGGCATCTTGATTGCCCAGTATGGAGATTCTGGCTGAAGTCCTGGCTCGTAACCTAAGTCTTTTAACTTCATTCCTGTCATAACCTTTGTTGCAAGGTCAACGATAGGAATACCTGTTACCTTACTGATATAAGGAACGGTTCTTGAAGAACGAGGGTTAACCTCAATGACATATACTTCATCCTGATATACAATGAACTGGATATTGATAAGACCGATAACGTGTAAAGCCTTTGCCAGTAACTTTGTATAATGTCCGATAACCTTTTTAATCTTAGGAGAAAGGTCTCTTGCAGGATATACGGAAATACTGTCTCCAGAATGGATTCCGGCTCTCTCTACATGCTGCATGATACCTGGGATAACGATTTCTTCACCATCACATACGGCATCAACCTCTACCTCAACACCCATCAGGTATTTATCGATAAGGATTGGATGTTCCTGTGCATATCTCTGGATAACATCCATAAATTCTGAAATATCCTCATCTGAAATAGCAATCTGCATACCCTGTCCACCAAGTACGTAGGAAGGACGGATTAATACTGGATAACCAATCTCGTTGGCTGTCTTGATTGCCTCTTCTTTTGTAAATACAGTACCTCCCTTTGGTCTTGGGATACAGCACTGCTCAAGAATCTCATCAAAAAGTTCTCTGTCTTCGGCTGCATCTACGTTCTCAGCACTTGTACCAAGAATTGGAACACCGATTTTATTTAACTTTTCTGTTAACTTGATAGCTGTCTGTCCACCAAACTGTACAACTGCTCCGTCCGGTTTCTCTAATTCTACGATATGTTCTACATCTTCCTCTGTTAAAGGCTCGAAGTAAAGCTTATCTGCGATATCGAAGTCAGTACTTACTGTTTCAGGGTTATTATTTACGATAATCGTCTCGTAACCCATTTCTTTAAATGCCCATACACTGTGTACAGAACAGTAGTCAAACTCAATACCCTGTCCGATACGGATCGGACCAGAACCCAGTACCATAATCTTCTTCTTATCAGAAGTTTCTTCTACTTCATTAAAGCTTCCAAAACAAGAGTAATAATATGGTGTTTCTGCTGCAAACTCAGCCGCACAAGTATCAACAACTTTGTAGGCAGGAACGATATCCATCTGTCTTCTTAAGTTCTTTACATATTCTTCACTCTGACCGATAAGCTCTCCGATAACTTTATCAGGGAATTCCATTTCTTTTGCTTTAAGTAAAAGGTCACGGTCTAATTCTTCTGCGTTCTTAAGTTTTGCTTCCATCTCAACGATGTTATTTAACTTATCGATGAACCATAAATCAATTTTTGTAATGTCATGAATCTTCTGTGGATTCACTTTACGGCGGAGTGCCTCTGCGATACAGTAAATACGAAGGTCATCTACAATATGAAGATGTTCTTCTAATTCTTTGTCGCTTAACTTGTCAAAATCGCCATGCATCAGGCTGTCTACATGCTGCTCTAAGGAACGGAGAGCCTTCATGAGACCACCTTCAAAGTTAGTGCAGATACTCATTACCTCACCAGTTGCCTTCATCTGTGTTGTCAGATGACGGGAGGCAGAAATGAACTTATCAAATGGAAGTCTTGGAACCTTTACTACACAATAGTCAAGTGCTGGCTCAAAACTTGCGAATGTCTTACCTGTTACGGCATTCTTAATCTCATCTAAGTGGTAACCAAGCGCAATCTTTGCAGTAACTTTGGCAATCGGATAACCAGTTGCCTTAGAAGCTAATGCAGAAGAACGGCTTACACGAGGGTTAACCTCGATTACACAATAATCAAATGTATCTGGATTTAAAGCGAACTGTACGTTACATCCACCTTCTACACCAAGTTCGTCAATGATATTTAATGCGGAATTACGGAGCATCTGGTACTCTTTATCTCCTAAAGTCTGAGAAGGAGCAACTACGATACTGTCACCGGTATGAACACCAACCGGGTCAAGGTTCTCCATATTACATACGGTAATACATGTTCCATTTCCGTCACGCATTACTTCGTACTCGATTTCCTTCCATCCTGCGATGGACTTCTCTACTAATACCTGGCCTACACGGCTCAAACGAAGACCGTTCTGGATGATTTCCACGAATTCTTCCTCATTATCTGCGATTCCGCCGCCGCTTCCTCCAAGAGTGTATGCCGGACGAAGAACAACCGGATATCCAATCTTCTGCGCATATTCCAGACCATCTTCTACATTCGTAACAATCTGGCTTGGTGCGATTGGCTCTCCAATCTTTTCCATTGTTTCTTTAAATTCTTCTCTGTCCTCAGCCTTACGGATTGTTTTACCTGTTGTACCGATAAGCTTTACTTTGTGCTCTTTTAAGAAACCACACTCATCTAACTCCATAGCGATATTTAACGCTGCCTGTCCACCTAATGTTGGAAGAAGACTGTCCGGAGAAACTTTTAAAATGAGCTTCTTGATAACTTCTGGTGTTAATGGCTCAATGTATACTTCATCTGCGATATCTTTATCTGTCATGATTGTTGCAGGGTTAGAGTTAACAAGGACAACATGAATTCCTTCCTCTTTTAAGGAACGACATGCCTGTGTTCCCGCGTAGTCAAACTCTGCAGCCTGTCCGATAACAATAGGACCGGAACCAATTACAAGGACTTTTTTAATACTGGTATTCTTAGGCATCTTTTGCAACCTCCATCATATTGATAAACTCTTCAAATAAAAATTCGGAATCGTTTGGCCCAGGACAAGCTTCCGGATGGAACTGTACTGTCATAACGTTCTTTCCAAGATAGTGAACTCCCTCTAATGTACCATCATTTACATTAATAAAGCTTACTTCTGCAATATCTCTGTTCAGAGAATCTTCCATTACCATGTATCCATGGTTCTGTGAGGAAATATAAACCTTTCCTGTTTTTAAATCTTTTACCGGGTGGTTGGCTCCACGATGTCCGTATTTCATCTTCTTTGTATCTGCGCCGTTGGCAAGTGCCATGAGCTGATGTCCAAGACAAATACCAAAAATTGGAATATTCGTAGCAAATAACTTCTTAAGCTCCTCGATAATCTCCACACATTCCTTTGGATCTCCAGGACCGTTCGAAAGCATGATTCCATCTGGATTTGCTGCGATAATCTCTTCTGCCTTTGTGTAAGCAGGGTAAACCGTAACTTCGCATCCACGCTTATTTAAAGACTTCTCAATATTCTTCTTTGCTCCAAAATCCATGAGGGCAACTTTAAAACCATCTCCTGGAAGCACTCTCTTTTCCTTACAGCTAACTTCACGAACAACACCTTGTACTTTATATTCTTTTAACTGCTTTACTACTTCGTCCAGGTCGAAATCTTCTCTTGTTGTAATCATTCCGTTCATAACACCGTACTCTCTTAAGATACGTGTCAGATGTCTAGTATCAATTCCTGAAATTCCCGGAACATCATATTTCTTTAAGAATTCATCTAATGTCATCTCGTTACGGAAGTTGCTTGCCAGTTTGGCACATTCTCTTACAATAAGAGCTTTTGGCCACGGATGAATGGACTCCATGTCTTCCATACAGATTCCGTAATTACCAATTAATGGGTAAGTCATAACAACGGACTGTCCTGCGTAGGATGGGTCTGTCAATATCTCCAGATATCCTGTCATGGAAGTATTAAAAACTACCTCGCTGATTACCTCTCTGGCTGCTCCAAAGCTTTCGCCGGTCAGCACAGTTCCGTCTTCTAAGATTAGAAATGCCTTCATGATTCACGTTCCTTTCTATATTCAATCATTTGCAACTGCATATTAAGGAAAATGCAAAAACAGCACTGGAGTAAGTCACTCCTAATTACAGTTCTTTGCAAAAAAAAAGACGGGTTCCCCCGGCTCATTGTGCGAAAACTATGCTTATCAAACAAATCGGCCGGGAACGTGTCTTTTCAGACTTGCGAAAAAAACTGACATCTACGTTGCCGCTCTTTGCATAAATACTTAAATTGTACAAATTCTAGCATACATCGAATGCAATTACAAGAGAGGAACAGCGAAAAACTACAATTTCTATCTTTCGCCGCCCATTCCCCCCCTTATTACCATGTCGCTTTGTGCATAATTCCGATAACTAATTTTCTGTCAGCAAGAAATTATTTCAGCTCCGCAATTCGACTTACTGCGACATAAATCTGACTAATTTTATACCACGTTGCAAAGTCCACAACTCCCGTTTCCGGCAAATGGAAAATCTTCTGAAAAATCTTTACAGAATTTGCCGTTGCCGGTCCATAAATGCCGTCCACCCTGATTTTAGGAATCAATGGATAGTCCCCTGCAATTACATTGAGCTGTTCCTGTATTTGTCTCACTTTTTGTCCCGAAGCTCCAATTGTCAGCTCATATCCCGGATATGACGCCGGAATTCCTGAAATCGTCTCCGCTTCATTAATAAACATATCATCCCCATAATAGTATCTTAAAATCTCAATCGCAGAAAGCCCGTCATCCCCTAATGCCTTCGAACCCCACTGGCTCATAAACTCCGGACAGCTTACCCGCTTGCCGTCACAGTACTGTGTGAGTATTGGCTGTGTCACTTCTGGTCTTGAAAGGTAGGAATTGAAAATTTCATCTACTACATTGCTGATGGAATCATAGGTGTTTTTGCCGTTAATCCACTTTTGGTCAAAGGCGGTGGATGATGTGATGGTGAAGTCTTTTCCCTTTCCCCGATACGTCGAAACCATCGTTCATTCAGGGTTTGGATAAATCTTGAGACTATCTAAGATAACTGACTTATCTTCCAGCTTATTCTCCGGCACCATACTTCCGGATTTCTTTAAAGCTTTTGACCGTATCTCGTTTATATTTATCTTAAATCTTATCACAACTTCATCCTCTTTTACAGATATTTTTTCAATAAGCTTATTCACAAGGACACGCTTTGTAGGATTGTCGGCATTCAGAAATACATCCTTCCATGTTGGAATCTGCATACGCAGACTATCCCACTCATTAAAAGAGACATCTGCTCCGTCAAGTTCCTTTTGTTTCTCTGCAATCACTTTTTCCTGCTGTTCCTTTTCCTGCCTTTGCTTTTCAATCAGGTCTACCAGCTTATCTACAGGTACAGGGTACTCTCCAAGCATTGCTTCTGGAATCTTATCTTCCATGACAGAAATCTTTTGCTGGATATGCTTGAGTCTTTCCTGTTCTCTTGAAAGTTCTTTCGCTTTCTCCTTTTTTGCCTTCCGTCCATTCTCGGAAATCTGCTCGAAAATATCCTCGTTTTCCTGAAGCTTATCTATGTACTCAGCAATCGCCTGAAACACTATCTTCTCAATTTTTTCTGCTTTAAATTGATAGACTTTATAATGTGGAACTCCCTGCCATGCATCCTGGCACTTATATATTGCCTGTCTGCTTGCCCTCCTTTCTCCAGTATCTTTAATTGTCCAATAGTTATATTTGCTCCCATTGGTACATTTGCAGCCACAGTATCCACAGTAAATAACATCAATGAGGGGAAGCATCCCCTCATTTCTTGCGATAACCTTTACACCTTTATTCTGCGGAGCGGTACGATACTTCATCCCCCTCTGCTTTCTCTTTATCTGAACCAAATTCCAATCATCAGGACTAATAATCTGTAGCTCTGGATTTGGTTCTTCCGAGAGAATCCATTCAGAACTATCTAACCGCTTACTTTTTCCGTTTTCTTTCTTTTCTCTACGTTTATAAGCTGTATAACCTGCATAAATCGGATTCGTTAAAATGCTGGTTACCGTTCCACCTCTCCATACCTCAGATGGAGCAAGTTCTTTATATTCCTCATCCAGATTCAGTTCTCTGGCAATCTTTGAAGAACCATACTCTTTATCAAGAGAAAGCTCGTATATATGTTTTACTGCCTTTGCCCTTTCGGGAATAATCACAAGATGGTGTAATGCTCTGCCATGCTTACTGATTTCTCCAGACAGCTCCAATTTATATCCATACGGAGCCTTCCCCCCGACAAACTTCCCCTGCTGTACTAGCTTTTGTGCCGTATCTTTGACACGCATTCCCGTATCAGAACTGCTCTTTTGTGCATTGCCATAACGCAGAGCTAACATCATCTGCCCCATAATGTCATCACTCTCTGGTGAGATACAGCCATCTTTTACCGTGTATATATCCACACCATAGCTTTTAAGCTGCATAACATATGCACCAATCTCCCACATTCTTCTACCGATTCGGTCATCCTTATAGACTGCAAGAATATCATACTCGTTTCTTTGTGCATCTCGCAATGCCTGCTGTAAAATATCACGATTCTCTACGGCATTACTGTATCCACTATTACTTCCCTCAAAGTATTCCTTTGAATCCAGATGCCATTCCTCATGTTGTGCGATAAATTCTTTCACCAACTGTCTCTGGATACCTAAGTCTCCATCTTCCTCCAACTGTTGATTAGAGCTTACACGAAGCAACATCCGCACCCTCTTTTTCTCGCCCATCTTAGGAAATCCTTTCTACATGATAAATCTGATGATTTTTAATCTGCTCCCTTAATGTATGAGATAGCACATTATTTACTTCTTTTTGAATCTCCAGTTGATGGTATCCTGCCTCTGTCCGCTCCCTTGTCTCATCAAATTCTGGAAACTCCAAAATAACTTTTACACCATCCTGTTTTGTTTCTATACAGGAATACTTTGGGGCTTCTAAAGAAATACCTGTAACTGACTTACCTACTTCATTTCTGCCTACATGGACTTCTTTTAATTCTTTACTTCGCTTTGTTGTCTGATTCATACAAAAACCTCCTATACATCGTATTGAAATCATGAGTTGTCTTATGACTGTATCGTTTTAAGCTATACAGACACTTGATTTCGATAAATGATAGATTCATAGGTAACCATATATCAGAAGGTACATAGTCTCCTATAAATCTTTCAGAAGGATAATATATAATTACCGCTCCTTATTTTACCTACAGCGGTCTTATTCCTCTGTACCTCTTAATTCCTCATACCGTTCTTTCAACTCATTATATAAAATGCAATATGCCCGCACATTTTGTATTTTTGTAGTATGTGTTCCTCCACGGTCCTCATCTAAAAGCTCCATCTGCGATAATGCTAAAATAATCTTCTTTACACTAATACCTGTACAATTATACCTTTTAAGACCATAAACTAATGCTTTTCTACTAAGAAATACACCTCTATTACTAACCAACATTTCATTTGCTTCTCCTCTATATAATGCTTTATCTTTATAAGAACATCTTCTATATAGATCCTTATCATCTACTAATTCGCAAACAACTTTGATGACCCTGTCTTCCTCTGACATACTGAGCTGCTCTAAATGTAACTTCTGTTTCTCCTTTTGAAGTGTAAGTGCTTTATCCAACTTAGATTTAAGCTTCAATTTATCACTGTTATCCACATATTTTCCATATAAAATAGCTGTTATTTTAAGAAAGACTATGCTTTCCTCAATTCGCATAGACTGCTCTCCATGCCTGCTTAACGCCTCATACTGAGTCTGAATGGTTTCTATTACATCTTTCATATTCCCTAATAATTTATCCAAAAAATTCATTACAATAGTTGCCATCGTCTGCTCCTGCTGAATTTTAGTAAGAGTTTTCAAATCCACATTTTGAGCCTCTATCTGAAGGGTTCTTGACTGTAAACTTTCTACCCCATCGAGAAATTCTGATGTAATAAACACAACTGCACTTTGAGGATTACTCTCTATGTGACGTACCACTGCATCCATCATAGAGATCTGCCGCTTATAATCGTAACCGGTCGCCGCAGGGTGATAATCTTCCAATATCATAGGAAATCCATAACACTGTTGCACTTTCTTCACTGCCATCTTCTTTTGGTCATTTACCAAACTGCACATAAACTGCGAAGGATTTTCCATGTACATCATCGCCTGCGTTAAAGCAGTCTTATAACTTCCTGTTTTTCCATAAAGATTGATACACACTGCCGGATTAAAACCAGCTTTTATAAACACGAATTTTATAGCTGATAACAAAACTGCTGTAAATAAGATTTCACTGGCTCCTGGTGATGCCATCAGGTAATCTTCTTCTTTTCTATCAGCATTTTTCTTATCTGCTAATCGTACCTTATTTTTCCATTTCATTTGTTTAACATTTTCGTCAACTTCAAGCTGTATCCCATCCTGATTTGACATATATGTATAATCACCGGCAACAAATATCTCTTTACCAACTTCTAATGTCTGATACCCATTGGAAGTTATGTGATACATCTTAACCTGCTTTGCGTCCTCACAAGATGTCTGTAAACGTAATAAAAGCATCTGCCTTTCCCATCTATCTAATCCGGCATCCATAATCTCCGTCCACAAAGTAAAATATGATAGGTTATTAAGCTTTTTTACTCTACGAGGAGGTAATTCTGTCCCATCAAACATTTTTGCCACTAACTCATACTCCATACGGTTCTTTTTACTCTCATCCTCCTCTATATAATAGAAGATTCGATTCACCTTTACATCAAATTCTGTTATATATCTTCCATCTACCATTAAACCCTGGTTCGGTACAAAACTAAAATTCATTATGATTATTCTCCTTTTATTTTTTCTTTCACGCGACTCTCAATGCTGCGGACTAATAGCCCGCAGCCTCTTTTATGTAACAATAAAAATCACAATAACAGTAACAAATCATCCACATCCTGCTTACTTATCAGTCTACGGCTTCTTTTGTTATCCCACTTGCCGTTCTTAATATTCTTGAAGACTGTCTTCCTGTATTTTTTTAAGACCTGCTTTTGTCTTTTCAATTTTTCTTTTTTAGACTTATTCTCTTTCCTTAAATCTTTGCACTCGCTTAACAAATTTTGGTTCTTCTCTTCCAACCGTTCGTTTCTTTTAGCCAAGCGGCAATTATTTTGTCTTATTCTGTGATTCTCCTCTAGCTTTCTGATATACTGTGTACTCCATTTATAATGGTATTTAATTCTTGCCTCCTCCAGCTTTTTCTTATTAATCTCCTCCTGGCTTTCTGCCATAAATGTTTCTAAACTCTTTTCCTTACAATTTGGCACGCCCACATTTTCCTCTGACTCGTCATACGATGCTACATCTGCATCTACTAGCAACGGAGTTTTGTTGCAATAAGTGAAGAAATCTCTATCAAAGTCCTCTTGCCGTGAAGCATATTCTTCGTAAACCTCATACTCCGCTGGAACAACACTAAGTTTCTCCATCATTTCATCCTCAAACACTTTTTTCTCCAGCTCTGCATTTAATACTCTCTTTAACATTTTAAAATCCTCCTAAAACTAAACTCTTTTGAACTCGTCAGTCCAAGGTATCCGATACCGCTCCTCTGTATTTTTAGAGCTGTTTTCATCTTAATATCTCTTAGAAAGCTTGAGTACCTCTAAAATATTCAACTTGTATTTTCTACATTTTTACCCTTTTCAATTAATTATTTTAATGATATAATATAAATTTTATAACAAAAAAATCGTGTTAAAAAAGAGGTTTCTCTCTTTAACACGATTTTAATAAATATATCAAACCATAAGTTTATTACAATGACATTCTCTAAAATGCATCTAGTTTATTTTCTATAAATAATCTAGTTTTTACATCTCTATCCTCAAAATCAATTATCCTTTTATTCCAAAAAATTAATTTTACCGCCATCATTTTTTGGCTCTCTGAACACATTCTCCTTATAATATTTATTTATTTTTCTATGAACAAAATTTGCATAGCCTTTTAACTTCTTTTCAAAAATCTCGTCTTCCTCACAGTTTAATTCTGTTTCTTTAACAATCTTTTTATATCTTTCCTCAAATTTCTTATTCTCTACAAACTCTATCTTTTCATAACTTGGTATTCCTTCTCCCTCATCTGAAAGTCCTTTTATCGGCACATAAGTTGTTTTTACTTCATAAATACTCCATATGTTTTCAATTTCCTCTATTTTATTTAAAATTCTATTAATACAGTCATTTTCATTTCTTCGCATATCCCAGAAATTCAAATATCTGTCTATTGCTGCTTCGAAATTTACATCTTCTTGTGTAATTTCATTTTTCTCCACAACCCCTTCTATGCTTTGTATATTAATTCCATAAATCAACTGTTGTAATTTCCTAATTTTTGTATTTATTCTCTCAAATATATTTTCTCCCGCTCTTTCAAATAATATAGACAAGTATCTATCCAAACTTTGTTCAAAGGATATTGCTTTATTTATATATTCCTCATCTTTAATTTCTGGATACAAGTCTATTTCTTCTTTTAATTTTGATAAATTTTTTCTAATTCTATACAAATGTGGAACAAATATTTTTTCCATCAAATAATTTTCAACATCCCAATGTCGTCCCCACCATCCTAGCTCTTTTACAAACCAAGAATCATTAGCTTCTAACATATCCTCTATTATATTCCATAATTTCTCTCTTTGTTGTAAATCATACAGTTCCCACTTATTATTTTTCAGATTATTTATATCTTCACTTTGAGAAAATATTTCAAATATTGCTCTAAAAAATCTCTGTTCTCCTTCTCCAAATTTTATATCGTCTTCTTTTAACTCTCCGTATAAGGCTTTGTACATTCTTTTATTTTTGTCCCTATTGTCTCCCCAAATTCTTTCATAACTTTTATTTTTAGGTAAATCTATTTCAAAAATCCGTTTAATCCTATCGTTAAAAAAGTTACGAATTTCCTTTTGATCTTCATAATTTTGTTCCTTTAGTTTGTCACATATATCCTTCTGTTCTCTTATCCATTCTGCAAATGTCATTCTCATGTACCCCCATTACTTTTCTTTATTAAATCACATAATCCTAATCATGTCTAATTTTTTTTGCAACATGGGAGAATCGCCCATATTCCGAACAAAATAAAAAAATTCTTTTTGCATTTTAATAAAAACAAATTATTCTCCAAACACCTTCCTAATTAATTTAAAGGAAGGAGTTTTTATTTATGGATATTAAAATATCTTTCGATAAAACAGCATTTCAATGTAAACCAACCAATAGGCAAACCGCTTTTATGAAAAAAAGGTTGCCCAAAGAAGAAGATTATTACGATATTAAAACCATTGCTGAACGCATAGGGAATCATGGACACTCATTTCTCCCTGCAACATTTGAAGGACTAGCAAGTAAACAAGAAAATTTTGAACAATGTCAATTATTCGGAATAGATTTTGACGACGAACCAGATTATGAAAAAATTAAAAAGAAATTAATGGAATATCATCTTCCTATCGTTTTCTCTTATCATACATTCAGTTCTACTCCAGAACATCCAAAGTATAGGATTATCTTATGTCATATCGTTCCAATTACAGAAAAATGGTTAGCCGATATGATTTTAAAAATGTTGAAAAAGATGTTTCCGGAAGCAGATAAACACTGTTTTGAAACTGCTAGATTATTTTACGGTGGAAAAGGATTAATAGAATTTCACGAAGTCATAGAAGAAACTGGAGAAAATACATTCAATGTGTATAATTTAATACAAGAATTTGAAAAGTTCCTTTATATACATGATTCAAGGAATTTTTCCAGAAACTTAAAATTATTTGCTCGTAATTATAAACTTAATATACATAACAATCATTTTGATATTTACGAATACAATACTCAAAGAGGGTGTATTTCAACAGACCCTAATACAAATGAAGAAAAAATAGGAAGCAATATTAAATATGAATTATACATTCCAAATACTTCTTCAAAAATCATATTTTATGAATTACAAGAAGAAGCAGTAAAAAAAGAGTCTTCTTCACAGCGTATACGCAAAAAATCAGCCATTACTATAATGAAAAAAGTATCCAATGATAAAATTTGTAATTGCTGTAGACTATGGAGAGATTTTATTAATGGGGAACCACTGGACCACAATACACGATTTTCATTAGCTACAAATATTCGCTTTTTAACTGGATACCAAAAGAAATTCTTTGATACGTTGAACAAGTATTATCCTGATACCGATATATCCAAATGGAAAGGCTATTTTAATTATATGAAAAGACAAAATTATAATCCCACTGGATGTAACGATTGTAAATATAAGGATACCTGTAATCATAAAACAAATTTATTAGAAACATTGTGTGGAAGAAAACAAATTACATATTTCAATAAACAAAGCTTTATTTCTGTAGATGAAAGCGTAGCACAGGTATCTTCTGAACTAAATGCTGCACTCAAAAAAATACCACAAATATACATTTAATTCCGGGGCAAACCGGAATAGGCAAAACGACAATCTATGTTAAGTTAATAAAATCAAGACCCCGCAAAAAGCCATTTTTGATTGCAGTACCTACAAACAATCTAAAGAGCGAACTCGTACAAAAAATTGGTCGAGATAAAGTACTTGAAATTCCCTCTTTTGAGGATTTACCTTTACCACCAGAACTTCGTCAAACTATTGAAAAGAACTATAGTATGGGATTCATTAATGATGCCTTAGAAAGCATAAAAACATATGCTCATAATTCAAAAGATAATTCCATATTTATGAATTATCTCCATCCAGAGACAGCATTAGCTCATTCTTCAAAATACGTTATTATGACCCATGCCCGTTTTTTAACACTCCCTAATCGAGTATTAAAAAATTTTGAAGTATTAATAGATGAAGATATTTTATATACTATGCTTACTCGTACTGGCTCTGTTCAAATTTCTTCTCTCAAAAAAGCTTTAAAAGCAAACGTATTTTCTCCAGAAAAACAAATAGAGATTGAAGAACTATTAAAATTAAAAGATAATAAATGCTGCCGTAACAGAAATCGCTATTCACTAAAACTTGATATGGGAACACTCAAGAATTGTAAAACCACAGATAACCTCATTGATTTTGCAAAAGCTGACTGCTATATAAAACAGAAAGATTGTATTAAATATCTTGCTCCGGTTCAACTTCCTAAATGTAAGATGATTATTCTATCCGCAACATTAGATGAAACAATCTATAACTTGTTTTTTCCTGAAAGAAAAATAGTTTATCATGAAATTGAACAAGCTGCCTATAAAGGAAACTTAATTCAATATCCTTGTTATTCTATGAGCAGAAAAACGATAAACGACTTTATAGAAAAAAACACGCTACATTGTCCTACTGTTTCTGCGTTATTCAAAAAAATAATAACCAACACAGACAATGTATATTATGGTATCACTTTCAAGAAATATGAAAATGATATTCCTCTGGAACACACCTTACATTTTGGAAACCTTACTGGTACAGATTATTATTCTGGAAAAAATGGAGTAATTATTGGAACTCCACATTTTCCTTCCTATCTATATCAGTTGATTGCCTTTTCTATCGGTATATCAGAACACGGTTCCCTAAAAAATCGAAAAGTTAGTTATAAAGGATACCAATTTTTAATGATGGCATGCTCATCTTTATTTGTTACTTTTACAACTTTATACTGATCAAATTCGTCTTCCTTAACATCCAGAAGTTCCAACACTTTTCTCTTTTGAGTAGCCGTTAAATCTGCTCCAAGTGACAGATATGGCTTTT
>UMCO01023876.1_pt1 | contig 13688 bp, 10 predicted proteins | sample 1964251 | NCBI WGS metagenome assembly UMCO01 (sample SAMEA4835970, study PRJEB28245) | human gut metagenome | biome: gut microbiome; material: fecal sample | place: Denmark | collected 2008
CGCTTCTCTCCTCAGCCTATCTTGAATCCGTCAAGGTCATCATCCTCTTCTTCATCATCTTCTTCATCAAGTATTACAGGCTTCTTTGCTGGTCTTTTTTTTGTCACCTTTTTGAGTTTTTCTTTTTCTTTTATTTTTTCTGGCTTCGTAATATTTACAGCTTCTTTTTTTTGAGTCTCTGGAATGATTTCATCTTCTTCGTCGTCTTCGTCAAACTCTTTAAAATCATCTGCAATTACTTCAGTCTCTGTTGGAATCATTCCAACTGCTTTATCAGCTTTATTGTTTTGATGCTCAGAGCCAATTGCGTCATCTTTTTCGTTTTCGCAATCATCGTCTTCGTCAAAATTATCAGTAATATATGATTCTTCATTTTTATTTGCGATTTTTATTTCTTTTGGCCCTTTCTCTTCTTTTGGCTTTCTTGCAATGGTGCTTCTACTTTCAAGATTCAAAGCTTTTTTAATCGCTGCGTTATGCATGTTGGCTATGTTTGAGTCGTTATCAACGTTGATTTCATCAAGAGCAGTCTCGTAATCCCCCTGCTCATCTCTGATAAAATCAAGTGCATTTACAATAAGATTATACATATACTGATTTCCAGTATAGATAGTTGCAAGCTGGTCAAGAGTATCTTCAATATCTCCTGTATCCTCAAAGCATTCTTTGAAATTTTCTGCGTATTCATTGTCAAGCAGTTTTTTGTTTCCGTTTGTATCTTCTGATTCATCCTGCTTTGTTGTCAGAAGCTTTACAAATAACGCAAGGCCAATAACAACACAGCATACACCAGCGCCAATCAGTACGATTACTGTTTTGTCCATTATTTTTCCTCCTTATGTTATTTTGTAAAGTAGCTAGCCAGCGTTTCTGTTAAATCATCTACTTCTTCCGCTGTTGCATTCTTTTTGAAATATGCACGTGCAACAATTTTAGTATCTTTGCTAAAGAACTTAATTGCTGCATGTTTTGAATTTAGCTTACAGAGCATCTGGTCTTTCAATGTAGCCGTTCTTGATACATCAATATAGTTTACATCACCAAATCTAATCCTAATTTCAAGCGCTTCATCCTCATATACAACAAATTCTGCTTTTGCAGCATGGCGTTTTGTGATTTCTGCATCGCTATACTCTTTTAGGTATTCAATCATTTCTTCTGGCGTTAAGAAATGTCCCATATTTGTTAGTTCATCTTCAAGGTCCTGGATTTTTTTATTTGTTTTCTTCGATTCTTCTGCTACCTGACTTTGCACCATGTCATGCATATTGTTTTCAAGTTTTTTGTATTCCATGTCCTTCTGGCTTATTGCATCTGATAACTCTTTTAATTTCGTATCTTTTACTGTTAATTTTTCTGTCAGCTTTTTCTCTAGTGCAATTTTTTGTGATGTAAGCTGCTGAACTTTTGACTTCATTCTGAAGATTTCTTCTTCAGCATTGTCATTACCCTGACCAAGGACGTTCTGCCGATTCTGTAAAGCTGCGACCTGTGCTGCAAGCTGTTGAATATTCAAAACATCTTTAACATTTCGTTCTTCATAAGCTTTAATTTTCTCTTCCATCTCAGCTTCGTGGGATTTTAGCCTATTTCTTTCTTTTTCTGCTTCTTCCTGTAGCTGTAGCTTCTCCTGTTCAAGCTCTGCAACATGCTGTTTTAATTCGTTTTCGCGTTTTTCCATTTCTTCTTCACGAGCACTCATTTCATCTTCACGAGCGGCTACCGCCTTCTCCCTTTCTGAAATGCTTTCAGTCTGCTCTACGAGAATCTGCTGTACATCTGATGCAAAATCAACCGAACCCTTTTTCTCAATTGTCTGTTTGTATTCTTTTATACATGCATCAAGGGCAGCTTTACACATTTTCAGTAAGTTTTCTGTGCCATCTGGTTCATATTCATCTGGAGTAGAATACGTCCTGACGGAAAATATTTCTTTTTCCACATCATAAGAACTCATCAATTCTGGATAGTTGGAATTGATATAAGACGCGTACATTGCGCCAATATCCCTATCGGTTTTTACAGATACGGACACCAGAATTTCTGCATCCAGTGGAAAAATAACACATCTTGTGATTTTTCCGTTTTCATCTGTGATAGAAAATTCATTACAATTTTTTGTTGCATTAAAGTCTTTAGCCAGTTTATCAAACGTTTTCTGTGCATAACTCTTATGAGTCTTATCATACTCTTCGTTATCCTGTGCTGTTGCTGTCACTGCATGGTAACTATTGTCCACATTTACAAGATTAATATTTTCCTCTGGATTATACTCTTCATCCGTATTTTTTTTGTCTGATTCTTTTTCCATAAAGTTAACGCAGTCATTTTCAAATGAAAGAACTGCCTCTTCCATTGCTGTGATAGCATTTTTTATGATTTCTAATGCATCGTCTTCATTCTGATATGAAAAAAATTTGGAAAAAGATAATACCTGTCCGCTCAGATAGATACTGTAATCCGGATACATCTGTAACATTTCATCCTGAAATTCTTCCGCAGCAGCTTCAGAGATTGGATATTTATATTCTCTGGAACCTTTAATTTTAACTGTCCCTGTTTTACATTCAATGTTAATGTTTACACCTTTAATTCCAATCTCGTGTTCTGCTAAAAGAATAACATTATCATCAGTTTCTTTTATTTCTGCCTTCGGGAGGAATTCTTTGATTTTTTTGGCCATTCCTATTAATCTTTCTTCTGCCATTTTTTTATGTATCTCCTTTCAAATATAATAAAATATAAATTTGTTGTAATTGATTTGTGCTACATTACTATTTTTAATATGCAGAAAAAAATAAAAATGGGTTCATATTTTTTACAAAAAATATAAAAACAGCACTATTTGTTATTAGTGCTGTTTTTATATTATATTACTGATTTTTTTCTTTTTTCTTTTTATATATGAGAACTCCGCCGGCAGCTCCAAGACAAACTACAATAACTGCAACAATTGCAAGGATATTGTTCTCGTCACCTGTTTCTACTACGTTATTCTGTACTTCAACATTTCCTACAGCTTCTCCGTCCTGCGTATGCTGATTCTGCTCGCTGTCAACTTCTGTATCTGCTGCTGGTGTCGCTTCTTCAGGTTCTTCTGATTTTGGTTCAGGTGTTGGAGATGGTGTCGGAGATGGAGACGGTGTTGGTGTTGGCGGTGCCACTTCATTTATTGTACATGTATATCCGTCAACTGTTTTCATTTCGCCATCAGCACCAAGGATTGTATAAGAAATATCATATGTTCCTGCTTCTTCCGTATCAACATCTTCTGTGTTGAGTGTCACGGAATCTACATAATCATCAAAAGTACATTCTGAATCTGTGGGGAGTTCATCTCCTTTATCAATAGTGATATTTTTCATACCAGTTACATGTGATGCAAGCTCCGGTTTTACTTCGCATTTTACAGTGGCGGTACGCTGTTCACCTTTGGTGTCGTTGAAAGTATATTTAACTTCATATTCACCTGGCTCCGTAGCATACACATTACTGATATCAGGCTGGACAGAATCAATATTAATCATTTTATCTGTCCCCTGGAATTCTTCTTCAACTGTTGGAAGGTCTTCTTTTTCATACATTGTGATTGTAGGAAGGCTAGATATTGTTGCAGCCATTTGTGATTCATACTCTTTCTGTTCTGCTTTTCTCTGATATGTAAGATACCCGCCTGCACCACCACCAACAAGTACAATTGCTGCAAGTGCAATGATTAATCCTTTTTTCATCTATTTTTTCCTCTTTTCTAAATTATTTGTATTAACAACGACAGGTTTTAACCTGCCGTTGTGTAAAAATCATTGTAGATTATTTCTTGATGAATTTGCGAAGGGATACATATGCTGCGCCAAGAGCAGTCATAATTGCAGCTCCTGCGATTGCGATTATTCCCATGTTATTATCACCAGTTTTTACTCCGCTTGTGGCAGTAGAATCACCTTTCTGGGATGCATCTCCTGAACCAGAGCCAGAACCGAGTGTTGTCTTGGTTTCACTGTTTGGAACAGCTTTATTGGCATCTGCACCATATTTGCTCAGTTCTGCTTTTCCAGCCTCAAGCAGTTTGCTTACTTCATCCGTTGTTGTTGCAGCATTAATTTTATCAATATATGTCTGCAGTACCTGCTGAGCAGCTGCTTTCTGCGTGTCAGAAAGTTCACTATTATTAACCATATTGGTCAGACTTTCAATAGCATTCTTTTTGGCATCTGCAAGTGCAGTATCAGTAGTTCCATTTGTACTTCCATTGGATGTTGCACCGGAATCTTTCATTGCCGCGTCAGCCTGTGTTACAAATTTATTTACATCATCCGCAGAAGTTGCATTGTTAATAGCATCAATATACTTATTCAAAACTTTTGTCTGCTGGTCTGTAAGATTTGTGTATTTGTTCTTAAGCTGATTGATTGCATCTGTTTTAATCTGAGTTAATGATGCTGCAGAAGACTGCGCTGTCAGGAGTTTGTCAATACTATCCTTTGCAAGGTTGTAGCATTTCTCCATTGTGTCTTCATTTGTTGCCTGTTCAAGGTTAGATTTCTGTTTTTCAATAACCTCTTTTGCTTTTGCCAGATAATTAGCATCGGTAAACTTATCTGTGGAAACCAGCCCATCCAGTTTTGCTGAATATACAGCACGCATGGATTTCAGATAAGCACCTTTGTATTCTTTCTTTGCATTTGTATAAATGTTAGCGCAATCGTCGGCGCTTGTTGCTGCTGCAATGTCAGTTCTTGCTTTTGAAGCAATCTCATCCATTTCAGTACTCTTATATTCGCTCTTTGCACTGTTCTCGAGTTCACTCAATTTCCTGAGAGCTTCAGCTTTGGCTGTTGCCAGCGCTGCATCCTGCTCATATGCTGCGATAGTTGTCTTAACATCTTTTGTAAAAGTATTGTGGATTTCTGTAATTTCATCAGCTGTTTCAGCTGTCTCAATTCTTTCAATTGCAGATTCTGCAAGTTTGGAAATTTCTGCTTTTAGTGTTTCATCTGTCTGACTGTCAACTGTTTCCTGAATTGCTGCTTTTGCAGTTTCTTTTGCTTTTGTCAGCTCTTCGGATTTAGAAATCTCATTTGACAGTTCACTTACCATATTTTTTGCTTTTTCAAGAGCACTGTCTACTTCATCTACAGATGCTGCATTATCAATTAGTTCATATGCTTTTGCTTTTACTTCCTCTTTTTTTGCAGAAATGGATTCATCGGAAGATTTGATTTCTGCCAGCAGTTTATCAATATCTGATTTTGCTGATTCTTTTGCTGCTGCAAGCTTTTCGTCTGGCTGTGCTGTTCCGCCTGTCAATTCAATGTAATTTGCATAAGCCTCAGCTTTTGTTTTTCCGGTTACATTTTTTCCAGCGCGTCCAGTCAGATATTTAACATACTGCTTTACGTTGCAAGTAAGTGCTTTCCATGTGTCAGATACGCGGCTTTCAGCTTCGTCAACCGTTTTAGGTGTTCCCAAAGCTACAATTTTTTCAATGGTTGCCGTTGTATCGCCATCACCAGAAATTCCTTTCAGGTCTTTCAGTACACTTGAAACTGCTGCAAGGTCTCCACCAACAACCTTCTGCGCATCGCTAAATGCGAAACCTGCAGAATTCATCAATGATTCAATCTCTTTTGCGGATTTACATGCGTCAAGTCTTGCAACAAGTGAATTGTATACGTTGCATACGATTGTTGTAGGGTCTTTGATAGAGTCCTTTGTTTTATTCAGCTCTTTTCTAGCTTTTTCTCTCAGCTCATCAACAAAATCGGAATCCTGTTCTCCAATTCTTCTGATACTTTCTTTTCCTGCATCCAGGGCATTTGAAGCTTCATCAACTGTTGTTGCCTTGTTAATTTTCTCTATAGCTGCAGCCATAGTATCGTCTGCCATCTGTTTCTGTGCATTTGTCTCATAAGAGAATGATGCGTGATATTTCTTCAGAATATTTACATATCCCTGCTTTGCAACAAACAGCTGTTGTTCTCCAATGATACTATTAGTTGTGTTAGTGAATTTATCAACAACTGCCTGCATTTCTTCTTCTGTTGTCAGAGATTTAATTTGTGCTTTTGCAGCTTCAGCTTCTCTGTCCCATTTTTCCTGAAAATCAGATTCCGTAAACTTGTCTACACCCAGTTCATCAATCTTAGCGCACATAGAAGTTCTAAGTTCTTCAAGACTCGCATCTTCAACTACGCGGCATTCTTTTTCAACTCTTTCTTCCGTGCCATCTACACCTGTGATGATATATGTAATTGGGTATGTTCCTGCCTCATCTTTATTTACTTTTGAAGTATCGATAGATACAGATGCTACATGTTCTCCATCAAAAGATACTGTAGGCAGCGGAATGTCTGCTCCAATCTGCATTTCAATATCATCAATATTTTCAACATATTCACTGAGTGACTTTTCTGGTGCTGGCTCTTCTCCATCTTCAATTACGGTACACTGTTTTTCAACTACTGCTGTTCTTCCATCTGTGCCTGTGATAGAAAAGATAATCTTATAGGTGCCTGCTTTTGTATTGTCTACTGCAGAAGTATCAATATCTACAGATTTGATGTATGTTGTATCATAAGCCAGATTTGGCTGCGGAATGTCTTCGCCAACTTTAATCTGAAGGTCTTCCATACCCATTACATATTCATACAGCTCTTTTGTTGTGTCGCTTGGCTTCTCTACTGCTTTTACAGTGCACTGCTTTTCAACATTCATTGTGTTTCCATTCACACCTGTGATAATATACACAATTTTGTATACGCCAGCTGTATCTTTATCAACTGCAGATGTGTCAATATCAACAGATTTGATATATGTTTCATCGAAGGAAACCTCCGGGGCCTGAATTTCATCGCCCTGATTCATTTCAAAATCCTGAATTCCCATTACATATTCATACAGCTCTTTTTCCGGCTCTGCAATCAGAAGGTCTTTTGGGTTTGTTGTGATTCCGCCGTTTTCTTTGTAGATTGCGTCTGCTGCTGCAACAGTTTCGCTTACTGCAAATTCGTAATCTTTATCGTTGCCCATATCTGACAGGATTGCCCTACGAATATCGCGGCCAGGCTGAAAAGCGTCTTCTCCATATGTGTTTTCAAAAACAAGTGCAATGGCGTATTTCATTGCTCTTACAGCTTCTGTACTTTCGTCAATTGCAATCTTCTGCACCTTTTCAATGACTGCCATCTCGGTGTTATAGAGAGAACTCTTGTCAATTTCTTCGCCGGTTACGAAAGATGTCAGCTGTTCTCCATATTTGCCAAATGTATCTGCTGAGAATGTAATACTTGACAGCTTTGTTGTAAAGTCTGTTGGCGTATCAGCGACTTTTTGGGCTTCATCTGAGGCATAGCCGACCATTTCAGCTTCTGCTTCCTGCGCGGAAACTTCTTCACTTGCATCTTCGTCGACACTTTCTGTTGGTTCTGCAGTTTCTTCTACTGCTGGGGTCTCAGCTGCGACCTCTTCTACAGCGGACGATTCTGTTTCGTCTGCTGCAAATACGGCTGTGGCTGGCACGGCCATTGTAGCTGACATGCCTACAAGCATGGCTGAAATAATTTTATTTTTCATTTCTTTTTCTCTCCTATTTTCTCGCTTATTGCGAATTATTTTAGAGTGTTTATCACTCATCTGCTGGTTCTATCATTAATATGACAAATAAAAAAAATTTTGTAACACTTTTTGTTTTTTCTGTGAAATCTTTTCTTAACGGACAATTATTCAGGGTCTACTCTTACTCCTTGCACAACAAATCGCGTAGATGAATCACCAGTACACGTAGAAAGAGTCACCATCTTGTCTGTCTGTTTAAATTCATAATCTCCCATGTCAATATTTGATTTTGCTTTCATTGCATTTCCATAATCAACAGTCTCTGTTCCTGGACCTTTGATTAACGTGTATGTATCTCCGTCAACATTTGCAGTATATATAGAGAATATTTTATATTTATATGCATCGTCCGGAGTGATAATCCAGAAATATGGACTCTTATCTACTGTTTCCTGGAGTTTATACTGTTTCAGTGTTCCAAACATACTTCCGTTTTTCATGTTGTGCCCATACACGATGGTGTTCTGGTCGGAGAAATCTTTTGAATTTTTACAGTCAACAAAAATTGACCCGGCAAAGACTTCCTCTTTTTTATATGTGTGATGCAAGTAATACTCATTATCTTTTCCCTGTACAATCGGATAACTGATATCTGGAAGAGCTTCCATATAAAGCCATCCTGCAACATCTTTGTTGATTGACTTTAGCTCATTAAAATCAATTTCAAGTGGTGAGTTCCAGTGTTTTACTATTTTACCTTTTGCATCTTTGAGCTGCTTTACTTTTTCTGTATCAGCATCTCTTTCCTTGACTACCGTATCTGCAATCTGAGAATATTCATCAACACCTGCTTTATATTCGGCAAAGATGGAATACAACTTATATCCTGCAAATATTGCCACAGCTAATGCGATAATAAAAATCAGCATTAGTATAATGTCGCTTGCACTGGTTTTTTTCTTCTTTTTCTTTTTGCGATTTCTTTCCTGCTTACTTTCTTTTTCTCCTATTTTTGTCATTTCATTTAATACAAATAATCCTCCTTTTCTGTTTTGATATACTGAAACAAGAACGACATTTAGGTTCCCTGTTTTGTTTGTATTTGATGACAATTTAACAAAAACAACCACAACGTTTCGCTCTCTGATTAATATGCAATATTTTTTGTGTTTTTATCGTTTTATACACAAAAAAAATAGCTAAAGTTTTCGCTTTAGCTATTTGTGCTTTTTGAATTATCTTCCAATAAGACCCATCAAATAATTATATAATGCTGTACTTGTTGCATCGGAATATGTCTGTCCATCAGTCGTGTCATATCCAGCATCAACAAGATAATTATATGCGTCAATAAATGGAATATTCAAATTCTGATACATGTATGTATTGAATGTTATAATATCAGCATTTGCTACCTGACTTGTCTGAGCAACTGGTCCAACTGAAACGAAATACACTTCTGCACCTTTAGCCTGCCATTCAGCGGCCTTTGCATTGATTGATGTCGCATATGACTGATATGCTGTCAGGTCATTAAATCCCATGCTGATAAACACTTTTGTACCTGTTCCAACCCTGGAATCAACATCCGGGTATGCCGTTTCCGTCATCCACGAATAGTCTCCTGTTGATGAACATTCCCAAAGTGCAGTTTCTCCAGTTGCAACATTTGCCATACTTCTGAATCTCAAATCACCAAGAAAAATAATATCAGCTGGTTCTGCGTTAGCCTCGGTTCCGTCATTAGATGCTGAGATTGAATCATCATTCTGTGTGCTGGCATCTGAATTTAAATCACCATACATGTCATCATAATCACTATTTTCCGGAACAGGGGTCACGGTTGGTGTTGCTGTTGGCAGTGGTTTTGGTGTTGATGTAGGAAGCGCTGCTTCTTCTTCATCCTGATTTGTTACTTCATCCTCAGCGGTATCTTCTTCATTTTCAGAATCAGAAGATGCTTCCACAGGTTTTTCTGTCGGTGTTACAGTTAATTCCTTTTTTTTGTTTTCTTCCTGCTGCTGTTCTTCTGTCGTTTGTGGTTCCTGACTGTCTGAACTTTTTGCAAACTCTTTGTATGTTAAAATACCGGCAGTAGCAACAAGCGCCGCAATAATGATTGAGATTACGATAATTTTTGCTTTTCCTTTTCCGTTCTCCTCATATTCTTCGTCATCGTCATCGTCGTCATCATCATACTCTTCTTCATAATCATCTTCTTCATAATCGTCATCTTTTTGAGTTGATTTTTTTGATTCTTTTTTCGTACTTTCTATAATTTCATCATCTTCATCGTTTCCAATGGATTCAGAATCTGTATCGTTGTCTTCCTCTTCGTCGAGAAAATCTTCATCTCTACGGTTGTCGTCTTTCATTTCTTTTTCCTCCTGATTTTAAAATATATTCCGGAGGGATTCAGACGGCAAACAGCGATTTTTTAATAAGCGTTTAATCTGACTGATTATATATGCTTATCATTTGACCCATTTGAATCCCTTCCAATATCTAAACGATGCCTTTGCTACAATATCTTCCTTTGGAACATATGGATAATCCCAGTATCTGGAGTCAGCAGAACTGTTCCTGTTGTCTCCAAGCATAAAATAGGAATCTTCCGGAACATTAAATTCCATGTCAGGTTCATCATCCATTTTTTCCCGAATAAAAGAGTCATCGAGTGGTTCGGAGCTATCATTAATATAAACTTTCCCGCTTTTGATAGTCACTTTTTCGCCGGGCATACCAATAATACGCTTGATATAATAACCAGGCATATTATCTGGTGCATCAAAAATAACAATATCAAATCTTTCCGGGTCATTTCCAAATTTATAGGCGAGCCGGTTGCCGATTACCCTGTCGCCAGTCATTAATGTATTCTCCATTGACTCTGACGGAATATATGCATTGATGAGTACCTGTGTGTATAGAAGCATTATTGCGCAAAATGTAATAACCGCAATCGTTAAGTACACAACAATAGTATGACGAATTTTTTTGATTTTGTTCATTTTATCTTCATTTTTTTCTTCCATTTCTATTTATCCTTCTTCCTGTTAGTTGATATTATTCTGATTATATACTATTACTGGCCATTCTTCCTGTATAGTGCTAAAAATTGTATTCATGTTTGAAGCATCGGTTGTCATACACCCATCTTTAATTGTACTTTCTGAAAATCCAGATATGTCCCCATTGCCAGAAAATCCGGAGTCCCCGATATTTTCTTCATATTCATACAGCGTCGTATTCCCAAAAGAAAGGGCGTTTGTCATTCCATCTTCTGTTTCCTCATTTTTGGATTTTACTTTATAACATCCTGAATCTATATTTCCATTCAATTTGATTGCTGTTTCTATAACCGGGTTCCCATCAACATACATAATTGCTTTTTTATTTGAAGTATCTATTTCAAGATACGAATATCCAATATCATTTGTATCTCTGCTTACTGTTGTCTGGTTATATATTGGTTCTACTACATCTATGGTATCATTTTTTATATATTCCAACAGTTTTTTTGCTGTTTCTTCTATATTTATCTTCCATCCATAGTCTCCGCCTGAAATGACTGACGTTCTGTCGTCAAACGTAACAAATTTTCTTCCTGTACCTACAGTATCATATTTTTCTGCAATCTCTTTTACATATTTTTTAACTTTTTCTTCGCTTAAACGATAATCTGCATCAAGAAATCTTTTCTTTATTAAGTCAAAATCCACGGTCTCTTTTCTGTCGCCAAAATCATATGTAATGATTGTATCCTGAATGGAGTTTAACATATCACATTCTTTTTGTAATTCTTCTTCATCCGTTTTTTCTGCATCTATGTAACATCCGGATTTTTCCAGGTTCACATTTGATTTCCATTGCCTAATAGCTGTTTCCACAACCTGGCGGGCTTTTGTTTTATCCAGTTCCGTTCCCTTTACTGCCGGTGATACCTGATAATAATCATTTGTTTCTACTATATGGGCACTCTCACTTTTTACCATGTTGTTCATACATTTTAATTTTGTCATTTCAGCTGACATTTCAGTGTCATCAATGCTATAACAGTCAGCTGACAAATGTTGCTCATCTAGTTCTGGGATAAACCATAATTTGCAATTTTGATTATTGATAATGTCCACAAGTGTTGATTTTCCAACAAATGCAAGTCCGACATCATTTGCTGCTATTTTTTCTACGCCGTTATTTCTTGTATCAACAGCTATTGCATAACTTTCTACTTTTCGTGAAAGTAATGTTTCAGTTTCCTCTATCGTTTTGAATGAACAATGAAATCCATTGATTGTTGTTCCTATTTTAAAATGTGTCTGGAAATAGGCTAGGCCGAGAAAATATCCGGTTCCAAGCACAATGCTTAATATACATAGCAGCGTTAAAACTATTTTTTTTGTTATACTCATAAAAATATGCTCCTTTTTCTTTTATTTCCAATATGCTGGATTTTTGGAAATTAGTTCGCAAATTTTTTGAGAATATCAAAATATCTGTTAATATCTGCAGCGGCTTCTGTATTTCCTCCTTCATCTGGATGCGCAGTTTTCATAAGCTTTCTTCTTTTATCTCGCAGCTGCTCTTCTGTAAATGGAATAGCCAGACCATAAAAGGAAAGTGCTTCACTGAGTTCATCTTTTCTTTGTGATGTCTTATTTTGCTGTGAGTTCTGGCTATTGTATTGATTATACTGTTGATTATATTTTTGATTGGTATCTTTTTGACTCTGATACTGCTGATATGTTCGTTTCCAATCCTGCTGCCATGATTCATATCCTGTATTCTGATATTGCGATGACCATTCGTTATTATAATTGTTATAACTAGTGCCATCATTATATCCAGAATGACCTGTATAGTCATGGTTATTATAATTTGTATTATTTTGACTACCAGAATAAAAATCATTCTTTCTATCTTTTGCATATACCACTTGTAAAATTACAATACAAACCAGTTTGGGGATAAGCAGCAAGAGATATATCACTGCAAAGAAAAGAGGAAGGTAAAAGATAAGGATTGCAAGGATTATAAGCAGCGCTGGACTTCTGTCAGTTGTCAGCATGAATTTTCCATACATAAATCCTGCAATCATGGTAAGCATAGTCGCCACATCTTTTGTATTGTAAGCAATCTGTTCTGCGATTTTTTCAAAGATTTGTTTCATTACTGTTTTTCCACCTTCTTTTTCAGAGTTTTCTATATTTTCTTACATTTTTATTATACTGAATTTTTGCGTTAGATTCAAATTTTTGCCGAATTTTTAAACAATAAAAAAGCAGGCTCAATCAACGAGCCTGCTTTTTTTAATCATCATTATTTTCCGCCATCAAGTCTAGTATCATCAATCTTTTCAGTATCAATCACTGTGTTATCAAGTCCAAGATTTTTAACAATAGCTGCCACTGCCATAAGTGCAATTCCGCAAACTGCAGTTTGTACTGCATCAGCTTTAGAATCTGCATCAGAGCGTTTTGTAGCAAGTATGAACTGAATAATAGCCCAGACAAAAATTGCAGCGCCTACAAATTTAAACATAGAGCACATTAAGCTAATTAAGTTTGACATAACAGACTTTGCTTCCACTGCTGCAAATGCTGGAATGATAAACATCGCTGTTCCCAGTGCCATCATTGCCAGACACCACAATACCTTCTTATAATCAATCTTTCTATTTGCTTTACTCTGCATTTCTTTTTCCTCCTGTTAGATTTTTTTTGCACATATTTTTTTTGTGCTTTTCTATATTTTGCAAAATCGTGTCATGAACAAAAATCAGCTCAACCGTATTTTCCAACAGGAGGGTTGCCTTATCGGCAAGGCTCTACTGTTAATTTATATACTGTTTCTTTATGACATCTTTCTGCTTTCATTTTTAATATGATAAATAAAAAAAATAATGTAACACTTTTTGAAAAATTTTTTGTGTGAAAAAATAATCAACTATGAATCTGTTCGAAAACTTCGCCAATCGGTTCACGGATTATCAGGTCTGCAAAATTATCTCTCTGCGCTGGCGTCTTATTGGTGATTGACCGACGGGCAACCATTGAAATCTGGTAACGACTCCGGCAAAGCCGGGGAGTTATCAAAGGTTGACCGCGGCTTCTTCGCGAGGCCAAATTCGCCTC
>UMCO01087904.1_pt1 | contig 13674 bp, 10 predicted proteins | sample 1964251 | NCBI WGS metagenome assembly UMCO01 (sample SAMEA4835970, study PRJEB28245) | human gut metagenome | biome: gut microbiome; material: fecal sample | place: Denmark | collected 2008
CAAAGATAGCAAAGACTCAATATCGCATCCCCACAAAAGAGCAGAGAGTGCGGTATATGCGCGATGTTTCTTTTCGCAAAAGTAAGAGCTGTTGATTCCTACTTGTTTGGCGAGAGTTGCTTCATCGGTTCCGTTCGGGCCATACTTCTCATTGACGACGAGCATCAGCACATCGTAGAGTTTCGAGTCACCGTCCGGGAACTGTTTCAGCAGCTCGATTGCGCCGCCAATCAACTTTGCATACTGCAAAAGAATCTGTGCCTGAGCATAGCGTGCATCTGATTTATGGTCAGATGCATCCAACTGATTGCCAGCAGTTGCAATCAAGCGCAGGGTACTGTTTCCGTCAACGCTTGACGGATGCGTGATACGGGAATATTCACGAAGCAGTACCTCTGTGTTGTGATAGAGATAAGCAGCTTCAGCGCCCTGGACAACTCCCTCATTGGGAGCCAACTGGAGAATCAGTTCCTTGATGGCTTCGCCGCCGACTTTCGTAATATCTTCGATGATTCCATCAAAGTTATTCCGAATCATAACGGCAGATACCGGGTCGCTGTCCAAAATAGAGCCACGAAGCATTGCCATTGCCAGTGAAATGCGGGCTGGCTTGCAAGGCTGAACACTCCGGAATACCGCCCGATTCATCGCATCATCAACTGCATCCACCAGCTGTTGGCATCTCGCAAAGAAAAGTTTACGCATTTCCAGATGTAAACGAGGCTTTACGTAACCTGTGCTGTTTTCCAACAGTGACTGAATCTCCGAGATGTTACGGACTGAACCATCCGTATCCATATCATGGAGCTGTTCAATCATAGCATCGATATCTCGTGCTTTGAGAATCCAGTTCAATGCCGGATAGCACATCAAGGCAATGACAACGAATTTTTCGTCGGTTCCTTTTTGCGCCATCCGGTTCGCGCATCGGGCAAACACCCTATTGCGGTTCGTGCCGTTGTTGTAGGCAATAAAAGTTCGATTGATGTTCACAACAATTCCCTCCGAGGACAGGATGGAACTCAAGAAAGCTTTCAGTTCAGCATCCGAATCCACAACCAGATTATTTTCCAGTGCCATCATTCATTTTCCCCCTCTCCCCTGTTTTCCTCAAAATATTCAAAAGTTCAGCTCTCGCGTCGCTTTTGATGGTTTCACCAAGCATTGTATTTTCAGACATGTGCAAATCATAATGATTTTCTTTGCAAAGATTGAAGATTTTCTGGCACGCTCGGAAACTATGTACTGGTAAATCGGACCCAAACCGAATATTTCGTTCAAAATTCTCATAATTCTCAATGCTTCTTGCACAGGAAGTATAGACAAAAACAGAAGCTCCGTCTTCAAATTTTAGGTTCTCGCTGACCGTTCCATCAAGAATGTCGTACAGTTCTTTCAAGAAGCCGTCGCCCATGACCTTGTTATTCGCACCGTTCTGAACACGATGGTGAATCACGATGTCGCCGGTGATGGGTACTTCACTTCTTGTGATGCTTGTCGTTTCGTTTGGAATCCTTGCCTGTTCAATGTACACAACGATAAGTCTTTTGTTCGATACCATAAAAGCACTTCCTTGATACAGTGATTGTTATTGATTCTTGTATTCAGTTGATATTCTTGTTTTTGGTTGAAATTCCAGTCTCAATTTGGAGTATAGTCGTTCGCAAACAATCGTGAACCACTATCTCAAATGATATCCAATTCGCACAAACGCGCAAGAATGCTTTTCAATGAATGAGACACCATATCTTGTATCATGTTTGCATTATAACACAATATATAGTGGTTTGCAAGAGCAAATTGCATATATGACCACAATATATAGTGTGTGCCAAAATTTTGAGCACACTATATGTATAATTTGCTATCTAGCCAAATTCAAAACATTGCAATATGATGGACAGCGGTCGCAAAACTGTTGATACTATTGAATTAAATTGCGTTTCATACAACTTTGTGATATACTGTATATAGGGGTATGCTCCCATGAAATACTGTCAGGAGGTGCATGAGTTTGACAAATCAAGATATAGACATTTCCATGGATAACGTTGTTCAATACGCAAATCAAATTCGGATGCCGCTTGATTCTTGGAACAAAGAAACTCAGAAACAGATATTGTCTGTAATGGAAGCTCAGAGAATAGCGTCAGGGCTAAATGTTACGACATTCTACAACACGCTTCTAGGCTCTACATGCTCTTATAAAACCATCCAGCACATTCGGGAAGGCACGAAGCAGATGCCGCTCGAGTTGGTGTTGGCGTTCTGTTATGTTTTCCACTACGACATTTCAGAACTCATCAATATTCAGAGTGAAAAAGACCGAGCAGAGCGTTTTGGTGATTACATGCAGATAGGCGCTGCTATTGAAGCTCTTGGTCCCCATATTATCTATAATGCCGCATCGGATATTGCCAATCTCAATAAAGAAGACCCTTCCACGGCTATGGTAAGGCGTCGCTGCGCACAAATTCTCACTGCTTTTGCACAGAATCTTCAAAACGAAAATAAAGCAAAAAAAGAGCAAGACAAATAATCCAACAAGCAAAAAGAGCCCCGTACAATCCAGTTCAAGTCTGGTGTACGGGGTTCTTGTTTTTTAATAAAATGCGTCTGCCATAGACAGCAGCACATCCATATTTCCATCGGAAGCCGCCGGTTCATCCGGTTCCGGCATCTGCTTGCTTATGGGACGCTCAAGAGGCTTTGGCTGTCTTGGCGGCGGAGAAGGCTCAGATTTATGTGCTCGGGAAGGTTTCTTTACCACTATATCTTGTTTAGAAACTTGCGATTCAGGAACCTTAATCGCAGAACCGGAATACAGATATTTGCGCAGTGCCGTCTCAACGGCTTCTTCTACCACAATGCGAAGTTCTGCAGCAGAAATGCCCTGCTCAGAGCCTACGCTTTCGGAAACACCCTGTAGAGAATTCAAAAGCGCATCTACTATAGTCGGCGTCCGCTTTCCATATCCTGCATTTTTAAGGATATCGTAAGCAGCTTTCTGCTTCGGGTCTGTGAGATTAAAGTAAACCGGCAACCGTACCTGATTGTTCTTATCTTGTTGCGATGATGCCAAGGTATATCACCCCGCAATCAACGATTTTCGGCAGCCAACCTGCTTTCTGCCATCATTTTATAGCCAATCGCGTTGGCGCGAGGGTCGTCGATGAAGAGATAATCATCACGACCGAGTTCGCTCTCAATGACGGGACGCATCAAGATAGAGCCGCCGCCGATGAACACGGGATAAGATAGCGTCAAGTCAACGCCTTTCTCTTTCAGGGACCGAATCAGAGTGTGGGCATAATTCTGTGCAGTCGTGTGAACCACATCATTGAGTTCTTTGCCTGGATTATACCCACAACGAAGAATGTTGTCGATGGTGTAGTCATCCACATCAAGCTGGAAGTGATTACGGACCGCACGTTGAACCTCATCGTACATCTTGATAACGCCGTTGTTGAAACTCTCACAGAAAGCCATATCAACCTGACCGCCACGGCTGAACTTCACAACATCGGTGGTATAACCGCCGATATCGATGATATAAGTATAAGCTTCAGGTCGCGCCATGATTTTGGACATGTAAGGGGCAATCGCAGCCACACCCTGCGGGAAGACCATTACTCGAACGATGCGGATTTCAAAATCCACATTATTGTAAGTGAACACCACACGGCGACCATCACGACCAAAATATTTATCGTACTCCGAAGCAAGGTCGTGAATGTGAGTCGGAGGAAGGCCCATCGCAAGGCACACATCCTGCTTGACCTGCTTCTGGCCAGGACGTACATATCCCATCGCCATCATCTCTTTGGCAATCGCAATGAGAGTCAGAACGTAATAGGACCAGTCCGTCGTTTTATTGTACATATAAGGGATACGAGACTGAGTAAGGGTATAATAGTTGCCGTCAAAGAGAAGCGTATCGGACTTTACTGCCGGAGGAATTGCACCATGGCAGATAAGACCTGAATTGAAAGGCTCAGTATGCGGCGTCTTGATGTTCTTGTTACCGGTATCAACGGCAATGACCAACGGATTCATAAGCAATTCATCCTCCCCTTAAACATCTTCCCGGAACGCCAGATAGCGAGCCGTTGCAAGTGCAAGCTGTGCATACTCGCTGTGGATATCCCGGTTTGTATCAAACTCAATGCCGATATTGGTCATAGCCTTCCAGGACATCTCGATGTATTTGCGGCAAATCTCGGACTTGCCGTTAATAAGACGGCGAGCGTTCTCTTTCATCGCCTTGGAAAGTTCCGGCTCCGTATAGACGGTCACAGCATGGATATCATGCTCTTCCAGAATCCGGAACATCTCGATAGCGCCGCGCAGTGCATATTCCACTTCATCGCCTGCATCGCCGCTATAAGAGCTCTGAATCAGATTCTTGCCGGTATCAATGCACAGACCAAACGCGCCATACTGATTGTTCTTGTCAAATCGGGCATACAGGAAAGCATTGGCTTCCTCATCGCCCACAGGCTTGACATCGCTGGAAGAGCTTTCTTCCTCGCTGAAATGAGGAGCGCTCATGCCGCTCGGCCATTCTGCTGCTTCATCTTCCTGAGCCAATTCTCCCTGCGCCCCGTCATTATCCGACATGTTATCCGGCATAACAAACTGTTCGTTCGGAATCCCCGAAGAGAAAGAATCCGGAGCAGCAGGGGCTTCAGGCTCGTTCTGAGAGAAGCTCAAAGAGGTTTCAATCGGCTCATCATCCCCCTTGACAGGCTCTGCAGCGTCGCTTTCGATATCGCTCAGGTCAATTTCAATCCCATCGTTCTCGGGCTGAGAAACGCTCTGAGCGGCATTTGCGTCAGGGCTCTTTGCACCGTCCAGAATGTGCTGGAATACGAGGGTGTCATCTTCCTGCTCATTGTCCAGGGAAGGAACGTCGGCAGGCGTAGGCTGCGGTGCCGATGCAGGCTGTGCAGGTGCAGCAGGTTGCGCAGAGGGCTTGGCGGCAGCTGTCGGATTCTGGTCCTGGGTTTTGCTGCTGCGGCGGAACAGAGTGTTGATAAACGGATTCCCGTCCGTAATCTCATCCATCTCCTGTTCCTTAGTTCCCTTCTTTTCCTTCTTCGGCTTGGCAGGCTGCTGCATAGCGCCGGGGTTTCCTTTCGGAATCATAACCTCCGGCTCGTAGTCGTCATCGTACACGCGGTACTTCTCAACAGCGGATTCCTCTACCTTCTTTTTCTGGCGTTCCTTTTCAGCTTCCTCTGCGGCTTTTTCATGTTCACGGTTTGCTTCATTTGCGCGGTTTGCTTTCGATTCATCCAGCCGAGCAAACAAGCTGTTCAAACTGCGGTTCTCAGACATAATTCATAATCCTCCTTCTCAAACATTCGGGGCTTGAGTGTTAGCTTCAGCACTGGGCCCAACTTTGGGCTCAGCACCAGGCATTGCATTATTGGGCATTGTCTCACTGCTCACGACGCTGGCACATACCGGAACGGTCTTGTCAAGATTGACAGCCTGCTTCAGGCAAGTCGGCCAAACGCAGTAGTCCTTCGCGTCACAGCGCCACGGGCAGCTCCGTTCGGTACATACGGCGCGGACCGTTTTCTTTTGAGCAGCCACCGTAAATGCACCACCAGGCGTTGCACGAATCTCAGAGCGTCGCCGGTCAATCAACTTATCGATGCCACGCTGTACAGCTTCCGGAGTAGTATTCAGCGCAGCGGCAATGTCTTCAACCGAGCGGCCTGCCTTATCCAGTGAATCAATCTGGCCGAGCAAAACTTTCGTCATCTTGGGATGTGTACGAAGCGGTTTATTAGATTCCATCAATAAAAGCCTCCTGATGTTTCAACGTGCCAGGCGCTTGAGGCGCTTGTAGTAATAAAACTTTTCTTTCCAGGGCATGTTCTGTGCCTTGAGTGGGGACTGAGCGAATTTGAGGGCTTTCAGCATTGCTTTCATCTCTGCGTCCTCATTGGCGCAGAACAAGCCGATGGTTTCGGGCAAAGCAAGGCTCACAGCAAAGTCCAGCATACCGGTAGCAATCCCGCGCCGTTTATAGGCGTTCTCGACTTTGATAGAGTCGATATAAAGATGTGTCGTAATAGGCAGGACCATCGCAACGCTGTCTTTCGGGTCTTTGTCGCACAACATCTGGCGTTCAGCATTTCGGGCACAGAGATAGTTGATGGCAAGCTGCTTGTCAGGAAGCGGAGAAGTGGAAGTGGGCCAGATATCTGCCATCGTTCCCTGCTTGGTCGGAACCTGAAAGATATCTGCCATCATCACAGCAACCTGAGTCGTCCCATCATAGACCTTAAAGGTGACGGCAGTATCGGAAAGAAGATTCTGTTCACCGAGTTTCGTGCCCCGGTCCTGATACAGAGCACTACTGCAATCTGCAACAACCACAAGCTGGTTCAGGTCCTTATCCACAATCGTGATTTTCTTTTTCATGGCTTTCTATCTCCTTTCCCTATTCATTCACAGCAGAACTTGCGCTTCGAGCCGGTGAACACAACCACCATTGAGGGCCGCATACCACCGGCAGGGTCCTTCGTTCCGTTCTGACCATACTTTGCATAGGACGGCAGCAGGCGGTTGGTGAACTTAACTCGTTCCGGCAGGAAATGCACCCGAACGCCAGGCTGAAGATAGATGTATTCCTGAAACCAGGCAGCATCAGTCGATACCGGCAGCAGCATGACAACGGTCGTGTTCTTCTTCTTGCCCTCCGCAGCACCCTTCGCAACCCACAGGCGCAGATTTCGGGTCCCGCTCGGAGGGCAGCAATACACGACATTGCCGCGCCAATCCTGTGCAAGACCATCTTCCTTCTTGGTAAAGAACTTCTGGCACTTGGCATTTTCGGGGCGGGCACAGGCATCCAAAGTGAAATGATAAATGCGGTCAAGTTCCTGGAACAGTTCATCCGGGGTTTCCCATTCACCCGCAATGGCACTGCTCACGCTGCTGTTGACGCTTTTGGTGGATTTCATAAAAACCTCCTTGTTATTTTTGGAAAGGTACATTGTAATTTGTTCTTGTGACACCGTTTTTTTTGGATGCTCTCGAAAAGACACATTTGCTTTCCAAAACAAGACAAAAAAAGAAAAGGCAGTCACTTTTTTCAGCGATTAACGTGCTTTTTTGCCCTATGTTTTCATTATCTTTGATTCGCACACTTCCGCAACAATATTTTTGAAAAATTAAAAATTGCCCCAGGATTTTTCGTCCCAGGGCGCTGAAAGAAACTATGTTTTATTTTTTAGACGGTTCGTACCAGCTTACATTTTCGCCAAAGCAGTAAAGGCTGATACTAACATTGAACGCTGCATTGTCCTTGCCTACAAGATAAACCTTGTAGTTACCGACAGGAAGAACCAGGTCACTGTATGCGTCATCGATGTACTCAGCAACAATCTGTTTGTTGTCAGTGTGGACGAGCAGAATCTTGAATTTGCCGCTTGTCGTATCAGCAGTCGTATAGCAGTCAACGAGGGTGGACTCATTCTTGACGTCAATATCAAACGCTTCAACGGCTCCTACAAGCTTATCAGCGCTTGCCGTGAAATCAAAAGACCCGTCGCCCATCACATAGCCACCTTGATACCCAGTCGCAGAGTATGCCGTCCTTCCGGCCGCAATCTGCTGCGTATCATCATACAGAGAAGCCTTATCCACACATCCAGTCAGAACCATCATGGCGCAGATAGCTGCAAGGAGCAGTGCTGCGAACTTCTTGATATGTCTCATCATTCATCACCTCCCACGCTATCCTGGCTGGAATCGGCGTTGTCAGTGGCTTCTGCGGGCTGATTTTCAGTGTTTTCGTTGGTGCTTTCGGTATCCTCAGATGCGCCAAAAGTCAGCGTCATGTGTGCGGTTTTCGGTACAACATTTACCGTCATTGTTGTCTCAAGGCCGCTGCTGTTCGTAACCTTGACCTTGCTGGTGCCGACCAAAATGCCCGTCACTTCACCCTTAACGTTGACGGCACAAACCGAATTGTCGGTGTTCTCAAACTCATACAGGCTGTTATCGTTATCCGTATCAGGGTCAGGAACATCAGTATAGACATGAATCGTCTTAGTCTCTCCGATTTCGACTTCCAGGTTGTCGGCATAGAGCTCTTTCGGAGCCTGCTTGACCTTGAGTTTCACAGTCTTGGACACACCATTATCTGCCGTGATAGTGACCGTGGTGGTTCCGGCTTTCAGAGGAACAATCTTATTGTTCTCCACTCGGGCAATCGATTCATCCCCCACACTTACCGTAACTTCACCCACATCAGCCGTTTCGGGAATTGTGGTGTATTCGGGATTCACTAAATTGTTATCGGTAGTAGTGATAATATCATCCATCTCAAAGCCTTCAAGCGGCGATACGACAGTCACTTCCGCGCTGCAGTTCAGCTTGTTATCCCGGCTATAGATATTGATTTCCGTTCTGCCGGACGAGTTGGCCGTCAAGCGCAGCGTGTCATCCAAAGATGCAACGCTCGGCGCAAAGCTCTCAAATGTCATTCCTCGATGTTCGAGAAGCTGCGTGAGCTGGTCTCCCGTCACCTCAGTGCCATTTTTAAGAGTTCCGGTCAGTTCAATTGCGGTGCTTTCACCGAGCTTCAAATCTATCGTTTCCGGCATCGAAATCGATACCAGCCGATGCTCACCGCAACCAGCCATCAGCAGCGCAGCGACCACCGCAACGCAGCCGATTGTGACAATTTGTTTCAATCGTTTCACAGTCATACAATCCTTTCTATTAGGTGTAAATACTATTCAAATTGGTACATTCATGCTTACAAGCTTTATTGTCCGCGAATCGCACGAATTCGCAACGGTTGATTTTAGCGGAGATTCTTTCAGAAGTTATGCGCAAAAAAATCAGCTACTCCAGAATTGGAGCAGCTGCCATTTGGTTAGAGCCGAAAGCCGTTTACATTTCGAGTGCGAGTGAGGTATAATGGTAGCAGGAAAGCAGACGTCATTCTGCTGGTGGACTGGCACCTATAATCCGAGTGAGATGCAGGGTACAAAGACCTGTCGGTTGGCGAGCAACGATAAAACTCGAAAGAGATGCAGGACGTAAGGGCCTGTCGGTTGGCGGACAACGATACAAACCAGTCACGAAGGGGCATCGGACAATACCACGGTATTGTAGGCGTTCCTTTATTTTTTGCTCAAATGCAGGTAGTGCGAAGCAGCAAGCACAAATAAAAAGAGAGGGCAGCCGATTTCTCGACTGCCCTCAAATGTTGTACAGAAGCGACCATCAGGTCACACTGGAAAGGTTATTTTGCGTCTTTCAGCCACGGCTGGGACTGCACTTTCTCGAAGTCCGCATCGTTCGGCATCACGCCGCCATACGGAGCAATCGTGTAAGTCACTTTCGTGACCGGAGTGCAGACACCGGATTCATTCACATTACCGGTTGCAATGTAGACTGCCATAGGCACCTGCATTGCGCGGCCAGTGATGTTGTTGTTGATGAAATCGCCGGTAGCTTTCGGAATGACCCAAGCCGTATCGCTATGGTCAATTGCGTTATCACCCTGAGTCAGGACGGTATCGCGCAGACGCATGTACAGCTCGCCACGGCGCAGACGGTTCTTTGTCATGTCGTATACCGAGTTGTCATACTCGCCGTCAGGGTAGTACTCCATGCCAGGCATATCACGCATCAGCCAAGGACCATTGGCCTTGATATTCTTGATTTGGATAGCCACAGTAGAGTAGTTCGTGATGCGGTAGTTGGTAGGCTCTTTGACCTCACCACTTGTGGTGTTGCCATACATACAGACGTACAGAGGAACCGTAGCCTTCAGCAGAGCCGGATGCACATACAGGCCGCCATCATGGATAATCAGCTCGTAGTTGCGGACCGTTTCACCATTCGGGTTAACGACCGTATGAACATCCAATGCAGGACCACTCTTGGTGTCGGTGTTGATAGTTACCAGATACGGAGCCAGGAGCTTGTGGTTGTAATGGCAGAAATCGCAGGTCTTATCCTCGTAGTTCCACTCAAAATCATCATCGGTGCTCGTACCATCTGCGTACAGAGGCAGGGAGCTGATGGTGCAATCGGTCACAAACGGGATATTGGTCTTGCTTTCCTTGACATTTTCCTGCTTACGATAATCGTAGGCATCCACAAATTCCTGAGTCAGGTTGGAGGGATTACCGCCCGCAACGTACAAGACGCTGCTGACTGTATCTTTCGCCTTGAGCTTTGCATCCAGAATCGGAGTAGCGTCAACGTCGCTCACGACATCAATCAGATTTGCATCATCATCTTCCATCTGAATGTTCACATGGAAGTTCGGGTTCTCGTTGTAGATAATCTTGTCGCTGTCAAGAACCGTCACATGCAGCGGACGCGGGTCAACCACAAAGCGGCCATTCAGAACCATGACAATATAGTTCTTCAGGACGGGGTAATTGGCTTCAGTCAAGCCAACATAAGTTAACGGATAAGTGCCAACAGGAGTCGATTCGTCAGGAACCAGGTCTTCGTGACCATTTACCAGAGTCTTGAAATAAGACTTCTTGTAGCTCTGGTCCAAAGTCAAGGTATCACCCTGCACCAGACCATCGATTTCCAGCCAGCAGCCTGCAGAAGCCGCAGTGCCGTAACCATAAGCCTTCTTATCGTGCCAGGGTTTTTCCCCTACGCCGTCACCATACAGTCCACGCCAACTTGCAACCTGTGCGGTCAGGTTAGCGCGAGCGATAGCACCAGAATACTTTTCCTTTGTGATACGGTAGTTCTTGGCATCCTTACCAGTCAGTGTCGGATGAGCATCTGCCGTAATCGGATTCTCGTCCAACTCATAAGGCCAGTTGGAGCTTACCGTGCCGTCTGCATTCAGCTTCTGGCCAGCATCCTTGGTCTTATAGTTGCCGGGAAGGGTTTCTTCCTTAATCTTAACGTCATCACCTTCAAGCACGCCATCAATCAGGATATCCTTAATGGTGGCTTTGGTCGTGCCGTCATAGTGTTTGACGTTGCGAGGATAGGTCGGGTCTTCCAGATAAATACTGTGAACGTACAAATCCAGAGGAGTGATAGAGCCAGACAAGTCTTCCTTCTCAATGTAGTAGTTGCCTGCGCTGTTGCCAACGAGAGAGAGTTCACTGGTTCGGATGACGACATAGGGACCGCCAGCATCGCTGACATTCTTGCCATCAACCGTGTAGTTACCAGTCACCGTAGTGGTGCTCAGCTTCACAGTGTTCTCGTCCTTCGCAATCAAGCCGCCAGAAGCAATATGAACATTTTCCAGAGTTGCCTTGCTGGTGCGGTCGTAGGGTTTATCGCCAGTACCGATAATCGTCAATCCGCGAGGATAGATATCGAACTTGACGGTATCACCAATACCGCTCGGACTGCTGCCGTCATAAGTATGACCGGGGTTCGTGTTCTCGTAGCGATATGTGATGATGTAACCCGACACCGTACATTTTGCTGTTGCGGTATAGGAACCGCAATCGGAGCGCGGATACTGGTTCTTGTCCGTAGACGCATCGCTTGGAGCCTTCGTCAATGTACCTTTACGGTTAGCATAGACGATAGTGGTGTTCTTCACGATATTGTCCATATCGGTAGAAGACAGGTTGCCGGAAACGCTGATGGAAGCTTCATCGGGGTTGCCATCATACAGCTTATTGGCTGCAGTGATAGTAATGGTTACATGCTGTTCCTCAATACCGGAATCGGGGTCGGTATCTTCGTATGCGGTATCGAAAGCATTCTTGCCGTTACGAGAGAAACGAGAAACAGAGGATTTGACCAGCTCAATGCTGGAATTACCAGCCTGTTCAGAACCGGAACCGCCGCCATCATTGCTGATGTTGACTTCCAAGACCTGAACCTTGTGTCCGCCTGCATCAGTCAGAGTAGTACCAATGCCTGCAGCCCAGCTCAAACCGCCATTGCCGTCGCGCTTACAGCTGCCCCAGCCATCTGCATTGGCGAGCTTAGAGGACTCGTTAGCGTAGCCGCCGTACCAGCCGCCGCCGCCACCGCCAGGGCCTTCAACACCAACCTCAGAAGAACCATCGGTAATACCACCGAGGAACATAGAAAAGTCGCCGCCAGACATACCTTGGCCAAACGGACCACCGCCGCCAAGCTGGCCGCCCCAGACATGCAGGACGCCGTTATTGTCGGAGCCACCTGTAGCATCACAAGCACCGTGCTGGTTTGCACCGCCACCGCCTGCAACAGCCAGAACATACTTCTTAGCATTATTCTCGTCACCGTACTCGGCCAAACGACCTGTGCCGATGATGCCGACAGCCACGGTAGTAGCACCGCCGCCAGAAGCACCCTTCAAGCTCCAGTGAGTGTAGCGCTCCTTCATCATGATACCGCCGTTACCGCCGCCGTTATAGCCGCCCTGAACGACGACTTTAGCGTTGGCATCGGGGCTCGATGCGCCGTTGACATAGTGGGTCGGGTCATGAGAACCAGCACCGCCGTTGACGAAATAGAGCGTCGCGCCCTTTTCCGCCTTGACGCGAATCGTGGTCTTGCCGCCAAGCGAAGTGCGTTCGGGAGACAGACCAAACTGGTTATCGACGCCGCCGCCTGCACCGTTCAGAGTGATGATATACTCACCGGTATACGGAGCAGTGTACATAGAATAGGGTTTCGAAGTGCTGTTGGGTTCGGAGTAGACCTGAGAAGAGGATGCACCGCTGTTCTGTTCATCAATGTAGAAATACACCTGGTCCATGTTGGCCTTTGTGGTCGGAGCATCATAGCAGATGTAGTAGATAGCATTACGCCAGAACCATTCCCAAGTTTCCTTTGGAATCGTGTTGCCGCTCTTAGAACGGTAAGCGAAGCCTTGACGCTTGTTGACGAATTCATCATCCGTCACCTTTTCGAAGAGGTCCGTAAAGCACTTACCGTCAGAGTTGCGAATCTTGTTATCGATAACCACGGTATCGCGGGAATCGATGCCGGAACGGTTATTTACGCCATTCCCCGCGATGAAGTAGGTTTCCATGTAACGCAGACCATTCGGAGCGATAATTGCCAGGTCTTTGTAGTTGTAAACCGCACCGCCGTTATTCAAAGCTGTGTTGATTTCGGAAATTTCATTCCGCAGGGTCGAAATGTCCTTTGCGCTGCCATTTGCAGTCGTAATAGTATTACGCTTCTTCGTAGCTTTGTTCGGAACATTGGCCTTAATGGAAATGTTGTAATCCAGAACCAGTTCAGCGCCGTAAGAGGACTGGCTGATATCCTTATACAGATGGTCTTCCGGATTGCTGGAGTTCACGTCACGATTAAAGTTGTAGGCATCAGTTGCAGCAGTGGTATAGGGCTTCATATCGGCGCTATCCCAGTTCTGCATGTACTGAGCTTCAGCCTGGCAACGGAAATAGAAGTGCGTGTTACCGTAATCCATCGGGTTGGTAGCGTTATCAATGTACAGAGACACGATAGCGTTCCATTCCGCATAAGAACTGTTGTTCAAGTCCTTGGATTCAGTCGGATACATTGCTTCCAGCTTAATGTAGCCGCTGAACTTATTGAATGCTTTGCCGCTGGACATGAAACTCTTTTCAAGTTCAGCCACTCGGCTGTTCAGCTTGCTGATGTTGCCAATCTTCTTGCCAGCATCGCTGTACTTCAATGTGACGGCATCACCGACATCCTTGAACTGAGAGAGGCTGG
>UMCO01011337.1_pt1 | contig 13551 bp, 18 predicted proteins | sample 1964251 | NCBI WGS metagenome assembly UMCO01 (sample SAMEA4835970, study PRJEB28245) | human gut metagenome | biome: gut microbiome; material: fecal sample | place: Denmark | collected 2008
TCCGCGACAGGCGACTACGGAGCATCCTCCGCGACAGGCAACTGCGGCGCATCCTCCGCAACAGGCTACAAAGGCAGTGCGATTGCTGGAGACCCGGAAAGCATTGCAGTAGCTTGGGGATACAAAGGAAAAGCCAAAGGCGTTATTGGTTCGTACCTTGTTCTCGCGGATTGGGAAGGAAACGAAAATAATTTCTGGACACAGGAAGAATGGTCATTAAAAGGCGCAAAGATGGTGCGCGTAGACGGAGACAAAATTAAAGCTGACACATGGTACGCGATGGAAAACGGGGAAATTGTGGAAGCGGAGGAATAGTAAATGCACGACTCATCTTTGCGAATGGGAAGAAATTCGAAGATTATAAGCGGTAAATTTTTATAAAAATATGGAGGTTATAAACATGACGTTTAATGCAAAACAAATACATCGTGGTCAGTACAGAACGTTCGGAGATTTTTTCCGGGTTTGGGAAATCGAAACAGATATGCCCAAAGAAACCGTGATCGATAAGTGCTTTTCGGAACTTTCCCAAAAACGACTTCCAGAAGAAAAAGAATGGCGCAGAGAAGTCAGATACGGATGCGGGCATTTTGGGGATGCGGACTACTTCTTTAGGGGATACTACAGCATCGAAACAATTAAAGGTGGTTTCCGGTTCACCGTTTGCGAACCGTATGAGGATTAAAATTTAAGGATAAATCGAAAGGAGACGGAGCTTCCCGGGAAGATGTCCCGGCGGAGCAGATGCAATTACCTTTTACGAGGGATATAAATGTATAAAAACGCATAGGGCTACCGCGATGAAACAGCCTGGCGCGCAATCATCGCGGTAGCAAGAGAAGAGAGAATAAAGCGCAGGAAGCTGCAGGAGGACAAGAATATGGGAACAGAAAATAAAACTGGAGAGGTTTGGAGAACACGAACTGTCACAGGAACAGAGAAGATCGTGCTGGTGGTAGCAGACCACGGGGCAATGGCGTATGTAATTCATCTGGCAGAAGAGGGTACGCATACAGATATCGAAGTAAACTGCGATGGGCTGCGGTACGGTTCCAGCGATCGAATGTATTATGTGCCATCCAGAAGTTTTGAGGAATACCTCCGTAAGAATGGGAGATGTGTTAATACTCTCAGCCTTTGCTGGGGTGTTGCCTATGATTTTTTTCACGATTGGTGATTAGCCAGATGTATTTTGCAAAGGCGAAAATGAGCATTTAAAGGAAGGAAAAGAACTATGAAAAATTGGAAATTACCATTGATTATTGTAGGAGTAGTAGTGGCAGTAGTTTTGTTGTGTGTGTTTGGAGTGCAGTCAGTACAGAATCGGGCAATCAGTCTGGAAGAATCGGTCTATACCGCTGAATCTGACATTAAAGTGCAGGAGAAACGCAGGGTTGACTTGGTTTATAATCTGGCAGACTGTGTAAAACAGTATGATCGGCATGAATCAGAAACATTGACTGGACTTGCAGATGGAATGAGCGAAGGGAACAGTGTAGAAGATGTAAATACTGTGATCGCGGCAGTTACATATGCTTATCCAGAGTTGAAAAGCAATGAGAATTATAAGCAACTCATGAATGAATTGTCTATTACCGAAAACATGCTTGCCCAGTACCGGGAAAATTACAATAAATCCGTAACAGCTTATAACAGGTATGTAAAGAAGTTTCCAGCAAGAATCTTCCTCGACTGGACAGGCTATGAGGTTTTGAAATTTCAGCGGTTGGATTATCAAGCACCAGTTGACGCACCGCAGGATTTATTTGGAGAATAGCTTATGGAAATAACCAAGCGCGAAATCATCATCAGCGTTGCAATCGCCGCCGTTATGCTAATAGTCGGTTTCTTTATATCTGGAAAAATAACTGATATGCAGAACGATAAGAACGCCGAATACCAGAAGGCAGTGCATATTGAGGACTCTGAATTATTTCGGTATGGCATGGACACAAATGTTGGAAATGCTTTTGTGTATGGAGATTTGCAAGCGGTTGATACAGTGACTTTTGATGAGATTGGCGGGGAATATCTTCATGTTAAAAAGATAGAAGAACGATATGAACGCCATGAAAGAGAAGTGACAGAAACAGATTCAGAAGGTAAAAAGCACACAAAAGTAGAAGTATACTATGAATGGGAAATCGAGGACAGAGAAAGCAAACATTCCGAAAATATTATGTTTTGTGGTATCGAATTTCCGTATGATAAAATCCCGTATTCTCTGGACAATCACATAAAGACAATAAATTCTGACAGAGAGTACAGTTGGAAGTCAGGGGAATATGTAAAGGTACGATTCAAGTATTATGGAACACCCGTTAAGCACACTGGCACGATATATACCAGATTATCAGATGGAACTATTTCTGACAGTTCACAATTTTTTAAGGACTATACCATTAAGCAAGCATTAGATAGTTGCACTTCTGGTATTGGAAATATAATGTTCTGGTCGTTTTGGATAATTCTGATGATTGCGATTGTGATTTGGTTTTGCTATTTGGATAATAGGTGGTTAGAAGATTAAATTAACGAAACAGAGGGGAAGCCGCAGAATGTATCACCTAACCGGCCAGCTCCGGCGCGCCAGCTTGTGTGCTGGTTCCCTCTGTCTACACAGATAAATCCTGCGGGACTGGGATAGGGTAACAAAAAAATAAAGCAAAAAGAAAGAAGGTGGGGAATGTGGGAACAAGGGACACATACTTTAATGGTTACGGTCTGACATACAATGAGGTAAAAAAAATAGAAGACAAGTGCAAAAACGCAAAGGGTAGGGAATTGGAACTGCTGCTTCTGGCTGCGGAAAGCGCATATGCAGAGTTGGCGCAATATCTGTTTTTTAGCCTGACATCAGGGCTGGGGTATGACAACATCTCAAAGATATGCAACATCCCTATCGGGAGGAAAGATTTTTATGGGTATCGCAGGAAAACGATATATATATACAACAGCTATATGATACTGGAAGGACATGCAATCGTGTAAAAGGGGTACGCGGATCAGGAAACGAGAATGGTAAAATAGAATAAGAACTGTATGGGGGTGTGATATGAATTGTAATGCCGTCATTAAAAAGCTTCAGCGCGCCATACTGTCAACAAGGCTCGTAATCAAAATTTCTACCAGCCAGTTTTACAGCGAAGAGCAGGACAGGATGATAACGATGTGGATCTTAACAACACCTACACTTCAAAACGGGCGGAACGGATGGAGGATGAAGGACTACGAGATATTGCGAACAGCGAGCGCGATTGAGGCGGTAAAGTGTTTGGCGGACATATGGGAACAGACGAAAGGATGGGGACAGGATGATTAGAGAAATGATACCGTGGTATCTTTCCGCGTCAGGAATGATAATAGCATTCCTACTCTGGCTTATGATCGGGACGAAGAGTGACGTGATAAAAATCATATGTCAAATTGGGATTATATCGCTTTCCCTGGTGGTATTTTTTGTCTCATAAAGAAGTAGAGGACGGTGAGAGAATGCTAACACCAAAGCAAAAGGCATTTGCGGATGAATATTTGAAGAATGGCGGGAATTTATCCGATGCGGCCAGAAAAGCCAAATATTCTGATGCAGTCATTAAAAATGCAAGAAAAAATATCTTGGAAAAGCGTGGAGTTTCAGCATATATAGCAGAACGGCAGGGGGAAATCGAAAAACAAGCCGGAAGAGATATTATGTCTCTGACAGAAATTCAGGTACGTCGATCCAAAATTGCAAATGGCCTTTTGACGGATTCCTTTGGATTTGCCCCTGATTTTTCCGACCAACTTAAGGCGATGAACGACCTTGAAAAAGCGTTAGCGATAAAGGAAGAACAGGATGCAAAAGAAAAGGCAGCAGAAGCCGCCAAAAATTCAAAAGATTATCATATAGACCTTGATGTGATTGCAGATGTGTTTCACCCGATGATACGGGATGTAAGGAAAGGGAGACATTCAGAATATGTTTTGCCTGGGGGACGAGGTTCAGCCAAGTCCTCCGCGATTTCCTGCATTATACCGGAGTTAATAAAGAATAATCCGAATATGCACGCACTTGTGTTACGGAAAGTTGGGAATACTATCAAAGATTCCGTGTACGCACAAATGAAATGGGCGATTGCAAAGTTGGGATTGGAAGATAATTTTCGTTTTAAAGTATCCCCGTTTGAGATTACGCATATTCCGACCGGGCAAAAAATATATTTCCGTGGAGCTGATGACCCGTTGAAAATCAAGTCAATCAAGCCGGAATTTGGCTATATCGGTATTTTATGGATGGAAGAATTAGACCAATTTGCGGGGCCGGAGGAAGCCAGAAGCATACAGCAGTCAGCTATCCGTGGCGGAGACAAGGCATATAGATTCAAGTCATTCAACCCTCCTAGAAGTAAGAATAACTGGGCGAATAAATATACGAATGAAGCGGAAACAAAGAATGACGATGCTATGGTGGTTAGAAGCACATACCTTGATGTAGATCCAGACTGGCTAGGAGCGCAGTTTATCAGTGACGCCGAACATCTGAAGGAAGTCAATCCAGATGCGTATGATAATGAGTACATGGGGAAGGCAAACGGAAACGGCGGAAACGTCTTTGAATATCTGGAATTACGGGAAATCACAGACGAGGAAATCTCACACATGGATAGAATATATCAAGGCGTGGATTTCGGTTGGTATCCAGACGCATATGCTTTTATTCGGGCGTATTACGACAGCACAAGAGAGAAAATCTATTTTATTGACGAAAACTATGTGCATAAGACGAGCAATGAGTTGACGGCACAGTGGATAAAAGAACAGGGATACGATGATTACCGGATCATCTGCGACAGTGCCGAGCCTAAGTCAATCAATGACTATAGAGATATGGGACTTCCGGCAACGGGGGCTGCAAAGGGACCGGGTAGCGTGGAGTATGGTTTTAAGTGGTTACAGCGGCGCACAATCGTTATTGACCGCCACCGTACACCGAATGTCTATGATGAGTTTACAAAGTATGAGTATGACAGGGATAAGGACGGGAACATCATCAGTGGATATCCAGAAGGACAGGCAGACCACACTATAGCGGCCACACGGTACGCATTTGAGCCATTATTTAACAGGCGGGGCAATACGGCATAGGTGATACAGAAATGGGAATTTTATCAGCAGTAAAAAGGTGGATAGGCATGATTTTTAAAAAGCAGGCGGAGAAAGATTTTAGGGTAAAGGATACCACGTCAGCGCGGATGATGGCAAAGGTTGTAGAGTGTGCCAACATCTACCGCGGTGCGCCATACTGGCTAGACGCAGAAAACCGAATAAAGACTATAAATTTTGCAAAGGCGGTATGCTCCGAAACGGCGCGGCTCGTCACGCTGGGGATTAAAATCCAGGTTGACGGCGGCGCACGCGGGGCGTGGTTGCAGGAGCAGATTGATAAAGCCTATTATAGCCTGCGCCATTGGGTAGAGTATGGCTGTGCTTATGGCACGGTAATCATAAAGCCTAATGGCAGCGGGCTTGATATGTTTACTCCTATGGATTTTATCGTGACGGAGCAGGACGAGAACGGAAATATAACGGGCGTTGTGTTTAAAGACAGCTATGCGGCTAACGACAAGTTTTATACGCGTCTGGAATACCATAGGTTTGTCGAGATGCGGACGGAGGCGGGCGTGGTATACCCGTATGTTATATCAAACAAGGCGTATGTATCAAAGAGCAGCGAATCCCTCGGCGATCCTATCCCGCTGGCACAGACAAAGTGGGCAAATTTGCTAGAGGAAACGCCGCCGATTCTCAAGGGCGGGAACGAAAGACTTGATTCCCCCATGTACGGAGTGTTCCGCACCCCTGCTGCCAACAACGTAGACCTTTCATCTCCGCTGGGAATGCCGGTATACGCGGAAGCCATCGAAGAGATGAAAGACCTTGACATCGCATACAGCCGGAACGCCGGGGAGATATATGACAGCGAAAAAATAATCCTGGCAGATGATCGGCTGATGTTTGACAGCGGGAAAAACCTTAACGGGCGCATCCCAGACGTTAAACTGCCGCATTATGTAAAAAACGTGTTCGGCAACAGCCCGGAAGAGTTTTACCAGGAGATTACGCCACAGCTCAATACAGCCACACGCCTTGACGGAATCAATGCTCTCCTGTCCCAGATAGGGTATAAATGCGGGTTCTCGAACGGCTATTTTGTCTTTAACGAAGCGAGCGGCATCCAAACGGCGACAGGCGTGGAAGCGGAGCAACAGCGAACCATCCAGTTTATCAAGGATGTGCGGGACAAGTTGGAAAGTTGCCTAAATGATGCAATATATGCCATGTCGGTGTATGCAGATTTGTACGCGCTTGCCCCTGTCGGGGTTTATGAAGTGGTATACGACTTCGGGGACATCACATACAACCGCGAGGAGGATCGGGCACGCTGGTGGAGCTATGTCGCACAAGGAAAGGTGCCCGCGTGGATGTATTTCGTCAAATTTGAGGGCATGACAGAGGACGATGCGAAGGCAATGGTGACGGAAGCCCAGCCGAAGGAAACGGGGCTGTTCGGGGAGGAATAAGCATGGATTTTGCGATTGTAGGACAGGGGATCGGAGACATCGGACGCGTTGAGAATCGCTGGAATGAACTCTTTGATTCTTTGAAAAATGTAGAAAACGCGGTCAAAGAAATTGTAAGAATGCTGCGGGAAGTCTATGAAAAAATAGAAAGAGCAGTCGATGAAGTTATGATTGAATGGGAGAGACGGCGAAAGACACGAAGGTATATGGCATTAAAGGTCTTGAGTGTGTATACAGAGACAGATATGTTGGATATTAGGAGACTGTTAAGACGCATATATAGGGCGCGAAGCTGCTGCTAATAAGGAGAGAGTAATGGAACCGATAACCAGAGAAGAGTATTATCTAGCAAAGATTGCAGGGACATATAAGGGCAAGACGCCCAAGCCCGTGACTATTGAAGAATACTACCTTGCGACTATGGCAGGGGATTATTCCGGCAATACCCCGCAGCCCGTCACGAGATTGCAGTATTACATGGCAAAGGTAGCAGGAGTATGGGGCGGAAGCATCCCTGCGCCTGTGACACGATTAGAATATTACTGGGCGGCGATTGCCAGCGGAGAGGGGAAAGTCTTTCCGCCTGTGACACGAGAGGAGCATTTCTTGGTGCTGGTAGCCGATGCGTACAGCGTTGTGCTCACGGTCGTTACCGGCAACCCCGCCCTCTTGGAAAATTCAAAGGGGAATCGTGGGCTGGAATCCCTTACCCTCTACGGCAAATCAACGCAGATGAACACGACTGGGGCACAGTTATTTCCATTTGAGGTAGGGAAAAAGGGCATAAATTTTGAGGTATTTGAAGATGGGATAGTGATATCCTGCAAAAAAGGAACCGATATCTATGCAGTTGGACGACCAAACGCTACGCTTGAAAGTTCATATGACGATTTCCCGTTATTAGCACCGGGAGAATATTATATTTATTCAGACAGCAAATATGTGGAATTACTTGTCACTACATTTGTAAATGGGGAATATTTAATTTTGGGAGTTTCCACAATTGGAGCTGCTGTGAAAATTAAAGTAATTGCTGGATATAAATTTCGGATATTGCTTAGATGTAGAGAAGACATTGAAACCAAGGTTAAGGCGATTATATCCAAAAGATATCCAACTGCATCCAATTACGAGCCTTACACCGGCGGCAAGCCCTCCCCGTCACAGGAGTACCCGCAGGAGATTGAAAGCGTAGGGCAGGATGGCGAGATTGAGGTTAAGACACTGGGCGCGAATCTGTTTGATGCTTCCACTGCATTAAAAACACAGATAGATGCAGGACTTCTGCATATAAACGATTCCGGAGAGGTAGTTTTAAACGGAACTTTTGGTACAAATAACCGAAATTTTTACATAACGTTAAAACCTGGGGTATATTGTCTAACAGGTGGCGCTATATGGCACATTATTGCATCTAAAGATTCCGTATTTGATCGAATATTAACAATTGATGAAGAAACAACTTATCACTGTTATATTAGTAATGGGACATATAACGAAGTAGTGTCTAATCCGATGATTAACGCAGGCTCAACCGCCTTGCCATACGAACCCTACAAGCCCGCCCAGACCCTCATCATTCCCACACCAAACGGTCTTTCTGGGATCCCGGTATCATCCGGCGGAAACTACACAGATGCAGACGGGCAGCAGTGGGTATGCGACGAGGTGGATTTTAAAAAAGGAGTGTATGTGCAGAGGGTCGCAACAGAAACACCAAAAGCAAAGTGGAAAAAATTTGAAGAAACCGCTGATGTTCCAAACAGATATTGTATTTCTGGAGCCCTTGTAAATAGATATAGGGATGGTTCGACTAAGTGTTTAATCTCACATGGTATTTATGCAAATTGGGGAATTGCTCCCGGATGGGCATTAAATTCAACAACTTTTTATTATCATCCCAAAGAAGATGTTACAAAAGAAGAGGCTAAAGAACAGATTCTTGGTTTTATAAACTCAGCCAATCCATTGACGTTTTTAGGGCAGCTTGAAACACCGATCGAAAAACCTCTTACCACAGAGCAGCTTGCCACTTATAAAGCCCTGCGAACCTACAGCCCAACAACGACCGTGGCAAACGATGCGGAAGCGGGGATGAGCGTGGGATACGCAAAGATGAAATAAGGGTACGCCATAAAATGCGGGAGGTGGTAAAATGAACCTGGATACGAAAGTTGGGGACGTGGAGATTAAGCTCGATACGTCCCGCATAGACGATAATCTGCTGGAAGCCCAGAAGCTTTTGAATATGCAGGTAGTGGCGGACAGCGCCCCCTTCGTTCCATTCCGGCAGGGTGCACTAAGAAACAGTGTAAGATATCCAGACGGGGTATACGGCGGCATCGTTGAGTATGACACGCCATATGCTCATTATTTGTACAAGGGCGTTGTGTACGGTCCGAATATCCCGCTTAAAGACGCAGAGGGGAACATCATAGGGTGGACATCCCCTCCCAGCAAAAGCCCGACGCAGAGACGGATTAAATATCACGAGCCGGGAACAACGTCTGAATGGTTCGAGGAAGCCAAAAGGCGGCATAAAGACGACTGGCTGAATCTTGTGAGAAAAACGGTGGGGAAAGAGTGATGCTGAGACCAGAGTATTTTGAAGGGAAAGCTGACCGGATATTAGAACTCTATGAACGGCTGGAAAACTTTATCCTGCGGGATATCGCCAGAAGGATTTTAAAATCCGGGAAAATCACAGCCACGGCGGACAGGTTGCTGTACAGGCTGGAGCAGTTGGGGGAAAGCCGGGATGAGATACAGCGGCGTATCATGGAACTGACAGACCTGAGCGAAAAAGAACTGCGGAAGCTCCTGCGTGGTGCCGTGCTGACATCGTGGGAAGATGATGCGGTTACACTGTCAGAAATGGGTATCGTGGCGCAGCCTCCGCTTGAAAATGCACGATACATGGCTGTTATCGAAGCAGAGTACATAAAAAGCCGAGCGGAGTTGAAAAACCTCACAAGGACGACGCTGGAGCAAAGCCAGAAAGACCTTGTGGCGCTGCTCGACGAAGCCGATGTAAGAGTGGCAAGCGGAGTGCAAAGCTATCCCGCAGCCATAGCGGATGTGCTGGATGCGTATGCAGGACGCGGCGTTATGGTGGATTACCCGACAGGGACGCGAAGGACGCTGGAATCGGCAGTACGATGCTGTGTAGTAACGTCAATGAACCAGACGGCGGCGCAGCTGACAAATAGGTATATCGTGGGCAGCGGAACAGAGTATGTGTTGACCTCGGCGCACCTCGGGGCAAGAGTAAGGCGCGACGGGCAGCCCTTGCTTGCGGGTCATGACGAATGGCAGGGACGTGTATTTAAAATTGACGGAAGCGAGCCTGGATATCCGAACCTGCTGGAATCGACGGGGTATGATATTGATCTGACCACGGGAGAGGGCAGGGTTGTGGATATGAGAGGGCTGCATGGCTATAACTGTCGTCACGGTCATATGTTGTTTGACAAGCGGATGAAGAATCCGTGGAGGGACGCAGAAGGGAATCTGCTGGATGGAAGCGGAAATAAAATTACCGATGCTGAAAATCTAAAACGGTATGAGGACAGCCAGAAGCAGCGATCTATGGAGCGCGGAATCCGAAAGACGAAACGTCAGCTGATAGTAAAACAGGAAGAGCTTGCATGGGCGTCCGACACGGAACGGGAAAAGCGCCAGCAGGAATATGATAAGCTGGCTTACCGATTGCAGGGACAGAACAGGGCTTATAGCCAGTATTGCGAAGAACATGGATTACAGCCGCAGTATGATCGGAATGCATTAGCGGGATTTGGATACCCGCAGCAAAAGGCAGCAAATAAAGGGGCAAAAAGATATGCGGAGAACGAACCGATTTGAATATTACAATCCAAACCCCTCGAAATGGCAAAGAGTAGGGGATTGCACTGTGCGCGCATTGTGCAAGGCTTTAGGGCAAGATTGGGATACAGTTTATGTAGGTTTGTCCGTGTATGGTTTTTCGTTGTCTGACATGCCAAGTGCTAATAGAGTCTGGGGCGCGTATCTGCGCGAGAACGGATTCCGCCGGTATATCGTAGACGACCACGGACAGCATGTTTACACGGTAGATGATTTTTGCCGAGACCATCCAGCAGGGACGTATGTGCTCGGGATAGACGGCCATGTGGTGTGCGTCAAAGATGGACATTACTGGGACACATGGGACAGCGGTCAGGAGATACCGATATACTACTGGGAGCGATAGATAGGCGCTATGGAAACGATACAGGCTATACATCTTAATCTGGCACAGACACAATAACACAATAAGGGGAGTAATTTTGAAGGTATGTGATTTTACAGTATTTGAGTTGGATTTTTTCCGCGAATACTGCAATTTTACACCTGATGAACGGCAGCTTTTTGAATTACGGACGCAGAATATCCCGCTGGAAAGATGTGCGGAGATGATGAACGTGAGCGTGTCCACTGTGAAAAGAATGAGCCAGCGAATAAACAAAAAGATAATACGGGTATGCTGATTTGATACTTTTGTAAGCCTTTGATGAACTGTCAGAGGCTTATTTTTTATGCCATAATTTAGCTATAGAAAGTTATTGAATTAGTCATAGGAGGCGCAGGCATGGCATTACCATATCAAGGGTATGGCTATAATCCGTATCAGTATGGACAAGTAAATCCGCTACAGCCGCAGATGGACAGGCTGGCGCAGATGCAGGCTCAGTATCAGCAGCCACAGCAGGTAAATCAGGGGATCCTGTGGGTGCAGGGCGAGGCTGGAGCTAAATCTTATCTTGTCGCTCCAAATACAAGCGTCCTTTTGATGGACTCCGAAAACTCTAATTTTTATATAAAGACTACCGATGCCGCCGGGATGCCGACGCTCCGCACCTTTGCTTACAAAGAGGTCACGGTGGGCGCGAAAGAGCCACAGAAACAGGAGGAAGTGAACTTAGACGATAAATACGTTACTCGGAAAGAATACGACGATTTGAGAAGCAAATATGAAGAATTATATAGTTATCTCGAAACGGCAACAAAGCCGGAAGGAGGCAGACATGGCGAATCCCTTGTTTGAGGCCCTGAATGGTAATAGAATGGCCGGAATGCTGGAACAGTTCCAGCAATTCCGAAAAGAGATGGAGGGCAGAAATCCGAATGAAGAGATTAACAGGCTGTTGCAGTCTGGCAAAATAAACCAGCAACAGTTAAATCAAGCCCAGCAGATGGCGCAGCAGATGCAGGGTATGTTTAAAGGCTTTTTTAAATAGTACACAACCGGGTGCACACGGTTTTGTAAATACATTATCGAAGGAGATAATTACTATGACAGACGGTTTAACCGCTTCTGATGTTGCCGTATTAACCGGCGGCACAGGAAAAAATGACGGCTTCGGCGGAGATTGGGGTGCATGGATTATCCTTTTCCTGATTTTCGGTATGTTTGGCTGGGGCGGCTTCGGCGGCTGGGGCGGAAATGGTGGAGGAGCAAATTCTCCTGCATTTCAGGGTTATGCAACCCGTGCCGATATCGACGCAGCGCTTTCCACGCAGGGAATCGAAAACGGGATCCAGAACCTTTCCGGCCAGCTTTGCAACGGCTTTGCTGGCGTAAACGCCAACCTGTCAAATCTGGGTTATCAGATGCAGCAATGCTGCTGCGATACCCGTGAGGCTATTGCTGGCGTAAACTACAACATGGCAGCCCAGACAAACATCCTACAGAATACCGTAAACAACGGATTCCGCGATGTAATTGACGCGCAGAACGCCGGAACACAGCGCATCATCGACCTGTTTACACAGGACAAGATACAGTCTTTGCAGACCGAGTTACAGTCCGCACAGCTCCAGCTGTCTAACAACGCACAGACAAACAGCATCTTAAATGCTTTGAGACCTACACCCGTTCCGTCTTATCCGGTCATGTCCCCGTACACGTCCATCGTAAACCCGACAGGCTTTAGCTTTGGCGCCGGATGTGGCTACGGAGGCAACACGGGATGCGGATGTTAAAACTTCAGACGGAGTATCTTCGTGGCATTATTTTGCCATGATGTTCGGCTGATGCCGTTATTCACAAAAAGGGGCAGGCTGAGAACGTCTGCCCCTTTTGAAATGAAGGGAGAATAAAATGATTGAGTTAGTAAACACAACGCCGGTCACGGTCCCAGTAGGGCAGTCCATCCCGTTTTCGGCAGTGGCAACAAAGGGCGGATGCGCAGAAAGACACAGGGCTGGAAGCGCGCAGATAACGCTTGTAAAGCCCGGTAGATATCTGATCACATTTTCCGGGAACGTCGCAGTACCGACTGGGGAAACGGTAGGAGAAGTGGCGCTGGGAATTGCCAGAGATGGGGAAATCCTCGGCGGCACGGTGATGCGTGCCACCCCTGCGGCAGTAGAGCAGTATTTTAACACATCGTCCCAGACATACGTCGATGTGTTCTGTGGATGCTGTGAAAACGTTTCCATCAAAAACGCAGGGACAATTCCTGTGTTAGTAGACAACCCGAATATAACAGCTGTTCGGGTTTGCGGTTAAGGAGGGCAGGCCATGAGTTACAAATTGATGCAGAACATCCGGGAAGAACTGGATAAAATCGCGGAAAAAGGTCTGAACACGGGCAATCTAGAGACCGCATACAAATTGATAGACATGTTGAAAGACATGGAAAATTTGGAATACTGGAAGTGCAAAGAGGGTTATTATAACGCCGTCCTTGACGAAATGGAAGGCGGATATAGCCAGAATGGAGAGTACAGCGAGAGGCGGAAACGCGACAGCCGTGGGAGATACAGCAGGGATGACGGAATGAGCATGACGGCTTATGACGATGGATCCTCCTATGCGCGACGTGGGGAGCACTATGTAAAGGGTCACTATAGCCGTGGAAACGGAAACAATGACCCTTATGATGATTACATGGAAAACAAGCAGTCTTATCGCAACGGCAAGTCTGAGGATTGCAAGCGGCGTATGCTGGCCGCTCTGGAAGAGCACATG